>Ga0116161_1004920_pt1 | contig 10969 bp, 8 predicted proteins | sample AD_JPNAS3_MetaG_FD_89877 | JGI IMG/M metagenome (GOLD analysis project Ga0116161, IMG submission 89877) | Active sludge microbial communities of municipal wastewater-treating anaerobic digesters from Japan - AD_JPNAS3_MetaG | ecosystem: Engineered > Bioreactor > Anaerobic > Digestate | place... | reverse complement strand
CCAGGTCCAATTGCACATCATTTAGAGCCGGATGTGGAAAGTGCACGTATGATTATTGAGGGGGCATTGCAAGAAAAGCGCAAAGTATTAGGCGAGATGGAATCTAAAGCATTGTTGTCAGCCTTTCGTATTCCTGTGGCACAAACCATGGTAGCTCGCTCGCCGAATGAAGCTTTATTGATTGCGCAACAGTTGGGTTTTCCTGTGGCCATGAAGATAAACTCACCTGATATTACGCATAAGTCCGATGTTGGTGGTGTTCGGTTAAATCTGACTAATGCGCAGGAAGTGCGCACTGCCTACCACGAAATCATTGAAAGTGTAATGATAAATCGGCCAAAGGCACACGTGAATGGCATTTCAATTCAGCCGATGATTGTTAAACCTAACGGACGTGAGTTAATGGTAGGCGTGACTAATGATGCTGTATTTGGCCCGATTATTACATTTGGCGCGGGTGGTATTACGGTAGAGATTGTCGGAGATAGATCTGTAGCACTTCCGCCACTGAACAGTTTCTTGGTTAAAGATTTAATTCAAGGCACCCATGTGGCTAAGATGCTCGGCACTTTCCGCAACATGCCACCAGTGAATATGAGTGACCTTGAAAGAGTATTGCTGCGCGTATCAGAAATGGTCTGTGAACTGCCTATGCTGATGGAAATGGACATTAATCCGCTTATTTTAGATGAAAATGGGGTGTTGGCGGCTGATGCTAGAATCATAGTCGGAGTGCGACCACCAAGCGCTGATTGCTATTCACATATGGCCATATGCCCTTATCCAACTCACTTGGTTGACAACTGGCAGTTGGCAGATGGCACAGATGTGGTGATTAGGCCAATACGTCCAGAGGACGTATGGCTAGTGCAAGATTTTGTAAGAAACCTTTCTGAAGAGTCGCGTTATTTTAGATTTATGAAAAGTGTTGAGCAACTAAGTGAAACATTGTTAGTACGCCTTACACAAATCGATTACAGCCGCGAAATGGCACTGATTGCGATTAGAACTGTAAATGATAAAGAAGTAGAATTAGGTGTAACACGCTATGCCATTAATCCAGATGGAGAAAGCTGTGAATTTGCACTTGTTGTTGCTGACAACATGCGTGGCACAGGTTTAGGCCATAAATTGATGACCACTTTAATAAATATTGCACGCTCTAAAGGCCTAAAACGCATTGAAGGTGAAGTATTAAAAAACAACTCCAGCATGCTCAAGCTGATGAAACGATTGAGTTTTAGCGCTAAAACGAACGAAGATGATACTAATATTAAAGATGTATATTTAGATTTATAGGTGAAAAATGCGCACAGCTTATATTTCTCACCCTGAATTTCTTAAGCACGATATGGGGCCAGACCACCCAGAATGCCCCGCGCGTATGTATGCCATCACCGACCAGCTCATTGCTTCAGGCATATTAGATTATTTAAATCACTACGAAGCGTCAAAAGTTGGCAAAGAAATACTCGCCCTAGCGCACAGTGTTGACTATATTGATTGGGTTTACCAAAACGCGCCAAGCGATGGTTTAATAGATTTAGATGGCGACACTTTAATGAACCCATACACGCTAGATGCGGCGCTTTATGCCACGGGTGCAGTTGTTAATGCGGTAGATTTAGTGTTGTCTGGTGAGGTGAACAACGCCTTTTGCAATATTCGCCCGCCTGGCCACCACGCTAAGCGCAATGGCGCATCGGGCTTTTGTATTTTTAACAATGTGGCGGTGGCAGCGGCCTATGCGCTTGAACATCGCGGCTTGCAACGCGTGGCGATTGCTGATTTTGATGTGCACCATTGCGATGGCACTGAAGATATTTTTCGTGATGACCCACGCGTAATGCTGTGCTCCACTTTTCAGCATCCTTATTACCCTTATTGTGGGGCAGAGAGCGGTAATGACCACATCATTAACGTGCCGTTGGCCGCTGGCACCAGTGGGGAAGGCTTTAGGTCGGCGGTTGAAGAGAGTTGGCTGCCAGCACTCACAGGCTTTGAGCCGGAACTGATATTGATATCAGCAGGGTTTGATGCGCACCGAGAAGACGATATGGGTGGCTTGGCCTTGCACGAAAAAGATTATTTATGGGTCACGCAACAGCTTAAAAAAATCGCCGAGCAATTTTGCCACAAACGCATTGTTTCAGCACTTGAAGGCGGTTATGAACTGCACGCCCTTGGCCGTAGTGTGATGACGCACGTGAAGTGCCTTGCCGAGCTTTAATGTTAAGCAAAAAACATTAAGAAACGTGCTTTTTAGCACAAGTTCATTTCACCACCTCTGTAAGCCAGTTTCTATGAGGCTCAAGAGGCGTTGTTTTCTATCGGGTGTTTTTAGCTTTACAAAATACCCAAAAGATTTAGCTAATTTTCGGCGCATTTTACACCTGCGTTAGCAGCTTTCTAATCGCATACTCATCCAGCCCTTTGCCGATTAAAACAATGCGGTTTTCGGGTTCATCTTCAGTCCAGCCTTCTAATAAGGTTGGCGGGTAAGGGGTAAAATGCACGGCGTGAATCGCCAAAGGTGCGGCTTGGTCAGCCGCGTGGATAATACCTTTTAAGCGCAAAAGTTTATCTCCATGCGTTTGGCATAGTTTCAAAATCACCGGTTTTAAATCGCGCCAGTTAAGCGGGCTGGGCAGGGTGACGGTAAAACTGCTGATTTCATCGTGCTGGCTGGCTTGTGGCAGCGTGCCTTTAGGGCGCGCAACTTTTAACGGCGCGCGCAACCAGCGTTCAGGTTCGGCACGTTTGCCAGTGGGGTCAAACAGGCCGACATCAATAATAAAATCGGGGTCTATGTCGCCATGCACAATCTTGTGCTGGGTGGCACCGGGGTTAATTTCAATCAACTTTTCTTTGAGTGCGTTCACTTCATCTGCACTGGCTAAATCGGTTTTGGTGAGTAGCAACACATCGGCCACTGCCGCTTGTTTGCGCGCTTCCAAGTGTTCTTGCAACTGTTTTAAGCCATAAGCGCTATCCACCGTCACCACCACTGCATCTAACCGAAACACACTTTCTATCACCGGCTCGTTCATTAGATTACCCAAAATCGGCCCAGGGTCGGCCATGCCTGTGGTTTCAATCACTAAGCGATTAAATTGCGGAATCGCCTGCAACGCACGCTTAAAAAATAAATCGCGCATGGTATCGGCCAGCTCATTTTTGAGCGAGCAACAGATGCAGCCAGATTCTAAAAGCACCGTGTTATCGGCAATATGCTCACTCTCCACTTGCGTGGCCAAAATATGGTCTAGCCCCGTGCTACCCAGCTCGTTAATAATTACCGCGCTGTCTTTCATGCGCGGGTTTGCCAGCAATTTATTGAGTAGTGTCGTTTTGCCTGAACCTAAAAAGCCAGTGAGTAAGGTGACGGGAATGCGTGTGTCCATGTGCTTATTTTATCTTAAATTAGCTAACTTCATCAGCTTCATCATGAACGGCATTCCACTTTGGAAATGGGTCATCTAATAGTTTCCAGCCGTCCATACCGAGTGCTATTTCTTGCGCGTTTAGCAAACACGCATCAAAGCCAGCAATAATCGCGTCACGGTTCATTTGCATGCCTATAATCACAATTTCTTGCTGTCTGTCACCATAGGGTTCTTGCCAGCGGTCTTGAATCATTTGCAGTTGTTCTTTGTCTTCAGGCCAGTAATTTTTAGGGGAGGCTGCCCACCAAAAGCCAGCAGGTTCTGTGCGTGTAATTGCCCCCGCTTGTGACCAGTTCAAACAATACTCTGGGCGGCTGGCTATCCAAAAATGGCCTTTTGAGCGTATAACGCCTGCCCATTCTTGATTAAACCAATGCCATAAACGCTGCGGATGAAATGGCTGGCGCGCGCGATAGACAAAGCTAGAAATGCCGTATTCTTCGGTTTCTGGCACATGTTCACCGCGTAGTTCTTGTAGCCAGCCTGGGGCGTTGGCGGCATCGTCAAAGTTAAACTTACCAGTGTTCATTACACGTGCAAGCGGTACTTTGCCAAAGCTTGCATGCGCAATGTCGGCGCGTGGGTTAAAGGTTTTAAGCAGTGCTTCAAGCCGTGCAATTTCATCTTTTGTTAATAAATCAGTTTTGTTGAGGACTAACACATCGCAAAATTCAATTTGCTCAATCAGTAAATCTACTACTGTGCGCTCATCATCATCCCCCAGCGATTCACCACGGTCGGCAATAAAGTCACGGGAGCTGTAATCTTTTAAAAAGTTGTAAGCATCCACTACGGTAACCATGGTGTCTAATTGCGCTACATCCGATAAGCTCACGCCATCTTCATCGGCAAAAGTGAAGGTTTCGGCAATGGGCAATGGTTCGGCAATGCCAGTGGTTTCAATCAGCAAATAGTCAAACCGGTTTTCTTTAGCTAAGCGTGTAATTTCTATCAATAAATCTTCTCGTAGCGTGCAGCAAATGCAACCGTTGCTCATTTCCACCATTTTTTCATCTTGGCGTGAGAGCGCAGCACCACCATCGCGCACCAGTTGCGCGTCAATGTTTACTTCAGACATATCGTTTACAATCACCGCCACGCGCTTGCCTTCGCGATTGTTTAAAATGTGATTAAGCAGAGTGGTTTTACCCGCGCCTAAAAAACCTGACAACACAGTCACTGGGAGTTTTTTCATTTGTTTTCCAAATTATAATTAATGCAAAAAGCGGGTTTTAAACCAAGCACATTGCTAAACCTTTTTCAAAAGCATTTCGTGGCAACGCTTTACCAATAAACACCAATACCGATTCACGCTTTTCATTGGGTTTCCAAGCCGAGCCTTGTTCGCCGCCCATGAGCATATGTACGCCTTGAAATACGGTTTTATGGTCGTCCCCCGCAATGTTCAAAATGCCTTTGTAGCGCAGCAACTGAGTGCCGTAAATTTCGAGCAACCCGCTGATAAACACCTCTAGTTTTTGCAGATCAAAAGCACGTTCGCTGCGAAACACAAACGAGCCAATTTCATCATCATGCTCGTGGCTCACGTCTTCTAAAAAGTCAGGCTCAATTTTGAGTATTTCATCGAGTACAAAACCGCCAATATCTAAAATATCGGCAATGTCTGCTTTGCCAAAATGCACGTTTTTAATCGGCGCGCGCGGGTTAATTTGGCGCAGCCTTGCGGTGATAGCTTGTACTGCTTCATCTGTCACTAAATCCGTTTTTGAGAGCAAAATCCGATCAGCAAAGCCTACTTGCTCCAGCGCTTCATGGTGTTCGTCAAGTTGTTGCATGCCATGCACGGCATCAACTACGGTAATAATGGCATCTAGCTTGTATTGTTCGCGTATCGCCTCTTCTACAAAAAACGTTTGTGCCACAGGGGCTGGGTCAGCTAGGCCAGTGGTTTCAATAATCACGCGGTCAAACCTCAACTTTTCTTTGCTGCGGTCACTTGCGTTTTGGCCAGCAAGATTACATTGTGATAAATCACCTAAAATCCGCACTAAATCGCCACGCACAGTGCAGCAAATGCAGCCGTTATTCATTTCTACAATTTGCTCTTCCCCTTGAATCAGCAAATCACCATCAACGCCTGCTTCACCAAATTCATTTTCAATTACGGCAATGCGCTGCCCATGCTGCTCGCTTAAAATGCGGTTAAGCAGCGTGGTTTTGCCTGCGCCCAAAAACCCAGTGAGGATTGTGGCAGGGATGCGTTTATCGGTGCTTGTTGTCGTCATGTTAAGTCCTTCAGTTGAGTAATAGTTTGTTCAACGCCACCACGCCTAGCCCAGCCGCCATTAAGCTCAGTTGCAAGGCCATATCACGCGGCTTGCGATGGTGATGTAGTTCAGGCACTAAATCGGCCACGGCAATATAAATAAAACTAGCGGCCGCCAGCACCAATATGTAGGGAATGGCCGCATGGGCATTGCTTAAACTCAACCAGCCAATCACACCGCCTAAGGTCATGGCCGCGCCTGAAAGCGCATTAAGAATTAAGGCCTTGCGTTTTGAAACGCCCGCATCTAACAGCACCATAAAGTCAGAGATTTCTTGCGGAATTTCATGGGCAATAATGGCAATGGCCGCCGCCCAGCCTAACTTCCAATCGGTTAAAAACGTTGCCGCCAGCAATACACCATCCACAAAGTTATGCATACCATCGCCAATCACTATCATGGTGACTTGAGGTTTATGCTGAGTTTTGCCTAAGTGCGTGGCATGGTCGTGCCGCCAAAGGGCAAGTTTTTCTAACAGAAAAAAACCCATGATGCCTGCAATCAATATCCAGCCTGCTTGGGTAATATCTAAACCTAGATTAACCGCTTCAGGCAAAATATCGGTGAGCGCAAAACCTAGCAGCACGCCCACCGCAAACGCCACCATGCGGTTGGCAAAGCGGGCTAAAAAAGTGAGCGCAACCAAGCTTGCAAGCAAGACTGAAAATACGCCACCCACCAAGGTGGCTAAGATAATTTGTAGAAGTGTCATTTAGAAAGACTAAAAAGCAACAATGTTGCATTTTAGTGGGGTGGGCAAACAAATGCAACAAAATTGCATTTGTTAAAAAATTATTTAATTTTGGGGTGGTTGTGAAGCGCTAAAACAATCTTCACATAAGCCTTTAAAATGAACATCGATGGTTTCAACGTGATATTTTTTTAATATGGGCTTAGGAAATTGCGGGGACAATTCTGGGATGCAAGAAACTTTTCCGCAAACGGTGCATAGTAAATGTGCATGGTGGTGTGCGTCAGCGTGATGCGTGTGTTGAGAAATTTGAAACTTCCAAGCGCGGTTTTCGCCTGAAATTTTATGCACTAAATGGTGATGGGTAAGCCAATCTAGCACACGGTAAATGGTCACACGGTCAAACTCCTTTTGTGTGACTAGGCGTTCTAAAATTTCAGAGTGACTCAATGCGCTGTCTGCGCAACTAATGACGCTAAGCACAGCAATGCGGGCACTGGTAGGACGTAAATCTGCATCAATGATATGTTGTTTAGCGTTGATTTTCATGGGCATAGCCTATTCATGTTTTGTAATACCCTTCATTAGCTATGGCTAACTTGTTGTTTTAAGTAGCCCTAGAGTAGTAACGGGTCATGATGTTTTTTTGTGTATTGTAACGTTTTTACACTAGGGCTTTGAAAATTTAGTGTTGTAAATACACAAAAATAGTTTTTACAAGAACAGAATCGCCCGAGGATTTTTTATGCCTCTGCGAGCCTTATAAATAAAGGCTTACAGAGGTGCTAAAAAGGGTTGATGTGTTTTGAATGGTTTTTTAGTGTTTTTTAAGCAAACAAAAACCCAGCTTTTAGGCTGGGTTTTTAGCTTTAAAAATGCGCTAAAAAGTTGTGTTAAAGCAAAGCGCCTTGGTCTAACACCGTCAGTTCTTTTTCACCGCGTTCATACACTACTTGCGCGCGCCCAACTAACAGTGGATCAACCGCGCCAATCGCATCGAGGCTTTTGTTTTTATAGGGCAATTTGTGCAGCACGTAGCGCATGGCGTTTAAACGCGCGCGTTTTTTGCAGTCCGATTTCACTACCGTCCAAGGGCTTTCGGCGGTGTCGGTATGAAAAAACATGGCTTCTTTGGCTTTGGTGTAGTCGTCCCATTTTTCAAGTGAGGCTAAGTCAATCGGGCTGAGTTTCCATTGTTTTAGTGGATGTACTTCACGCTCTTTAAAGCGACGGCGTTGCTCTTTGCGGCTCACAGAAAACCAGAATTTAATGAGGTGAATGCCGCTACGCACCAAGTGTTTTTCAAATTCGGGCGCTTCACGCATAAATTCTAAATATTCGTCATTGCTGCAAAAACCCATTACGCGCTCAACGCCAGCGCGGTTGTACCAAGAGCGGTCAAACAGCACAATTTCGCCGGCGGTGGGTAGTTCTGACACATAGCGTTGAAAATACCATTGGCCGCGCTCAACTTCACTGGGTTTTTCAAGCGCCACTACGCGTGCGCCGCGTGGGTTAAGGTGTTCCATAAAGCGTTTAATGGCGCCACCTTTGCCGGCGGCGTCGCGGCCTTCAAAAATAATCACTACGCGCTGGCCAGTTTCTTTGGTCCACGCTTGTAGTTTGAGTAACTCTACTTGCAGTTTGTATTTTTGTTTTTCATAACTGCGGCGCGAGAGCAGGTTTTTATAAGGGTAGCCGCCTTCGCGCCAATCGCTGGCAAGCGCAGTATCGGCATTTCTGTTATTTTTTTCTACACCGGCCGCGGTGCCAATTAACATGCTTCTAAGAATTGCCGCGTCATCGGGGGAAGCGCCATTTAATATGGCTTGCAGGGCATCGGTAATTTGCGCGGGGTCTAAACCTGCCATGTGCTCAACAATGTCTGCAACAGCGGCGGCTTTTGATTCATGCGCTGCGGCAATTTCTTTATTGACGGTGATATTCGCCACATTGTCAGGGGTGAGTGTAGCAGTGTTGCTTGGGTGATTCACCACCGTTGCGTTTGAATTTGTTTTGCTTGTACTTTTTGTGCTTGCCATAGTTTGACCTCGTCATTTTTACCTAGTTAAGCATAATGGTATGCCAATAGATGGGCTTGTCAACCACGGATGTCAAACAGGTTAAAGATAGCTGAAAATTAAGGTGCGTCAATGTGATTTAATCGGCATTAACATCGCCCGAGAAAAAAATAATGCCCTGCGAGCCTTTATTTACAAGGCTTGCAGGGCATCGAAAAAGGTTGGTGTTTAAATTGCCTAAAAAATAGGCATTTTTAACTGTATAAAAAGTGGCAATTTTAATGCGCAAGATTCTCACTAAAAGCGTTTAAGTGATGCGTGAAGCACAGCAATCGTTTAGCGAGTCATGTATCATGGCGGTAATTGGCAATGAGTTGAAATAATGAACGTATTTTTTGAAGAAGATGGCAGTTTTAAAGTTGCCAGCATCATGAGCGAGACCGACAGCGCGCTGCAAGTTGAATCCATCAGCGGTAAGCGCAGCAAAATTAAAGCGAATCACGTGTTGCTGCGCTTTGAAGCGCCGCTCACTGGCTTTTTAGAAGCCGCCAATCAAGAGGCAGAGCCGCTCGATTTAGATTTTTTGTGGGAATGTTGCGGTGAAGAGGAGTTTGGTTTTGCCGAATTTGCCGCAGACTATTACGGCCGCAAACCAAGCGCAGTAGAATCTGCCGCCATCGCCATTAAACTGCACAGTGCGCCTGTGTATTTTAATCGCAAAGGCAAAGGCCGTTATAAGGCCGCGCCAGCCGACATTTTAAAAGCGGCGCTGGCGGGGCTTGAGAAAAAACGCCTGCTGGCTGAAAAAATGGCCCATTATGTGGCGCTTTTAAAAGCGCAGCAAATGCCCGATGAACTCAAGCAAAAGCTTGATATGCTGCTTTACGCGCCAGATAAAAATGCCTTTGAATACAAAACGTTAGATACCGCTGCCAATGAGCTACATATCAGCCACATCAAGTTACTGCATGCCTGCGGGGCAATTCCGTCTGTTCACGATTACCATTTAGGCGCGTTTTTACGTGAGTATTTTGCCGATGGGACTGACTTTAAAGCAATGGCAGCGACCGAAGCGCTTGCCACTTTGCAATTTGATGATTTGCCGCTGGCCGAGGCGCAAGCGTTTAGCATTGATGACAGCACTACCACTGAAATTGACGATGCGTTTTCAATGAAGCCGCTGGCCGATGGTCGCATGCGCGTTGGCATTCATATTTCAGCGCCGGCGCTGGGCATTGCGGTGGATAGCCCGCTGGATGTGGAAGCCATGCAACGTTTATCAACCGTGTATATGCCGGGCCATAAAATCACCATGCTGCCTGAAGCTGTGATTCGGCCGTTTAGCTTAGATGCGGGTACCATTAAGCCCGTGCTGTCACTTTATTTAGAAGTGAATGCAGATTACACCATTGCCAAGCGTGAGAGCAAAGTTGAGCGTATTCACGTGGCAGAAAACCTGCGCCACGATACCTTAGAACCTTACTTTAATGAAGAAACTTTAAGTGCTGATAGCGGGCATCCGTATTGGGCTAACTTGCTGTTTTTATTTAATTTAAGTGAGGCACTTGAAAAAGCGCGCGGCAAATACGACCCCAGCAAACCGCCGCAAATTGATTACAACTTTTATGTAAACGAGGGCATTGTCAGCATTATTGGCCGCCGCCGTGGCTCACCCATGGATAAGCTGGTGGCGGAACTCATGATAGAAGCCAATCAGCAATGGGGCGCCTTGCTGGCCGAACATGAAGTGCCGGGTTTGTACCGCGCGCAAACGGGCGGCCGTGTATTTATGACCACCAAAGCTGAACCGCATTTAGGGCTAGGCGTGGCGCAATATGCGTGGAGTACATCGCCGCTACGCCGTGCGGTGGATTTAATCAACCAGCGACAAATTATGAGCGTGGTGCAAGGCACACTGCCAGCCTATCCGCCCAAAAGTGATGCGCTCACCACCCACATGCGCAACTTTGAGCTTACTTATAAAAGTTACAGTGAATTTCAGGCGCGCATGGAGCGTTACTGGAGCTTGCAATATTTAATTCAAGAAAATATTGAAGAAGTACACGCCACCGTTTGGCGTGACAACATCGTGCGCATAGATTTTCCGCCATTGATGACGAAAGTCTACGGTTTACCAGAACTTAAGCCGGGCACGCGCGTGGGGCTAAAAGTGCAAGAGGTCGATACGCTACTCATTGAGTTTAGGCCTAAATTTATTGGCGTACTTGAAGAGGCGCCTGCCATTTTGGCGATTGATGAAGACGAAGTGTTTATTGAAGAACCCGTTGCCGTTGCGCCACCTAAACCTGAAGAAAACGCACCCGCTGAAGTGAACCCTGAGGCAACCTAATGTTTCGTATTGCAAAACATTTAATGAAGCGTGGCAATAGTGATGCTGTTGATGTGAGTGAAACCAATGGCGTGCGCGCGCTGCATTTGGGTTCGCCCACCATTCAAAGCGCCATGCGCATTCGCGACCCGAACGCGCTTGAGCTTACCTATACGCGTGGCATGATGTGCTTT
>Ga0116161_1004916_pt1 | contig 10983 bp, 14 predicted proteins | sample AD_JPNAS3_MetaG_FD_89877 | JGI IMG/M metagenome (GOLD analysis project Ga0116161, IMG submission 89877) | Active sludge microbial communities of municipal wastewater-treating anaerobic digesters from Japan - AD_JPNAS3_MetaG | ecosystem: Engineered > Bioreactor > Anaerobic > Digestate | place... | reverse complement strand
TGAACCGCAACTTTTAGGAGAAATCAGCATGATTGCTCAAGCAGGAACTTAAAAACTCAAGGATGTCTCCTTGTCTTTTTACTTCTTTCCTTCCTTCAGGATGTCGAAGTTTTCTTCTCTCTTTAGGAGTTCCGTCTCGGCGGGAAGTGATTCTTCATCTTTGGCAGGCTGCCTCTTTGCGTAATTATAAGCTGTGATGGCAGCTATCACATGGCAGATCCAGCCCAGCAACCCGCCTGATCCGATCCAGAGCCCCGGCGTGACAATCAACCAAAAGATGCCTCTCCAGAATGTTCCGTTGTAAAATTGGCCTACGCCTGGAATAATCAGACTCAAAACCGCTGCGATCCCAGGTCTGTTTGTGGTCATACCATCTCCTTTATGAAAGCGGTTTATAGAGATACCGAATGCCTTCGAGGATTGTTTTCACCGCCTCCGGACCAGAGAATTTCAGCTTCTCCGCGATGAGCATCAAGGCATCGATCTCCTGTTGTCTGATATGCCTGTCTCTTGTCACCAGGGGAATCAGCGCTTCGAACAGATTGCAGACATCATGGGGGGAACAGTTTTCTACGATATAGGACGCGCTTCGGTCGATGATCTCCATCGGGTCATTCTCTTTGATCAGGCTTTTTACATAGAAGGGCGGCCAGTAGTGAAAGACAGACAGGATGTTCATCAATTCGTCGTATTCCTCAGGGACGATTTCCTCATCGGCGCCGATCAGGTGGTAGCCAGCGGCGGCAAGGAAATCCAGCTTTGCCTGTTCCGTATCGTTCTCGGGGTATTTTCGCAGGAGGTCGATGAGTTTGTCCGTCTTTTCATCCAGCTCCTGGTCTTCCACGTACCGGCCTTCATCGAGAAGAGACCGGTAGAGGGTGGAATGGCGGAATGCTTCGATGGCCTTGATGCGTACGGGATTCACCGGATGGTCTCCCATGAGAATCTGCCGTTTTCGGGTGGACATCTCACGTACCAGGGCTTCATTGATTTCCATAAAGTTAGTCATGCTTACTTGATAACTCGCCATGTCCACGCCAGAGGACATCTTAAACATAGCGCTAATGGCCGTTTCAAAATTGTTGACAGCCAGCATTCCCATCCGATCGGCAGATATTTCATTCAGATTTGCCCAGAGAGCATAAAGTCCGGACAGGAACGGAGGCGCTGATGCATCGGGATAGATCAGATCGACGATCCGGCTAAATACGGAATGCTCATACATAAGATGCCCCAGCTCATGGCCGATGATAAATTTCATTTCGTTGTCCGTCAGTTTATCCACAAGAGCCGAATTGAAAAGAATATAGTGGGGTTCGTCTTCGTTGTGGTTAAAAATGGCGCACGCATTGAACTCGGAATCGTTACGGATGTAAAACGTGATCGGACGCTCCGTGTAATCGACTCTGCCAATGATCTCCTGGGTCAATGCATAAAGCCGTTCACCCACGCGGGGAGACAGGGGGACGTAAAAACCGGATGTAACATCGGACCAGAAACGATCTTTGTTTTCCTGATCCTGAAAGCTAATCAGGGAATTGATCGCCGGAGCATTAAATGCCTCTTCCATGTATGACAGAAGTTCCCTTTCCTCGTTCAGCCGAATCTTTTCGATGTAATTCTTCATTGTATCTCCTTTCCAATTGTCACCTTGCAGCTTAAATGGCTTCAATAGAACCCCTTTTGTCAAAATCACCTATCGCGTTTCTGAATTGATTATACTATTTTAATAAATGACAATTTTAAGCGATAATCATCATATTTCTCCGGAGACGCTGTGATCCTTTTCTGATTCGCATCAAAGTTCAGCAAATCACTGATCGTGCCGATTCTTAACACATTCTCCAGATAATCGAGAATCATTTTTTCATCAGGCAGCCGGATTTCTTCAAGGAATGTTTTCATGTCCATTCCTTTCGAGTTCAGCCGGACCGCAATTCGTCAGGCTTCTTCCTCGTTCATCCATTTCATGCCTCTGTGGATTTGAAAAAGATTATTCGCAACAAGCAGCGCATAAAAAACGCAACAGAAAATTGCCAGGTAAAGATTGTCCGGCGAATCTGAAAGAAGAATAGCCATACCCACAAAGATCGTCAGCGCTATCTTTGCGGGGATGAACAGATGGAATCGCATCAGCAGCCTGACGATAGGATTGGCTTCAAAACCGCCCATTTTCAGAATCTTGTTGGTCGTTACCACATCCAGATAATTCAGGATTACAAAGCCCGCATAGAGCAGATATTCCATTCTTTATTCCGCCTTTCATATTGGTGGTTGATCCATTTGCATTTTCCTCCATTCTAAAAAATGCCGCACCGGAGGTGGAGAAAAAAACGTAAGGTGTCAGCCACACTCTGACGCCAGTACGCCGGCCATATGGATATTTTTTAATGTGGCTACAAGTCATGCGGCCGGCATTCCTATTTTTTATGATAGGTATCCCACCATTCCTGAAGTTCTTCTTTCGAACTTCCCGTGCCATTTTTAAACAGTTCACGTGCCTTTGCTTCTGCTTCATTTTTATATGCCGTATGAATTGGCGTATCTCCGAACGCGATACCACCATCAAATATACACTCAAGCAGTATACGTAAACCAACTCCGCCACATACAGCTAACACTGACCAAAATAAAAATTCTAACATTTTGCTTCCTCCTTTTTATGTTTACATATCTGTTGCCGAGTTACCCATTGAAAAAAAGATTACGCGTTAATTTCATTTGTCCCTACCATAATAACGATCATTATCTTCATCCAAGCGATCCTATGGCTTTCTTAATCAACCTGCTCCTGTTTTGCGCGCTGGGACACAATGCCTTTTGCAATGCAATATACCCCGCCACCAACAACTGCAGTTGCCGCCGCCGCCCCGATAATGACCGGACCACTAAAAATCGCGATCATTGGCACCCCGAGCTTCCATAAACCGAAGGACAAAAATCCCAGGCTTTTGACCGCCGCGCCATAAGCCACTGCACCGCCGGCTACGCCGCTTGCCGTTGTTACCGCTAATGTATCCAGTTTGCTTTTCATATGACGTCCTCCTTTTAAATCATTTGTATTCAAAATCGGCTTATAATCCCCTGTAGATTTCCTGATTAAAGATTTTTAGCCGCTGTTTCGAGTTCATGTGAGGCTGCCTTAACACGCTCACGGTGATACTTTACCTTGTCCGATTCCATGCCGGGGACGTATTTCTGGATAAGGTTTTGATCTTCTTTAGCCTGTCCCAGTTTAATGCTTTCTTCAGTAAGACGCTCAACAGCCCTATCGTATCGCTTTTCTTCAGGTCTGCGGTTATCGCATCCGGAAATTAACACGACAACTGCGGCAACCATCAAAATATATCCGATTTTCTTCATAATAAATCCTCCTTATGGTTTCAATAAAGTCTGTTTTTATCTCTATTTAAGCCTTTTTCCAGATTACATAAGCTATAAAAAGAATGGATGCCGGAACGATAATCATAATGACAAGCTTCAGCAATGCTGCAAGCACGGTAATTGCCAGCGCCCCTCCCAGCAGTCCCAGGATGATGATGATGATTAATGCTTGCATGGCTTGTGTCCTCCTTGTATTTTGTCTTTGTCTAGAATAACGACAGCTCTGTCCAAAATCGTGCAGCAGGAATTAAATTTCAATAAGTAATTGGTATTACTATCTATTCGTATGATAATTCCCGTCTGACTTAATTCTTGCGACTTTCTGTTCCCAGGTGTCGCTCCCCGGTCAAACATGCGCAATCGCATTTTGACAGATCCATTTAAGGATGAATTAGATACAATCTAACCACAACATAGAGCACACACCTCCTTTCTGACCACGTCGACTCATGTATGCTGTTCTTCAATTTGTTCGATTCCATGCGGGACCTTATCTATGGATGGGGTTCTGGTCTTTCATAGCCCCATCCAAGAGACGACGGCATAAATTGTTATTGTGGACCGTCAACAAACCCTTGCTCTATGGCAGTGCGAATGAGGTTTGATTCCAGACTGGTTGCTTTTCTCTGCACCTTAGACAATCCATAAAGTAAGGCGGCACCGCCCGCAACGCCTATCGCAATCGGTGCAATCGGCACAGACATAATTCCAATTGCTATAGCGAGCTTTGCACAGACGCCAGCGCTGGTCATCGTGGCGGCATACCCGATGGCGCCGCCACCGGCAGCACCTGCGATTGTGGAAGTTGCTGTCGTAAGATTGTTGGCTTTTTTAATTCCCTGTTCAATCATGGTGTCACCTCCGGGTTAAAAGTTATAATTTGTTTCACGACGCAACATGTCACGCACCTGATAACCAAGATCTTGCATCAACCCGAGTCCGACAAGGATCAACGCCAATACCATCCCGACAAACGAACCAATCACCGGTACGTGCGACAGCAGAATATACAGGGCTAACCCGATAATACCCGCCGCAACCGTAGCCGGGTATTGCCGAACTACATTCAGTGTCACCTCGACAATTCGAAGGCCGATGTGAATGATCTTGCCCTTCCAATTCACCCTTGCGCCACTCAGTGCATACAGAGCAGCCTTATCATCCCTGGTAATGTTGAGTTTCTTAATCTGGTCCCTGAGTTCTTCGCGAGTTACATCGGTTTCTGCAAATGCCACTAAGGTATCAAAATCTTCTTTGTTAATGATGTATTTTTCTGTGTTCATGGTACGCCTCCTTAAAGTTTCCTGGTTATTGTTCAGTTCCACACAACCGGTTATGTCGCGTGCTATAATATTGTGTGCTCATATCTTTCCTCTCTTGACCCCTTATAACGTCGCCATTTTCCCTTTGTTCGAAAATAAATTCATTTGCTGCACCATCCTTAAAAGTCAGATAAATCGCTTTTCAAATCACTCAACGAGCATTAACGCGCCATGTTTCGATTTGTTAGATTATTTTGCAATTTGGATTGTAATGGGCTATAGAACTTAATCAGTTATAATATTCTGATGCGATAAAGGCTTGATATCTTTATCGAGAAGTAGCATGAATCTCAATAACGAAAAAATAAGAAGGCAGGATTACAACAGAGAAAATAAGTCTAAATACCAATAAGAAGCGGACGATATAATAATCATGACAGATCAAGACCACATTGGTTTCATTAATATCACGTCGTTGACGCAGCATATAAAAAAATTAAAAACTATTGCCAGTTCTACCATTTCTACTAAAGAAATGTCCGAAATTCTTAATATCATAGAAAAATATCTAAAAAGAGAAATGCGGCGACGCAATCTATTGACGCAACCACCTAGTTTGCTTGGCTATTCAGAGTTTCATGAATGGAACAAAGATTCATTCCAGGATATCATTCATGATTGCTATGAATACGCCATACTCACACCCACACGTTGTGAAGCGTTGAAAGCGCAGATATCTTTTAACAAAAATATTGATGGCCTAGTCTATAGTAACATCAGTAACTTCCTCCGAGATCGGCAGCGCGCTCATGACCCAAAGGGATATAATATTTTTAAAAATATAGAAGCAGTTCTCCAAGACTTAAGTAGATCAGGAGAAGTCAGCCTTGATCATTTAAGGGATAACAAAAAAATCAGAAATGAAACCATTTGCACATTAGTTCCCCCATCTTCACGGTTGTCTTTACCAGATGTTTGGCTAATCAAACAAAAGATTTCAGACCACAAAAAATTTGGGGAAATTTCAAAAAATGCCGTTAAGCTTGGCGACAAAGGCCAAAAAAGCATAGCGATGCTGATTCAAAATTTGAGGGAATCAGGGATTAATGCTTTCCAAGTTCAAAATTTTGTGGATATTTTAAAGGATGTTTTTCGTAATGTTGATAAGGAAATATCAATTTCTGACATTGAGCAGGATCCTGAAAGTGACGATTCCAAAAAGTTAGTACCAGCCGATATTTTAAAACTGTCGATATCAAACCATAGTAAGATTGAACTGAACATGGATATCGAGAATCGTTATAACAATTTAAAAGATGGTATCGAAAAACAAAAAATACAAAAAAAGCGCAAAGATCGTCTTCATTCGATAATTACATTACTTTTCCATAAAATGGTTAATGGTGAATATTGCAGTGTCACAGCTATTGCGAGAGAAATGGGCGCGTCAAAGAGCACTATATCGGAAGATTTGACTCTTATAGAATCTATTGCAGAAAAAATAAATAGGAAAGATTCGAACAAATGATTGTTTACGACGTTATATCGATACATAATGACCTTACTACTCCCGCGCGGGAGGTGCGATAATGAAAAGTGATCAAAAATTAAAAACTTTAGAACAAAAAATATTGTCAGTTGCAGCTAAGAGCAAAAGACTTGATGATGCATTGAGTCAGCTTAAGATTATCCCTGAAAGAGGAAACGTATATATCTTCAATCTTGATAACACGCCAGAAGATATGGCGGTGTTTTGGGTTATCCTTAATACCGATCCAAGTGATCCAAAGCGTTTTTTCGCTGTACCTGCGGATACCGATACTTTGATTGGATCATTTGACATGCCCGTTCCCGAATCGTCTCTTTTTGGCCCGCTTGTTCTACGGCTTAGACGTGGATTGTGGCTTCAGGAGTCATTGCTCGAACCATCAAGCAGGGTTGGCATTATCGAATCATTATTTATAGATCGCGCCCAATTTATAATGTCAAGGATCGCAAAAGGTGATTGGATTAGCAGTGAGAAGCAACAGGCAACTGATACAAATCCTGATTATGAAGAGTGGATGGAAATGCTGGACCGTTTTTATGTGGCCTTGAAAAAGAAACGCGAAAAGGAAGCTGTAGCAGTTAATATTTATAAACAGATTATAGAAGGCGTTAGATATCTTTCTGATAAAGTAGACGAATTTTTCATCGACATATCAGGCAAAGGCATGCGCAAGATTGAAGACGCCTTTGTGCCAGCATATGCTTACGCTACCCGCAACGCAGCGGCCGTCCAAACACTCTCGGAAGAAGATACTATAGGGATAGTCGAGCTAAAAAAAATCGCGCCGATATTGCCCGTTAAATTCCTGCGCTTACAAAATAATATCAAAATTAATTTTCAATGGTTGGAACTAATGATCCAAACGGCACCGGCTGTTTCTATGACATTGCGGGGCAAGAAAATTAATGCTGATGACATATCCTGGCAAGACAAGGGAAATATTCAAGTTTTAAAGGTCAGTAACTGTATTGTTTTAGCGACAGAACAGGAACAGGCAAAGTCGCTGCTTCAAATCCGATTTAAAGATAATGTACTTAACATCGATATTCTTCCGCCAATGCACAATGCTTAATACGCGGCACAGTTCACTTCCAGTTTCCAATGAGGATAAAGGGTGCCCAGAAATAAGGATGAGCAAAAGGTTTATCTTCATCTCTTTCAAAGTCATATAGTTCAGTATTGCTGTCTGCCATATCTGTATATCTATTCGCTTGAGAAGATCGTGTACTGGTTGAATCGAAGTTATTCGATTTCTTGTTCCCATTCAAAAGTGCAATTTGTGCTGTCTGTAATGCTTCTGCTTTTGTTTTCCCTTCCGCTCTCTGTTTGTAGAACTCTTTCATGATAAGACTTGTACTGGCATCCGCAACAGGCCAAAGGGATGCGACAATTGCCTTTGCCCCCTGCCGTTGGGCAAGAACGCCAAAACATTCTACTTCCTTTCCATCCTGGCCCACATTTCCCACGGCAGTGTTACAGGCGGACAGCGTCAAAAGATCTACTCCTTTGAATAAATTGGCCTGTGAGCGTAGTTTATCCATAGTCAAATGCTCACCATCTCCGAGCAGTAGGAATGAAGTTGTATCGTTTCCCGGTGCGCATTGAAAATGACTGGCAATGTGAACAAGTGGATATTTTCTTTTCAGCTCGCCGCACATTGATTCCCAGTTAAAATTTTTGTCCAATTTAACAGTGCCACGAAATACGGCATCACCAGCATCCTGTGAACCGATTATCCCTTTCAATTCATTTTCGACCTCAGGCAATGCTGCAAAAGGCGGATGATCCTTTGTCACTCCTAGGCCGAGACCCTTCCATATCGTTTGAGGCTCATCTTTGAGATTGTTTTTGCTCGAAGGAGTAAACATAACGTTACTGAAAGATTCAACCAGATACTTTTCTCCGTCGTGGAGCGCGGCAACAGGAATGTAGCGCATTGGACCTTCAAGGGACCACAGTAGCGTTTTTGCCTTCCGCTTTTGAAGTTCGACAATGATAGGACCAATAACTATATCGTATAATTCCTGCGCTATTTTCAAAGGGTTGTATAAATTTAGACCATGCGGAATCAACGATTGTCTAAAAGCAAAAATTTTATTTCTAAGTACATTTTCATGTATGTCGCTACTGAAAGGCTTATGTCCTTCAGGCGTAATAAGCATGAGGTGGAAGGTTTCTTTTGTTGAAAAAGGATACAATGCGACTGCATTATGTCCAAGTTCCCTGAGTGTCAGCATTAACTCTGACGACTCTTCCTTAACAATCTCAACACATTTCTCTTTTGGTGTGTCAGAAAGTTTTATACATATCTGGTCTATAACTTTCTGAAAATCTTTCTTCGCCGCTTCTAATTTCTGATCAACACTCGATAAAAGAACGCTATCATTAGTTGTTTGCTGCCGTTCTTGGCTTAATTTCACAAGTTTATTTGCGTATTTCCGGTAAAGATGATCGCAAATAGCTTCAATTTCCGTATAAGTAATCTTAATGAGAAATTCATTAGGACTGGCAGCATCTCTTCTGATATAATCAAAGTACTCGTATTGTTTCAGAAGATTCATCACCTGTTCCGCTTCAGCAAATCGATTATCATCTACGAGAAGACCAGAAAGATATTTGAATATTTCTTCAACCGTCGTTTGGTGAGATTTAAGAACATCCTTCCCCAAATTCGATATGTTGCCCCTAATATCCTGAATTGTATTTACTGCCTGTTTGCCAAGGAAAATTGCCAAATTTGATTTACCAGTTTTGGAATAGAGACAAGATAATCCATAGTAAATAAGCATCATCAAGAACTGATTGCCAGTGCTTTCAGCGACGGAAAGGGCTTGCCGGTGAAGTTTCTCTGCCTCTTCATATCGGCCAATTTCTTGATAACCCCAAGCAAGATCAGTCGACAAAGTATCTAAATGTTGTAATCCAATGTCGTCTCCACGTATTTTTTTTGCCATTTCGAGATAATGTATAAATTTATTATAGTTGCCTTTTCCACGATATACTTGTGATAGATTTGAAAGTGCATAAGATACAATCGAGTGCTTGGAGCCATATTCACTTTTAGTAATTTTCAACGCTCTTTTTAAAAGAGGTTCAGCTTTATTGTATTCATGTGTTATTACGTACCGGAGACCTAGGCCTGTTAGGGGAACGGATAACTCTATGTGGTTTGAACCATATTCGCCTTCATTGATTTCCAGTGCTCTTTTTAAGTAAATATCAGCTTTTGTTGGCCCGATTATATTATACAGTAGCCCTAAAGATAATAATATTTCGCTTACCTCTACATGAGCCTGGCCATATTCGTCTTCAGCGATTTTAAGTGCCCTATTTAGACAAGCGTCTGCCTCAGCATATTTACAATTTTCACTATACAAGCTCCCCAAATAATTGAGCCTTTTAACTAGCAACTTGTTTTTGCATCCATAGGCTCTTTCAATCACATCAATTGATTGCAGATAGTTTTTTTCTGCCAATTCAAAACGGCCATTATCGCCATATAATCTTGCTAATCTAAAAATCGCGTCGGCATATTCATCACAAATGACACAATCTTCTTTTTCAAATATTGCTATCGCTTCAAGAAAATAATGTTCTGATTTGTCATATTGTTCAAGAATCCGGTGACACTCTGCTATTTCGCATAAATCAAAAGCTATATATTGTATACTTTTTGCGTTTCTATGAATTTCTAATGCCCTTTGGAATCGTTCCAAAGCTTCTTCGCATTGAAGATTTTCCTTCAATTTAATGCCTTGTCTAAGGTACTTTTCCGCTTTCACGTCGCGCTTGTCATTCATATCTCTGTTCACATTCTCATGGCAGCGTCCGTCCAGTTAAATAATCTGACAATTCTCAAATCAAATACAGGTTATTTATTGTCTTCTCCCCATATTTTCTCTCCAGACTTCTGATAATGAAATGTCCCCTGGCCATATTCTGAAAATGATCCATGAAGATGGAATTGATTAAAGCGCCGCCTGCAGCTCCGATTATGGGAACTGCCGATGCAGCCGCTTTCTGGGATACTGTCGTGCCGAATCGGGAAGCAATCGCGGCAATCAGGCGAACCAGCGCCGGCGAGCCTTCTTCGGCAATGCCCTTCTCAAGAATATACTTTGCCGCTTCCGACACCTGCTTGGCCAGAAGCGCACGGACGGCATAATAGCCGCTTTCCGCCGCGTTATCTCTGTCCGATGTGCCGCCGAGTGCAAAGACCTCCAGACAGGCCAGCCTGGTTTCAATTTTTTGAATATCCTCTCCCTCGCTTCTGGCAATATCGGCAATGGAGCGAAACATGATGACCGTCGTAGCCGGTAACTCAATAGCCAAGGCGGGAAGGCCGAAGGCGCCGCCTATTCCACCGGAGGCGGCTACAAGAATTTTATGCAATTTGTCGTTTGATGGCCGCTTAACGTGCTGATCCATGGTTTTGACGGCGGCATCAAGTGCATGACTCAGGGACTTGCGGGTGATTGTCTGGATTGTGCCGATCCATTTTTCGGGCAGATAGTCGAATGCTTTTTCAAAAGGCATGCCTATAATATTGGTCAATTTGGCGGCAAGGCCCGGATTCTCCAGCAGACTCTTTGCAAATTGAAGGCGGGCTCTATCTTCCGGTGTCATTTCTCTCCAATCTTTCCGGCCATCACTTTGTACCATTTAGCCTTTCCCGCGTCCCTTGATTTCGACTGCGCCCTTATCTGAAGCGCATCATCTTCTTCCCTCAGGCATATTTCGACATCGTCTTTGGGATAGATGCCGCTCTTGCCGGAAATCACCGACGCG
>Ga0116161_1004907_pt1 | contig 10999 bp, 4 predicted proteins | sample AD_JPNAS3_MetaG_FD_89877 | JGI IMG/M metagenome (GOLD analysis project Ga0116161, IMG submission 89877) | Active sludge microbial communities of municipal wastewater-treating anaerobic digesters from Japan - AD_JPNAS3_MetaG | ecosystem: Engineered > Bioreactor > Anaerobic > Digestate | place... | reverse complement strand
GGTCCAGAGGTAGAGCACCATGTCGTTGAAGCCGGTCTCGTCCAGACTCTCGAACTCGACCAGCACCCCGCCTCCGGGCGTGCCGTACGCCTGGATCAGGATCGCCGAGGCCGTGGTGGGGTCAATTCCGGGAAGGAATCCCGCGTTGACCGGCTCGCCGGGATCAGCGCCGACGCCGTGTCCCGAGACCACGGCAAAGACCGCCATCGCGTCACCTTCGCCGCTGTCCGCCGCGCGGTTCCGTTCCGGATGGGTCGCGGCCGCGCCCCCGGTGGGAACCGGCGCCAAGGCATTGGTGCTGCAGACGAAACGGACGGTCAGCTCGCCGGGGGGCACGTTGGTGAAAACATACATGCCGGCAGAATCCGTCACCGTTTCCGCCAGCTTTTCGCCGGCGCGCCAGAGCGTCACGGTCATGCCGCCCGAGAACGGCGTATCCAGACCGGGATCACGCATCCCGTTCCCGTCCTTGTCGTGGAAGACGTAGCCGTAAACATTGGCCGGAATGTAAAATCCGGCATCCACGGTCAGGTTCGTGGAGCCAAGAGATACGGTGAAGTTGTCCGTCCGCAATGTGCCGGGATCGGCGTCGCTGTCAACACTGCTGTCATCGCCCACCTTATGGCCCGTGGCCACATATCCGGCCGGAGGTTCGAAGCTGACCGCATACAACGACGGCACAAGACCCGTGAATGAGTAGATGCCGTTTGCGTCGGTCAGCGTGGAAGCGACTTCCACGCCCTGGCCGTCCAGCAGGCGCACCACCACATTCGACAGCCCCGGCTCACCGGGATCCTGCACGCCGTTGCCGTTCAGATCCTCCCAGACGCGGTCACCGATGACGCTGAAGGTGAACTGGTGGTCCTCGACCTCCCCGCCCCTCACCTCGCCGCTGAAAAGCGGGATCAGCGGCTGGGAGGGATAGAGGCGGAAGCGCGTGTTCAGTACGGTCACATCGTTGGTACGGAAGGTGCCTTCCGGGATCGGGAAGCTCAGCGTGTAGACAACGCCGGTACCCTGGCTGTCGACCGCCTGGCTGATCGCCAGTTCGTTGGCGTTGGTGAAGGTGCCGTCCTGATTGAAGTCGATCCAGCCGCAGAGCCAGCCGCTTCCCGCACCCACCAAAACCTCGACCTGGCCGCCGTTCTCTGCGCTCCAGTGCCCGACCGCCACCACGCCATCCTCCTCGTCGCCGTCGCCGGTGGCATCAGGGGTGGGCGTGCCGTTGCGCTCGGTCTCGACCTTCCGGCCCAAATAGAGCGGCTGCCCCGGCACCTGGATGTGGCTCGGCCCGACAGGATTGTCCGCCAGGGTCGTGCTGTAGGACGACGGCAGATCGCCGAAATCCCTTTCGTACATCGGGTCGAAGGCGAAATCGATGTTGTCACGCACCGGCACGATGGTCATGGTCTGGTAGGCCGAGCGGGTGTGGCCGAGGCTGTTGGTGGTGTTGACGACCGTGAGCGCCGACGTGTCGCCCGTCTTGGTGGTCAGGCGCACGCCGGATATCGGCGCGGCCAGCGACACGATATAGCGGTCGTTACCGCCGCCCGACGGCAGGCCGTCGAAATGGTAGTCGCCCGCCGCGTCGGTCGTGGTCGAGGAGATCATCATTGTCTCGCCGGATTCGATCACGCCGTCACCGTCGTCATGCCAGAGGTAGAGATAGACCGTCACGTCGGCAAACGGGTATTCGCCCGCACCCACACCGGATGCGTTCATGCCGTTCAGCAATCCGTCGAAGGGTTCCGCATCGAGGCCGACCGTGCCGCTGACCACATTGGTTCCGCTGAAGTGGTAGCCGAAATCAATATCCAAGTCGGCGTTGGTCACGCTGTGGCCGCCGATCGAGACCACCGAGCCGCCGCTGATGACGATGTTGGTCGCCACACCATCCGCCACACCATCCGCATCATACACCGGCACAAGACCGGCATGCAGATCAGGGTCAGCGGCATCAACCACGATCTTGTAAGTGCCGTCGGCGAGGCCGCCAAAAAGGTAGATGCCGTCGGCGTCGGTCTCCTGCGTGGCGATCAGGGTCTCGTTTTGGTAAAGCGCGACCGTGACATACGGGATGCCCGGTTCGCCGGCGTCATGCACACCGTTGGTGTTGACGTCGATCCAGAGCGTGTCGCCGATGACGCCGGGGGGCTGGTAGCCGAAGTCGGCGCCGGTGAAGGTCGCCCGCTGGGTGAGCTTGAGTCCGTACTGGCCATCGCACGACGGCCCGGCGACAGGCGGCACGGGACACGGTTCGCCGTCGTTGTCGGGATCGCCGGTAAGCACGGCGTCGGCCAACGGTGCCGAGGTCTCGTCAACGACCACGACGTAATAGTCCGGCAACAGATTGCGGAACATGTACTTGCCGTTGGAGTCTGTTACTTGCGTGGCGACCAACTCCTCTCCCGCGTCGTAGACGCCGTTGACGTTGACATCCCGATAGAGCCGCACCGTCACGCCGGGGATGCCCGGCTCGTTCCAGTCCTGGTCGGCGTTGCCATTGTAGTCCCACCAAACCGTGTCGCCGATCGCGCCCGGCAGCACGAAGCCAAAGTCAGCATCGAGGTGGTTGGTCTCGCCGAGCGTGATATTGTAGATGGTCGGGGTGGTAGGATGGGCTTTCTCGCCCAGTCCGTTGACCGGCAGCGCCTCGGAATCGGCATCCACCACGACGCGGTAGTTCCCGGATGGAAGCGCGGAGAAGAGGTAGTGGCCGTCGGCATCGGTCGTGGCAGTCCGCACCAGAACGTAGGTGCCATCGCCATCCAGATCGGCATAGAGCTGTACCGCCACGCCGGGAATGCCGACTTCGCTGCACTCCGGTTGTTGTATGCCATCGGTGTTGATGTCGCACCATACCGTGTCGCCAATGCTGCCGAATCCCGCCGCCAGGAATCCGAAATCCTGGTCAAGGTTATCCTCCGTCGTCAGCGTGACCACGCTGATCCCGTCCTTTTTGCTGTCGGGATCGGCCGTCACGGTATAGTGGCGCTGATGCCCGGCCGATGTGTCCACGACCACCTGATAGGTTCCCGGCGGCAGGGAGTCGAAAAGATAACTTCCGTCGGCGCCCGTCACGGTCTCAGCGATCAAGGCGTCGATGCCCGCATCGATCTCGCCGTCGCCGTCCTCATCCTGGTAGAGGCGCACAGTCACTCCGCCCACGCCCTCATCCTCGGAATCCTGCGTGCCGTTGCCGTTCCAGTCGTAGAAGATCGTGTCGCCGATCGCCAGCGTGCCCGACAGCGCGTAGCTGAAGTCGGCGTAGCCCACGCCACCTGACGCCACCGTCACGGCCACCGCATTGGCCGTGTCGAGCCCGTCGGTGTCGTAGGTGCCGCTCCAAGCGCCGGTGGCCAGCGGCCCGCTGTTGGTCACGACCGTCACCGTGTAGGTGCCGTTGTAGGCACCGGCAAACTGGAAGGTGCCCTGCGCTCCGGTGGTCGTGGTGGCGATCACCGTGCCGCCGGAGTCACGGAGTTCCACCGTGACGCCGGCCATCCGGTCCTCGCCGTCTTGCGGCGTGCTGCTGCCGTCGCGGTCACGGTCGTGCCAGATCATGCCGCGGATCGTCGACTGGAGCGTGTAGCCGAAGTCAGCCGTCAGCACGGTATCGGCCCCCGTTGTCGAGTCGAAGACGATCGTCACTACCGCCTGGTGTGGCGTGCCTACGCCGTCGTAATCCCATGTGGGCGTGCCGCCGCCGCCCGGCAGCGTGGAGGTCGTGACGGCCACGGTGTAGTTGCCGCTGGCCGGCAGACCTTTGAAGAGGTAGAAACCGTTGGCGTCGGTGAAGGTGCTGATGGCTACACCCGCGCCAAGGCCCAGATCGACCCCGGTGGGCGGCGTGATGGTGACGGTGACATCGGCGACACCCGGCTCGCCGGGATCCTGCACGCCGTCGCCGTTGAGATCGCGCCAGACGAAATCGCCGATGGTTCCGGCGGGCAGCACCGGGGCGATGCACTCGCCGTGCTGATCGCTGGCGCGTGTGCCGATCTTATACCAAGCGTTGGTGATGTCAAAGGTGTTGGTCACGGGGGCGCTGATGTTGCCCGGCGGTTCGAGCACGTCGAACATGACGTTAACCACGCGTCCGCCGCCGGCATGGACCGGCCCGAGATTGTTCCAGCCAAGCTCACCGGCCGGGCCATCAGTGGACAGCGTGTCCGGCGGCGGGCTGGCCGAGACGAAGGCCAGGCGCGACGTGTCGTAGGTGTCTACGAGCGGCACGGGGTCGAGCGTTGTGGCATCCGTTCCGCCGATCGTCTGGTCGGTTGTCAACACGAAGCCGAACGAATCGAGTTCAACTATCCCCGTCGGATTGCCCTGCTTTTCGGCGATCAACTGAACCTCCAGGGCGGTGCCGTCGAAGTCGTCCCAGTCCCAGACGGTCTGCATATGCGTCACATCTACAGAGAGGAGACCTGTGGGAATCGAGAGGCAACTGAGTGTGTGCGTGCCTAGAGTCACGCCGTTCTTCACCAGGGTAAACTTCAGTGTCGAGGTGGTGCCTTGAAATGAACCGCTGACGCGCAGCGGCAGTATTGCCATAACGTTGGTGATCGCGCCATGGGGAGCCGTTCCCAGATAGCCCGTCAGGGTAAGTTCCTTGGCGGCCTTTTGGAATTCGGCGGTGGTGTAGGTTCCGTCGGGCTCGCCCGGCTTCCAGGCGTTGGCAGGATCGAGCCACGCCTTGTTGCCGTCGCCTGTGAAGCCGTTGGTCGGCCAGATCGTGTGCATCAGGGGCTGGGGCGTCGAGGCGCCGGAGCCGGACAGCCGGTTGGTCACGGCAATCTGGTAGGTGACCTGCCCCCCCTCGCGCAGGGCGTCCGTGCCGATGCGCGTCTTGGTGGCTATCAGCGCTGGCGCGAGTCCGAAGTCGGCGGTCAGATCCTCCACACCATTGGGATTGGTGCGGGCGCTGTCGAGATCGACGGCATAGAACAGGGGGGTCGTCGTGGTGTAGCCCTCGGGCAAGTCCGCGTCGTCGTGGTCGAGCATGACCACGTAATTCCCGTCGGGCAGATCGGAGAACAGGTATTTCCCTTCGGCGTCGGTGATGGCCAGACTATAGAGCGGCTCACCGACATCGACCACACCGTTGCCGTTGACATCGTAGTAGAGCATGACGCTGACGTTTGCGATGCCGGCTTCATCACCATCCTGAATGCCGTTGCCCAGAATGCCGCCGGTTCCCGTGCCGGTGTCGGCGAAGACGGTGTCTCCGAGGCTGTTGTTGCCCTGCACAAAGGTGGTTGTCTTGTCGGTCGCGAAGGGCGGGGTGTTGCCATAGCTCAGACCGGCCACGTTGATCACGATGGGCTCGGCCTCGAGGTAGGGGTTGTCCACCGTCACGGAGAAGCGCACCGCGCCGTGCGCTCCGGCGGGCAGCACATCCGACAGCCACCACTGAATATCCGTCACGGATGCCGCGGGCGGCTCATCCTGCGCCCAGGTCGCGCCGTTGTCGGTGGAATAGAAGACCGCATAGGCGCTCACGCCTGCCGGAAGGGCATTCGAGGCCGTCGCGCTGCCGGACACGTAGGTGGTGCCGGCGGGGATGGAGTCCTGGACCACCAGCGGCAGACCGAGGCCGGGATCGCCGACCGCCAAGCTGCCCGCATTTGTGAAGCACACAGTATAGGGGATGGGCTCGCCCGGCAGGACCGTTTTTTTACAGTTCGCAGTCTTGCGGATGCCGACCCGCGCCCCTTCGCTTTGCAACCCTTCGCACAGGGAGACGCCGAAGTCGGCGTTATACTTCTCCCGGTCCGGGTTTGAGCCCACCACCTGATAAGGGGTGGTCACGCTGCACGCATTCGGCACCAGCGGCATGAACTCGTATCGCACGTAGCCCACAACGCCGTTGTTCTCAGGAATGTTCTCGAAGTAGAGCTGGTCCTCGGCGGTCAGGACGAGCTCGCCGCCCGATTTGAGCTTGACGATCACCATGGCGTAGGTCTTGACCAGCCGGAAGGCGCCAGCGTCGAAGATCGTCGGGTCGCCGACCGGCTGCATCCAGATGTTACGGTCGGGCACCATGTCGCCGTTGTTGTCGAATCCTTCCCCGACATTTCCCAGATCGTACCAGAGACCTTCGGTCATGACGCGTGTGCCCACCGAACCGTCGACAGCCGCGTTCGTCCAGGCGGGCTCGTACTGGTTGAGCAGGTCCTTGTAGTACTGCGGCACCTTGTTGGCGCCGTTCGGGAAAATCTTGTTGGACGATGCAGAAATGGTGTTGCGGAAGTTCAGTTCGCGTGTCAGATCGACCTTCCGCGTCGTGCCGCCCTCGCTGGCGGTCGCCCAGACGTCGTACTCGAGCCAGAGGTCGTCACTGGGCTTGACGCTCGTCCCCCAAAGCGGCGTGCCGTTGACATCGAGCTGGTCGTAGCCGATGAGCCAGTAGACCGTCACAGATTCACCGGCGGGGATGGTGCCGATGTAACGCGTGGCGTCGTCCAGCCCTGCCCGGCCGCCCTCGTGGCGGAGGGCGAAGGCACCGCCGGGCAGCGGCCCGGTCAAGCCATCATGCGTCCGCGAGGGATAGATACCCGGCGTGGAGCCGGTCCCGCCATTGTAGTTGCCGGCGCACACCACGATGTCGGTCAGGTCGGTTGTGCCGTCGTTGTGCAGCGTCACGCCGATGTAGGCCGCGCCCGGCACATAGGACGAGGACGAGCCCGCATTCGAGGCAACGATCAGATTGTAGCCGCTGTTGACCTCGACCCGCAGCGCACCATCCTGTGTGGCCGCGCGGAGGGATGCGCCCCACCCCAGCACCACGGCAAGCCCCGCCAGCCGCACCCAGACTTCCCTCGTTCCGCTGAGCTTCATTCTTAAACCGCTGTTGGAATTGTCGCCGTCCCGATAAGAGTCTGCGTGAATATCCACGTTTCACCCCTTCGCTGATAGGTCTGACAGGTCAAGCTCGGTTTGACAAAATTGCGCTGAACATACTCCTTTAATCGGGTGTTTGCAGCGACACCCCCTGCCATTTACTTTTTTATGATACAAAAACAGGTGTGTAAGGTCTATAAAAAAGTGTGAGGATTTTGAATTTTTGTGTGAAATCCCGTCAGCCTCTCCGCGCTATGCTCGGAGCCAAAATTCGCGTCTTGGCCGATAAGGCCAATAAAAACAAGTTGTTTATCGCGGCAGGGGCGCCCGATAACGGACGCCCCTGCCGCGATAATAGGCAGATGAATCGGGAATGGACTCTTGCGGAGACCGTTTACGTGATTGCCCGGAATTACGGTTTTCTGATAAGATCATCCCGTTTTCAAAGAACACGATTCAAGTCCAGCCATGAGTCAAAAGGAGGAATGCAAGATGGCATCGATCAAAGGCACGCAGACGGAGAAACTGGTTCTGACCGCTTTCACGGGGGAATCAGCAGCGCGAAACCGTTACACGTTTTGGGCGGGGCAGGCCAAGAAGGAAGGGTTCGTCCAAATTGAGGCGATTTTTGAGGAGACCGCGAATCAGGAAAAAGAGCATGCCAAACGGCTCTTCAAATTTTTGGAGGGCGGCGACGTGCCCATCGAGATCACACTGCCCGCAGGCGTGATCGGCAAGACCGAGGAGAACCTGATCCATGCGGCCGAGGGCGAGGAGTACGAGTGGCAGCACATGTATCCCGATTTCGCCGCCGTGGCGCGCAAAGAGGGGTTCGAGGAAATCGCCAAGACCATGGAGGCGATCGCGATTGCGGAGAAGTTCCACGGCGAGCGTTACCGCCAACTGGCCGCCAACATCAAGAAGGGTATCGTCTTCAAACGCGAAGACCCCAACACGATCTGGCGTTGCCGCAACTGCGGGTATCTGCATGTCGGTGCGGAAGCCCTGGACCTCTGCCCCGCCTGCGCCCATCCCAAGGCGCATTTCGAGTTGCGCGGCATCAACTGGTAAGGGATGCCCTGATCACCCCCGGAACCATCGAGAAGATCCGTGCGCGCATGGCTCTGGCCAGTGTGTTCGAGGAGGATTTAGAGGAATCCTTCATTCTCGGATCGGGCCCCGGGGGCCAGAAGATCAACAAGACCGCCTCCACGGTGCGGCTTCTGCACCGCCCCAGCCGACTCACGGTCAAATGCGGCGTCAGCCGGTCGCGTGAGCAGAACCGCTGGCTGGCGCGGCGTGAACTGGCTGAACGTATTTTGGAGCGCGAGCGTTCGGAACTCTCGATTCGACGGCAGGCGGCAGAGAAGATCCGACGCCAGAAACGCCGACGCTCGCGGCGTCAGCAGGCCCGCATGCTGGACGACAAGCGTAAACACAGTGAAAAGAAGGCGTTGCGGGGCGCCGTGCGGTTCGACGCCTGAACGCCGCAGGGGCCGTTTCGGGCGAGGCGGGGCGCGGCATGTTTCCGAAATACAGATGGCGGGATTCGCCCGTAGAGGACGGGTCCGCCCGCGAATTGGCTGACGCGTTGGAGTTGCCGTTGCCGCTGGCACGGGTTTTGGCGGCGCGCGGCCACACCTCGCCGGATCAGGCCGCCGCGTTTCTGGCGCCAAACTTGCAGGCGCATCTGGGGCATCCGGACGGGTTTCCGGGTGCTGCGGAAGCTGCGGAACGGCTCTGGGCCGCAGTCCGGGCTGGCCGCAGGATTGTGGTCTACGGGGATTTCGATGCGGACGGCGTGGCGGCCGCGGCGGTGATGGTTTCCTCGCTCAAGCGGTTCGGAGGTCGGGTTTCGGTCTTTCTGCCTCACCGCGATCCGGAGGGCTACGGCCTGACCCTCGCCGCCTTGGAGCGCTGCCGCCGCGAACAGGGGGGATGGCCGGACCTGCTGGTCACCGTGGATTGCGGAATCACCTCGATCAACGAGGTGGAGCACCTGAACGCCGCAGGGGTTGAGGTGATTCTGACCGACCACCACGAACCCGGCACGGTATTGCCCCATGCCGCAGTGATCGTGAATCCGCGTGTCGGGGCTTCGCCGGGTGCGGAGCACCTGTGCGGCGCAGGCGTGGCTTTCAAGGTGATTCACGCGATGGCCGAACTGGGTAAACGCCGCAACTGGTATCCGGGCGAACCCTTCTGCGGCGAACTGCTGGCACCGGTCGGGGTGGCGACGGTCGCGGACGTGGTGCCATTGACCGGGGAGAACCGGCTGTTGGTTTCGGCCGCGCTCCGTTCGTGGGAGCGGTACGCGGGTGCGGGATTGCGCGCGTTGCTGGCGCGCGCGTCGGCGCAGACCGTCCGCGACATGGATGCGGCCCTGTTCGGATTTGTGCTGGGGCCGCGGCTCAATGCGGCCGGCCGTATGGGGTCGGCTATGGATGCGTACGAGTTGTTGGCCACGTGTGACCGTCAGCGCGCGACGGAGTTGGCGGCGCGTCTCGAAGGGTTCAACGGCGAGCGGCGCGGCGTGGAGGCGCGTATGCTGGCCGCCGCGCGGCACCAATGCGGACTTGATTCGCCGCAGGGACTGGGCGACCTCGCGGCGGTGGTGGTCGGCGGCGACGGTCCGCATGCCGGGGCAACCGGCTGGCACCCCGGAGTACTCGGGATCGTGGCGGCGCGGCTGAGCGAAGCGGCGGCGCGGCCCGCAGCGGTGGTGGCGTTCGACGAGACGGGCGCGGGTCGGGGTTCGGTGCGCGCGGGCGAGGGGTATCATGCGCTCAAGGCTCTGGCCGCGGCCGGGGATGCGCTGACCGGGTTCGGCGGACACGAGCGGGCCGCAGGGTTTCAGGTACGGGCCGGCGGGTTCGCGCAGTTCCGGCAGCGGTTTTGTGAGGCGTGCGCGGATCAGGCGAGAACAGCCGACGGCGGGCCATGCCTGATGGTGGACGGATGGCTCACGCCCGAGTCGCTCTCCGTCGCGTTCCTTGCCGCGCAACAGCGTCTGGCACCGTTCGGCTACGGCAACCCGATACCGCGCTGGGGTCTGCGCGGGGTGAGCTTGGAACGCGCGCAACCGGTCGGCAACTCCGGCGAGCATTTGCAACTCGCGTTTGATGTGGGCGCGGGCCGCTCCGTGCGGGGCGTATGGTTCCGCCACGGCGCGATGTCCGAGGCCGTGCGCGCCGCAGGCGGGCGGATGGATGTGGTGTTTGAGATGCGCCGCAACGATTTTGGCGGGGAAGCGTCGGTGGAAATGCGAATCTGTGACCTCGCGCCGACAGTCGCGGAAAAGGAGGTCCGCGGACGCCTTAAAAAGAGCAGTTGAACCTTCAACTCTCTTTGGTTTCAGGGTTTCAGGGTTTCAGGGTTTCAAGGTTTCATCGGGGTCGGGGTCGGAATCGGGATCGGGATCGATTGTTTAACCACAGGACACTTTCTTGGGTTTCAGGGTTTCAGGGTTTCTGGTTTCATGGTTTCAGGGTTTCATCCAAATCGGGGTCGGGATCGCTATCGGGATCGGGATCGTCGACCCGCGACCCGCGACATTCGACCCGCGACGATCGACAGGGACGCCCGCGTTTCCGACACCGCAAGTCGCTTTTCAGGGTTTCAGGGTTTCGGGGTTTCTGGTTTCAGGGTTTCATCCAAATCGGGGTCGGGGTCGCTATCGGGATCGCTATCGTCGACCCGCGACCCGCGACATTCGACCCGCGGCGATCGACAGGGACGCCCGCGTTTCCGACACCGCAGGTCGCTTTTCAGGGTTTCAGGGTTTCAGGGTTTCGGGGTTTCATCCAAATCGGGGTCGGGGTCGGAATCGGGATCGCTATCGTCGACCCGCGACGGTCGACAGGGACGCCCGCGTTTCCGACACCGCAGGTCGCTTTTCAGGGTTTCAGGGTTTCTGGTTTCAGGGTTTCATCCAAATCGGGGTCGGAATCGGGATCGGGGTCGGAATCGGGATCGCTATCGGGATCGGGGTCGACATAAGGTCTGACGGGAGAAGCGGGCGTCCCTACCGGCGCACCGCTTTCCGGCCCTGTCTCAGCGGGCGATTGAGACCCTGTAAAAGCCCGTGGGCGCTCCCGGCTCCCGGGGCAGGAAGACGCGCGTCTGGCCCGACTCGGGATCGGCCTCGACCTGC
>Ga0116161_1004904_pt1 | contig 11002 bp, 10 predicted proteins | sample AD_JPNAS3_MetaG_FD_89877 | JGI IMG/M metagenome (GOLD analysis project Ga0116161, IMG submission 89877) | Active sludge microbial communities of municipal wastewater-treating anaerobic digesters from Japan - AD_JPNAS3_MetaG | ecosystem: Engineered > Bioreactor > Anaerobic > Digestate | place... | reverse complement strand
TATTCTCTGCTCGTGACGCGCTACTCCCTCGCCGATGACCATCAGCTGGAACTGGTGGGCCTCGTGGACCTTGCAGGCAAGGCGGGGCTGGTGATTCCGCGCTACACGTATATGCCGGCGCAGGCAGTGGAGCTTTCGATCGCGGCGATCACAGGCTTCGGCGACAATACGAGCACGTTGGGGTCGGTTGTCCCGGCCGCACGCGGCGTGATTGCGGGCATGAAAGCTAGCTTCTAGCACTTCTTGACAAGGCACATTGAATCTTCGCCCCCATCGATCAGATGGGGGCGAAACCACGTACTGCAGGCAGCGCGCGACATGTGTGGAATATACAAGGAAGACGTGGAATTCACGGCGAATCCCACGTAGCATGTGGACGTCGCGGATGATGAGTGATGAGTGGGGAGAGATTCTTAAATGCCCAACGTGTTTGCGTTCTTGTCCTATATACTGGCAATGACGATCACGCCGGGACCGAATAACATGATGTGTCTGGTCAATGGCAGCAGGTTCGGATTCCGCAAGACGCTTAGCTTCATCGCGGGTATCTTTGCGGGCGTTATCGTGGTGATGACTGCCTGCAGCTACTTCAACATCTCACTATCGCGGTTCGTCCCCAGCTTCCGCCCGTTTGCCGAGGCCCTGGGCGGGCTGTACATGCTGTATCTGGCCGTGCGCGTGCTCAAGACGGATGTGAACACAGCGACGGCTAACAGCCGCAGCGCAACGTTTGTCACCGGCATGGCCATGCAGTTCGTCAACGCGAAGATGCTTCTATACGGCCTGACGGTAACCGCAACCTTCATCACCCCGTACTACCAGTCGCCCGTGATACTGCTGCTGTTCTCCGTCTTCCTCGCCTGCTGCTCGGCTTTGGCGGCCTCTTGCTGGGCGTTGTTCGGCACTACCATTCAGCGGCTGTTCGGTCAGTACAGGAAACCTCTCAACATTGGCTTGGCATTGCTGCTGCTATACGCCGCAGTCTCCATATCAGGGATACTGCCCCGCATCAGGCTTCTGCTCTGAGCACGTTCACATTTGTCGTACCATGAGCGCAGGCAGGGGCGGTCGCATACGCCGCCATCAACGCCCGCGCTTGTCTCTATCGATCATGAAGGCGATGAAGTCGCGAACGCTCTGTCGCGCCTCCGGCGATAGGCTGGCAGGGGCTTCGAAATAGGTCTTGCCCAACGCTCGCTCCATGGCTTCCTTCGAGAGCTCACCGGTGAAGTATCGGCCATCGACATCGAATACTCCGGCCAGTCGGTCCATGAGTTCGTCGGGTACCGCGTCCGAGCCGACCTCGTATCGAATGAGGTCGGCGACGTCTATTCCAAGCTGATAGGCGAGGTTCTGACGGCTCAATGCGCGGGATTCCCTTATGGCTATGAGACGTCTCGCTGTCATTTGGGCATCGCGGTCGCCGGCAGGTGGATGTGGGTTATCGGTGTGCCCGAGAAGGTAGTCGACGCTTACCTCGAAGAAGGCGGCGAGGCGACAGACGAGGCCAAAATCGGGCTCTCGCTGCTTGCTTGGAGCTTCGTACCCTGCTATGGTGGAACGCGACATGACGATAGCGGCTGCTAGTTCCTCTTGAGTGAGCCCTCGCTCAGCCCTCAGAGCCTTGAGTCTCTCAGCAAATGTAGCCATCCTTCATCCTCCACTCGCACCATAGCACTGGTATGCCGACCGATCACGTTCCTTCTAGGAACCTTGACGGCTCAGCGAGCGTTGACGAGGTGGCCATAAGGAACTATAGTGGAATTGCGTGTACGTTGTACTGCCACAATATGCCTATATATCCAGTACATGATATGACGAGAATGCTGACCTGATTCCTTGTATGTGGGACTGCAACGGAATCGGCGGAAGGTTCGGAGGAGGGCTTGCATGGATGGGCGACATGCGGGAAGGGAGATCGGGGCCGTGCCCACTGCGAAGATCCTGAAACCCGAAGCCAGAACGGTCTGGATCGGGGCGGTGCCTGTTGAATACGAGGCGACTGCGCCTGATCGCGACGCGCTCGTGGTGAGGCTTGAATACTGCTGCATGGACGATGATGCGGGCTGGCAGCTAATCGCGGACGGTCAGGAAAACACGGGCATGTGCCTCTGGGATCTTGCCGAGCTAGCCAGGGGTGGCCTGTGCAAGGTGCGCATTATTGCGGCTGATTCTGACGGCAGGGTTGCTGAGGCCGTCAGCGATGAGTTTGCTGTTGTGGTTCCTGAGAGAATGGTCATGGCTGCTCCCGACCCAGTCAAGGGAGTAGTGACATTTCACTACGATGTTGGGGCAGATGCGGTCATTTACGTGTACGACGCGGGCGGGAGGTTGATACACACTGCCGAACTGCTTGCTCGCACAAACGCATATGAATGTGACCTGACGATGCACGGCGGGCGAGTCGCTGCGGGGCCCTATCTATACGCCGTAGTGTCTTGTGATGGTGAGAAGTCAATGGTCGGTCGGTTCACGGTCGAGAAGTAGGATCACTTCCGCGTCTTGGAGGTGCGGGCGCCGTGTCGATCTCTCCGCAGCGCGCCGGCCGCCGCCAGGATCGCGCCTGCGCTCGCCAGCAGTGCCGCAGCCGCGGCGGGCCGCGAATGTGCCTTCGTGGAATATACCCCGCCTTCGCCGGGGGGCGGAAGAGGTATGGGGTCCACAGGCAGGCCGTTCCTGACGGCCAGTCCGCGCACGTCCAGCAGGTTGATCACAGGCACTCCCATGGCTGCGTACTCGAAAATCAGCCCGCGTTCGCGATGAGCCGACATCACTTTCGGCTGCATAACCAGCCCGTTCGGGAAGTCGAGCGAAGCGGAAGTGCTCCCGTAGTTGGCAGTTGCGCCTCCTACGTTAACAAAGCATGCCACGGGCCGCCCGAGCCTCTGGGCTGCCGTGGCGAAAATCGCCATTCGAGCCTTGATGCTGTCGGCCATTGTGTCTTCCCTCAGAAGAGGCGCCCCTGATCGGGTCGCCGCCTGCTCGAAGCATTCCGCGCCTTGGCCGAGGATTCCATTCCCTCCCGCGTCGCCTTCGCCCCCAAGCGACACCGCTGTCAGCTCATAAGGTAACAGACCGCGCCGGTTGAGCAAGGTCAGCATGTCGGCGAAGGTGAATTCGGGGATATTCGCGCCGTACATGGACGCGCCTATGGAGTATATTACGGCCGGCTGAAGGTCAAGCGCCCTGCATGCCGCCAGTGTCGCCAGGATGAGCGCTGGGAAGGAACCGCTTGCGCCTACTGCAACCACATCCCCCGGCTCAAGCCCTGCTTCGAGGAAATACCGGACCATCAATGCAGCGAACGCGGGGTTGGTGGATGTACGCTTGGCCTCGAGTACCCCAAGGGTGGTCGTGATGGGGGTGAATTCGGCACCGATGAGACCAGTGCCGCTCGGGTCGAGTTCAGGGTCTATGTGGATCTCGCGGGCGGTTCGTTCTTCTGCTATGGCCAGTGAGCAGTCGCGCATGATCTCGGCTGCCCGGACCTGGCGGTCGTAGAATGCGGTTCTTTCGAGCGCAGCGCCGAGCCCGCCGTGCCCTTCCGCAAGCAAGAGGCCGGTAGCAGCCAGCGCTGCTGCCAGTATTATGCCGAGGATGTGGACACGGCTGCGGCTGAACCCGCGTCCGAACGGCGTGAGGCCGGCAGTTGCGTTGGCGATGCGATCAGCCACGGCAATGGGTATCCATAGTCTTTGGGCGCGCATTTGGTTCCACTCGCCCCCTTGCGTCTTGCACCTGCGAGATGCTGCAGTCTCCGATCAGATCAAGCCGGCCAAGATCAGGATTAGGCGTACCGTGACTGAAAGCAGAACAACAGAGGCCACTGTGCGTAATACGCCCTGCTTGGCGATGTCATTGGCGATCAAACCCGGGATGATGTAGCCGATGGTGCGGAGCTCGTGCCCGCCCCAACCAAGTCGGATGCCTGCGCGGGCTACGGCCCACCCTATCCAGAACCCTGAAAGGATGCAGGCTGCGAATCGGCGGCGTCCGTACAGGATTACCACATTCGATAGCGCCCACACAATTGCATAGGCCGAAAGCGCTGCAAGAAAAGTGGCGGCGATCCTTGCGGGCTGGTTCATGTACAGCGCCAGGTAACCCGGAACTACAAGTCCGCCGCCTAAAAGGCCGGTGAGCTCTGTGTAGATGAAACTGACGATCAGCCCTATTCCAACCGATAGTGCAACAGTCAAAGCGGCACCCCATTCTCTAGGAAGTAGTCTGAGATGCATTGCCCGGCGCCTCTGGTATTTCCGATCCCAAGTAGAACCGCGCCTTCCCTGCAGTGAGACGCTATCCTGTCAACCGCCTGCCTGGCCCCGCGGATCCTGGTGAGATCGACTATTCGTTCCGTCGGCATTCCCGCCCGCCGCAGGGCGCGCGCCGCCAACTTCCCTGATTCGCCCACTAGGAACACCACTGACGGTCGAATCTCCTGCGCGATCAGAGCAGCCATTTCGGCAATGCGCGGCAGACGGTCAGACCTATTGTTCATTATCACTGCTGTTGGCAGCTGCGGCCCTGCTTGTGTTAGATCGGCAGTCAGAGCCCAGGCGGCGAGTGTGGAATCCCGATCATTCGCCGCGAAGGCATTGGCAAACACGTAGTCCGCGCCTCCGAGCACGATTCTGCGCACGGTCATCGAACCCGGATCACCTGCGGCCACGGCCATTCCGGCCAGCGCCACCTCACGTGCGACACCCGCCAGTTCGCACACGCGCAGCGCGCACGCCACGTTGTCTTTGAAACTCACATACTCGAACTTGGCGTTAACCTCATCCGGCACGTCCGAGCCGTCGACCATATGTAACTTCGCGCCGGCTTTGCCGGCCGCTCGCTCGAAGATGGAGAGAAGCTCTCGCTCAGCTGTGACCAGATGACCGCGATACGGAACGCTTAGGGCAAGCGTTTCGGCCACGTCGCTGGCGGTCGGTCCCATTACGTCGAGGTGATCAGGCCGTGCGTTGGTGATCACACCTATCGTCGACCGGACCATCCGGCGCTCAATCACCCACTGGTTCTCCGGCTCCAGGGCCATACACTCCAAAACCACAGCATCCGCCCCTCGTCGGGCTGCCAGCCGAACGATGCGCATCTGCTCGGATATGTTGGCACGGCCACTGCGCCTGGCGACAGGCAGTTCAGACCCGTCCTCCATAATCAGCCTAGCTGCTGTGCCTGTGGTCTTGGCGATTACTCGGAGCCCTCCGGCCCCGAGCCCTGCAGCTACCAACCTGGTCGTAGTGGACTTGCCCCGTGTGCCGTTCACATGCACCCGCACGGGTATCTGCCTGAGGCGTCGCTGGTGCAGAATGTTCTCGACCACACCCGCGCCCAGAAGAAAGATGCAGAGAACTGCAAATACGTGCATTGCCGCCCATCGCCTCCTGCAGGACGGGTATTCTCCGCTTACGCTGGCCCCTCCTGCCATGCAGCTCATCGGCAAGGAGGAATACATGGAAGCCCGTAGAATGAATACCATTACAGCGATGTCTTGGAAGACCTCGTGGCGAATTGTGCTTGGGCAAAGTTGCCACGCGATCTGCCCACAGGCACGCACTATCTGAAAGGGAGGAATCGATCGGTGAAAAAGCTCGCCATTCTAACTGCGGCAGTGCTCCTTCTGGCGGTCACTGGAATCGGGAGTAGTGTGGTTTCAGCCCAGGCCGTCGTAGATCCCCATGCTCCGCTGGACGTGGTCGCCCGCCATGGCATGGTCGCAGCGGCGCACCCACTCGCTGCGCAGGCAGGGGTTGACGTGATGAAGGCCGGCGGCAATGCCATCGATGCAGCCATTGCCACTGCGCTGACCCTCAACGTGGTCGAGCCCAACGCTTCTGGGCTAGGAGGCGGAGGGTTCATGGTGATCAGGTTCGCCAAGACCGGAGACGTTGCCGTAATTGACTACCGGGAGAAGGCGCCGGCCTCGGCGACTCGTGACATGTACGCTTCTGACCAGGCCAAGAAGGAGCTCTGGACTCAGCTGGGCGGGAAGGCCATAGGCGTTCCTGGAACCCTAAAGGGGCTTGAGATGGCTCTGCAGATGTACGGCACTCTCACATTTGCCGACGTGGCCGCGCCCGCAATCAAGCTCGCTGAAGAGGGCTTTGAGGTCTCATCGGAGCTGAGCGGTATCATTAAGGACAACTACGAGAAGCTGGCAAAGTACAATGATCCCGACAAAGTACCCTATTTCCACGATGGATTGGCGCTGGAGCCAGGCGACATACTGCGCAACCCGGACCTTGCTGCTACGTTCAGGTTGATAGCCGAGAAGGGTTCGGATGCATTATACCGTGGTCTCGTGGGGGAGGCCATAGTCGAGGCCGTAAACAAGTCGGGCGGGAACATGACGATGTGGGACCTTGCCGACTACAACGCGGTCATGCGCACACCGGTAAAAGGCACATACAGGGGCCTTGAGATCATATCCATGCCCCCTCCGAGCAGCGGCGGCACGCACCTCATAGAGATACTTAACATCATGGAGAATTACGACGTCAAGGCACTAGGGCACAACACGCCGGCATATATGCATACACTCGCTGAGGTGTTCAAACTGGTCTTTGCAGACAGAGCTGCTTACATGGCCGATGCCGACTTCGTAAAGGTGCCTGTGGCCGGCCTGACTTCTAAGGAATACGCAAAGACCTTGTTCGATCAGATTGCTCCGGACAAGGTGTTGAAAGAGCTCAAGCCGGGCGAACCCGAGAACTTCGAACATGAGAGCACGACGCACCTCACGGTCATTGATGAGGAAGGCAATATCGTCTCCCTCACGCAAACCATAAACTACTTCTTCGCGTCCGGGGTGATGGCTGAAGGCACAGGCCTACTTCTCAACAACGAGATGGATGACTTCTCCACCAACCCCAATTCGGTATCAGCCCCCGAGCCCGGGAAGAGACCTCTATCCAGCATGAGCCCGACGATCATACTGAAAGACGGCAAACCCTTCATGGCGCTGGGAACCCCAGGAGCCACGAGGATATTCCCGTCGATGGCTCAGATCATCATGAACGTCGTCGACTTCGGTATGGGGCTTGACGAGGCTATCGAGGCTCCCAGGATGTTCTGCTCCAGCTCTGCCGGAAAGCCCGGCACTCTGTTTGTGGAGAGCAGGATCCCCGCTGAGGTTCGCGATGCATTGACGGCTTTGGGGCATACCGTCAGCGCTAGGGGCGACTACGATTCGTACTTCGGCGGAGCTCAGGCCATACTGCTCGATCAGTCTTCCGGCACGATATACGGGGCCGCTGACTCGAGAAGGCTGGGCGCCGCGGTTGGGTTCTAGCGCTGTCTGCAACTGAATCAGGAGGTTTACTGAGATGCCAATGCAACGATACGCAAGATCAGCGCGTTTGGCGGCCGTACTTGCGGTTCTGGTTATTGCCTGTGCTCCGGGCCTCGCGGCGGACGCGAAGCCGATTCTGCTGACGTCGATTGGGCAGAGCGCCGAGGCGTCGATGATCAAGCAGCTTTGCGTGCGCGGGAAGATCCCCTACGAGCTCAACGCGCTGGCGAAAGCAGAAGAGCTTGCGGGCGGCGACAAGCAGCCAAGATACTCCGCGCTTGTGGCGGTCGTAGGCGGCAGCGCCAAAGGGTTGGGCGCAGCTGGGATCAATAAAGAGCAGGAGCTGGAACGATCAGTAGCTCTGCTCGAGAAGGCCCGCTCCCTACGTATGAGTATCATCATCATGCACGTAGGAGGAGTGGAGAGGCGCGGCGAACTATCTGACGCCTTTATCCGCGCAGCACTGCCTTACGCCGGCCATGTGATACTGGTGGAGGCAGGCGATCAGGACGGGCTGTTCGAACAGGTACTGGCGGGCAAGAAGGTGCCCATCGCCAAAGTGGCACGGATCTCTGAGACCCTGGATCCTTTGCGTACAGCCCTCGGACTCTAGGTTCAGCAGTCGTGTCGGTCGGCGCAGTGCGGCCCCGAAGCTTCCGCTTCGAGGCCGCTGCCTCGACCGAGGCTATCCGGGAGGTGTAGCCCTTGCTACCTCAAGGCTTGATCTTCGTCATAATGGTAGCCGCATTCATGGCAACTGCCTTCGGGTTCAAGTTGCCTATCGGAATATGTTTGGCTATAGCATCCATGTCTGGAGCTATATCAGCTGGGCAGGGCATTGCCCTGCGCCATCTGGTAGAGGGATCGTTTGGATATCTGAACACGATTCTGGTGATCGGCGCTGCAATGATGTTCATGAAGGCTATACAGAAATCGGGCTTACTAGATACAGTCGCGAGATGGCTGGTAGAGACCTTCTACAGATCGCGTGCCCTGCTGCTTGTGGGGCTAACAGTGCTGGTCATGTTTCCGGGCATGATAACGGGGTCGTCCACAGCGTCGGTGCTCACTGCAGGTGCGTTGGTAGCGCCGGTTCTGATGGCGCTCGGCGTGCCTCGGAAGCGAACCGCGGCCATGATCGCTATGGCTGGAATATACGGGATGCTCGCGCCGCCCGTTAACATACCGGCGATGATCATAGGCGGAGGCATCGACATGCCATACGTAGGCTTTGGCCTGCCGCTTCTCTTTGCAACCTTGCCGCTGGCCGTGGTGGTGAGCCTGATTCTTGGTCTGCCCCACATGAAGCGCCTGACAGGCATCGACGGCATTCGCGATGAGCTTCCCGAGTCATATCACAAGACATACGGCCTCAGGCTTTATGCCCCGTTCATTGTGCTCGTCGTGCTCATGATGGGTCCGAACATCCTGCCAGGCCGATTCCCGGACTTGGGGATGCCGTTTGTCTTCCTGATATCAGCTGTTGTTGCGTGCCTCACCGGCAGACCGACGAACATGTGGAGGATCGCCCGCGAGGCGGTCCACGACTCACTGCCTGTCATGGGAATCTTGATGGGGGTGGGGATGTTCATACAGGTGATGACACTGACCGGAGTGCGCGGGTGGGTAGTGGCAAACGCTCTGGGAATGCCGAAAGCACTGCTCTACCTGGCAATTGCCATCTCCATGCCTGCCTTTGGCGCGGTGTCGGCCTTCGGTTCGTCGTCGGTCCTTGGGGTACCTTTCATACTGGCTCTACTTGGCACGCACAACGAGATAGTGGCTACTGCGGCCCTGACCCTCCTTGCGGGCCTGGGCGACTTGGTTCCGCCCACAGCCCTGGCCGGGATCTTTGCGGCCCAGGTGGTAGATGAGGAGAACTACTTCGCCGTTCTGCGCGAGTGCGTCATACCGTTTGTGCTCACGGCGGTATGGGCTGTGATCATCCTGAGATGGTCCGTCCCGCTCGCGCGGATACTGGTGCGATAGAGGGGGCGAGTACCGTGCTGACCGCGATATACTGGGGCGTGTGCGTGCTCATGCTGGTGCTGTGCGCACTTGAACTATGGACAGAAAAGGACTTCTGGAAGCAGGCCACTGCGGCAATGGTCATCGTGCCGCTCGTGCTCCGAGTCCTCAATTGGAAGTGAGGTGCCGCATCATGCAGTGTGGACGCCACATATGGAGCGCGCTTGTCCTTACGGTCTTGGCTGCGGCGGTGGTGCTGACGACGGGTGCGCAGTTTAGGCAGATGCATCGCGACGAGGTCATCGTTCCCGGGCCGGGAGTAACCCAGATGCGCATGCTGTCGGATTACTTGCCTGCATTGGCTGGAACAACTGGTGACACCGAAGTCTACATTCTAGAAGGGGAGGAACCGGGCCCCACTGCGTTCATTCTCGGAGGAACGCATCCGAACGAACCCGCGGGCTTCATGACTGCGGTTGTCTTGGTGGAGAGGGCCCAGGTCAGGGCCGGTCGGCTCGTAGTTGTGCCGAGGGCGAACCGGAGCGGGTTCACGCACAACGACCCCCAGGAGGGTTCGCCTCAGCGCTTCACGCTGACTGCGTCGGATGGCTCGGCCCGGACGTTCAGGTTCGGATCTCGAGCCACTAACCCGCTTGACCAGTGGCCGGATCCCGATACCTACATAAACCCGTCCGGCCAGAAGCTTTCCGGCAGCGAGAATCGCAATCTGAACAGAGCGTACCCGGGGCGACCGGACGGGACCCATACGGAACGGGTAGCCTATGCCATCATGGAGCTGATACGTAAGGAGAATGCAGACGTATCAGTTGACCTGCACGAGGCGTCGCCGGAGTATCCGGTGATCCATGCGATGGTCGCGCACGAGCGGGCAGAGGACCTGGCAGCCATGACCGTTATGGACTTGGACATGGAGGACATTCGCATGAGACTGGAGAAGTCTCCGCCCACGTTTTATGGCCTCAGCCATCGCGAGTGGGGAGATAACTCGGATACCATGGCCGTGTTGATGGAGACGGCGAATCCGTCACAGGGACGCCTGCGCGGCAGGACCGACGAGGCGCTTGTACTAACCGGCCAGGACGCGCTCTACGTGAGGGCGGCAGAGCTCGGCAGGCTCTACGTGCCCTACGACGAATGCGGCCATCCCCTCCGGGAGCGAGTGGGGAGGCACCTATCATCTCTAGCTGCGCTCTTTAGGGCCATGGAATTCGTGGGTGATGGCGAGCCACTCATCGTAGAGGAAGTCCCGTCGTTCGATGAAGTCATGGCAAACGACGTCGGTTACTACCTGAACCCTGCGCCCACGCGCGGCTAGGCCAGCTACAGCAGCCGCCGCGGGCCTGTGGAGTCAACTCGCGGCGGCTGTCATAAAAGCCCCCGACTCACTCAAGTGACCGGATGAAGTCCCGATACCACAGGGCGCTGCGCTTGAGAGTCCTCTTCTGTGTTTGAAAGTCCACGTGCACCAGCCCGAATCGCTTGGAATAGCCGTGGGCCCATTCGAAGTTGTCCATGAGGCTCCACACGTAGTAACCTCTCAGGTTGACGCCACATTCACACACTTTGCGCGCCGCCTCGACGTGCGACGAGAGGTAGTCTATGCGGGCGCTGTCGTCGACGATGGAGCCATCCGGGGCAAGTGAATCATCGAAGGCGGCTCCATTCTCCGTTATGAACAGGGGGATCTTGGTGTAGTCGTCGCTCACCCGCTTG
>Ga0116161_1004903_pt1 | contig 11003 bp, 9 predicted proteins | sample AD_JPNAS3_MetaG_FD_89877 | JGI IMG/M metagenome (GOLD analysis project Ga0116161, IMG submission 89877) | Active sludge microbial communities of municipal wastewater-treating anaerobic digesters from Japan - AD_JPNAS3_MetaG | ecosystem: Engineered > Bioreactor > Anaerobic > Digestate | place... | reverse complement strand
GAGTTCCTCTATATATGGTAATAATATCACTTGATTTGCCACCACTAGTTTTATCTAGAGTAGTAATGTTTTTACCTAATGGAGCTGTTGCGCGAACTTCTGGACTATATCTTGCAAAAACACCACTAGTTGGATTTAAGTCGTTAATTGAAGATTTCACAAATTCCTCTGCACTCTTATATTTCTTGGCTTCTTGAAATATGGCATCTTCAATATCAGATACTGGTTTATGTGAGCCAACAACTTCTTTCAAGCTTTTTCCAGCAGTAGTTTTAGCACCTTTTCTTAAATATCTAGCTGTTCTTCCTGCAAGATTTCCACCAAGACCTAATAATGCACCACCAGTGTAACCTAAAACGATATTTTTAGCTATTTCTGCTGGATTTACTTCGTCTTCTTGTAGTTGTTCGCCTAAAGTATAAGCACCAGCACCAAAAGCACCTTCCCTGCCTAGTGTTTTCATTGTGTTTAAAAGAACTCCACCTTTTGTCGCTTGTAAAGCACCACCAGCTAATCTTGTAATTGGTAAATACGAAGCACTTTCTATTGCTTCACCACCTATTTGTTTTACAGCATCCATTCCAGTCTTTACTCCAGCAATATTATATTTTCCAACAATAGTATTTAGTTGCTGTCCTGTGTCTGCCATTTCTTCATAACCTCTTTGTATGTTTTCGCCAAAAACTCCAACCCTACCTAGTGCTTCGGTTGTTCTAGCGACTGGTCGAACAACAAGAGCTTCAATAGGCTCTTTGACTATTCTTTTTAACAGGCTTTCTTTCTTTACTTCATCTGTCGGCATACTTTTTACAACAATTTCTAAAGCTTCTATTGGTGGAAGACCAGCAGACCTAGCTCTGTTATAAGAATCTCTTTGTTTACCTTGTAAGGCTTGTATAAATTGTTTTTGTTCTTGTGTTAAGTTTTCCATATTATGATTTTGAGTAAAAACCTTCGGCTTTTGCTATAGCTAATACTAAATTTGTAATAGGAATTGTTTTGGTTCTTGTTTCAGGAGAAACACCAAGTTCTTTAGTTACATTATTTATCCAGTTTTGAGAATTTTCTGCATATACTTTCCCCATTTCTGATATAGTTGGATTAGCTGGTAGCCATCTTGAATTTCCGTTTATTTTTGCTTGAACATCCATTACGAGTGCTTCAAAGCCTGTTTGTGGATTTGGAAATATTAAATGCCCTTGATTATCTGTTCCAATAGAAAGTGCATCAACTTCTTTTAGTCCACCAGACTTCACATTTCCAGGGTTATTGTTTCTTTGTGGCAAGTTTCCTGAATTAGCTTGAACACCAGAAACATCTTGACTTGCATAGTCTTGTGTGGCTTTTGGACTTGTAACATATTTATCAAAATAAGCTTTGATAACTTCTGGGCTTTCGTCTTTAAGTATTGATGGGTCATAACCAGCTTGTTTCATTGCGACAGCAGTTGCTATTTTCATTGAAACATTTTGATATTCTTTTAGTCTTTCCTTGAAGTCTTTATTGCTCAATTTTGATTTTCCTGTCTTTGCATCAATTCCAAGAGGTGCGACATCAGATGAGCCTGTTACAACTTCCCATTCACTATCAGACATTGCACCAAAAGTTGCACCACTAGCTTTAATCTTTAAGAAGTTTTCAATGGTAGCTTTAGAAACTAAAGACTTTGCATCTTCTCTGAATTTTGTTGCGTTTGAACCTGGTATCAATGCACGAGATAAGAAATTTGGACCGACACTACTTTCTAATCCTGTATTATTTTCTAACATTCTATTTGATATGTTATACAAACTCATTGCTGTTTGATATGAAGCATTGTTATCAAGTGAGCCACCCATAGAATATAATTTAGTTAAATCTCCTGTGTTTACTGCGTTTATTACCTCTCTTGGGTTTGCACCCGATTCTAAGGCTTTGGTCTTTGCTTCTTTCATTAAATCAATTCTCATTTTTTCATATTCTAAATTGACTTGGTTTGTATATTTAGCTTCTTCTGCTTTTGCTTTTTGTTCCTCTGTCATTATATCACCATAAATCTTTTGCACATTTTCAAGCTCTTTTTGTTTTTGTGTATAAATAAAATCCTTTTGGTCGTTTATGCCTTTTAATTGCTGGTCTATAATTGCAATTTTAGTGTTTATAATATCTGTTAAACTTTCAACCTCTAAAGATGTTGAGAGTGCTGATTGAGATGCTATAAGTTCTGCTAGAGCCGCTTTTTCTAGTTCTGGTGTTGTTGCTTGTTCAAGTTCTGTAATAGTTGCACCCCTACCTCTTAACTCTTGCCTTTTTTCAATAGGTATAGCAATTGACCTTTTTTGTGCATTTGAAACATTTAAATTAGCGTTTCCAAGTTCTGACCTTAATTCATTTAACTTTCTCATACCAGCAAAAACACCAGCGACATCTAGTTCTTCGTTTCTGACTGCTGTTCGTCTTGACATTTCTTCTTCAAGTGCTGTAATTTCATTTTGTAGTTGTGTTTGTCGTGCAACGAGAGGGTCTTGTGTGGCTTTTGTTGTTTCTGTTGTTTGATTATATTGAGAAAATAATTTATTAAAATCTTCTTCTGTCATTTGTTGAATTTCTGGTGTTTGTATTTCTTCTCTTGTGCTTGGAACTGTTGGGACATTTTCAGGGACAGATGACATTTCAATATTTTGATTTTGTAAAACTGGACTTTTTTGATTTTGAGTGCTAATAAATGTTTGTCCTGGTATAACTAACTCTTGCCCTACTTTAATTAGGTTAGGGTCTTGTATAGAGTTTGCACTAGCAAATTCCTCAACAGTTTTTCCAAATCGTTTTGCTAATTTTCTTAATGTATCTCCTTCTTTTACAATATATTTTTCCATATTTTATTTTTTAGTATTTCTAGTAATGTAATCATAATCAAACCAAGAGCCAATTATTGAAAAGCCTTTTTTTGAAACAAACTTAAATTGTATTTCGTTAAATTCTGGTAGGGCTGTTCCATCTGGCATTTTTGTTATCTGATATCTTTGCGATGGCGTTGGAACTGCGGTGCTTTGGTCTATTCGTTTATTCACATAATCTATAACTTTTTGTCTGGTAACATTAGCTAATAAGACAAAACTTTCTTTGTCAGATGTTCTGTAATATATGTCTAGTTCTTCATCATTGAAAAGTTTTTCAAAGCTCAATGATAAAGCTGTAAGTCTGTGTTCGTTGTATGGATTACACAAAAAGTTTGTTATGTAAGTTGTTTTTGTGTAGTTTGTATATTCCGTATTCGTTTCGTCTGTTTCTTCGTTTGAATATATTTTGTTTCCATAAATATATACATTGAAATTTCTAAATGTATTTATAAATATAGGAACACTATTTATATTTGATTCATTTACTGGTCCAGCTTCAACGGTTATATATCCACCTTTTGAAACTTTATATATATAGTTTCTATATATTTCATCTTTAGTATTCTGATTTACTGAAACAGAAAATAATATAAAGTTTTCATTATTACAACAAGCATTTCCAGCTAAATATTCATATCCAGTATCTATAAATTTATTTACAAATCTTCCACCAGCTTTTATTCTATTTATTTCAACAAATTTTTCTCCATTATATTGTGCAACGATAATCTCTCCAAGTTCTTCTTTTGGATTTCCCGTGTTTGATAAAGAATAAACAACATAAAGTTCTTCGTTTATTACTCCACCAGCTAGGATATAACCTTTAATAGGAATTCTCTTACTGAAAAATGTTGTATTTGCTTTGTCCCAGAAATAAACATAATTATTCCCATCAAATTTAGAACTATTTGAATCATTATCAAAAATAACCATTTGGTCTTTATACCCAGTAATCTTGACTATTCCTTGAAATGGTGTGTTTGTAAATATCTTTTCAACAGGAGAAGTTCCTGGAGTATCACTTGGCAACCATCTCCAAATATCTCCACCACCTTGTTCAATCCACCAAACATATAAACCATCAAAAAATCCAGCCGTATTATCAAACGCACCAGAATAACTTGCATAAGAAGTTAAAGACGATGCCTTTCTTATATCAGATCCATCGGTATAATATACGGTTCCCCTTGCATTAACAATACCCGATATAGTTATTCCAGCTGGAGAAGATGCTGGTGTTGTTGCGCCATATCTATACCAATCAAAATTATAAGAACCTTTGTTATGTAACCAATATAATTTATTATATGGTTTTGTCTGCATATTATAATTAGGCAACCCCCATATTCCATTTATAATACCACTTGAAATTGTTGGCATTGTCGTAAATTCAGTATAATCCCTTGCGGGGTATAAACCGTCAGCAGAAACATCTGCTAAACCTTTAGCCAAATAAGCGAAGTTTTTATTTCGCTTATCTGCCGTCATTGACTTATGAAATTTTAATTCTTTTCTTTGGTCTGCCATAATTTATCTATAATTATCTTCGCAACAATTTTGTCTTTCGGTTCTAAATTTACTTTCGTTTACAGCGTTTCTTCCATAGTGGTTATTAAATAATGTTTGCAATTCGTTTACTTCTGCTTCAAGTCCAGCAACTCTGTCTTTTTTATAAATTCTTGCTTGTCTTAGAGCTGGGTATAGCCATAGCAAGTCGTGATATTCAAGTGGTAGTATGTCTGGCGATGGAGCTGGTGTTGCACTATAATCTGCTACCGTAAACAATGTAACTGCACCACGAGCATAGGTTACTCTAACTTCACCTGCTCTGCCATTTTCAATAAAGATTTCTTTTTCGTTTGCAAAAAATTTAATATCACAATAAGCCCATGTGTTTATTCCACGAGTTGGGTCTAAATCTAAACGACACCATCGGCTTAAATTATCTGGTCGCCAGTCAACTCGTAAAATAGGGACATTTTCTATTGTCCTTGCGAGTGTATTACTTCCATCTACTATGTTAAATATTTCAGAGGTGTCTTCACCATCGTTCATTGGCTCTTTTGAGCCTATTTGACTTGCTTTTGCTACTAAAATTAAAAGCCTAGAATTTACATCAGCAACTCTGTCGGCTACTGTGTATTCATTAGGGTTTACATCTGCTTCTTTTGGTATTTTGTCAACGATTTCTTTTATTGTCATTATATTATTGGTGTTAATTTATAAACTCTATAATGTAGCCCTCTAAGAGAGCTACACTAAGAACCTATTTCATCAATTGTTTCTTAACAAGTGAAGCAACATTTGAGAAGATTCCATTTCTTCCAGTTGTCTTAGCTGACATAAAGTATTGTTTTGTCAATAGTTTATCGCCAGTAACAATGTCAAGGTCAGCAGATTCGTCTGAGTAAGTATCAACAGAGTTAAGATAACCCATATCAACTTCCAACTTGTCTTCTCTGTAACCAATTGTAGGAACACCTGCAACTCCGTATAACAATTGCTTGTCATTTACTCCAGTTACCTGTGAAAGGTCTATGATTGATACTCCGAATGGGGTTTCAATAATGTTTCCATCTTTAAGACCATTAGTAATTGTAGAAAGAGTTGTTTGAGAAACGATTTGGTTCATAATTGCACGATATGCAACTGGACCAGCGGCAACGAAAGGTTTTCCATGAATAGGAGAACGAACGATTGTTGCACCATCAACTTTCTGTTTAACACCAAGAACTCCTAGAGCTTCTTGTCTGACTTTGATTAAGAAGTCATTAACTTTGTCCTTTGTAGAAAGGTCAACTGTTCCTGCAACAACTGTGGCGTCTGCCAAGAAGTCTGCAAGAGCTAAAGCGTTTTCCTTTAACATAATACTAGCATAAAGATCACCACGAGCTGATTCATTTATGTCGAACTTTGCGTAAGTCCAGTCTTCGTTACAGTCAACGATAGCGTTACCGATATGTCTGTCTAGGACAAGTTCGTCAACACCGACTGTTAATGCAGAGATAGGAACTACACATGGGGTTGTGTAAGCCTTAGCGGTGCCAACGCTGGTAAATGGGGACAAAATGTTTTTTGCCTTTGCAACTACTTTGGTTGCGATAGCTGAGAAGATATTTTTATCTTCAATAACTAGACGAAACTCTTGTTTGAAAAGAGCTTCCTTGTATAAATTTTCTGGTATTGTAGCCATAATAAGATTTAATTTTAATAAATTCTAATAAATCTGCTATGACTAATCACGACAACTTATAGACCCATCTTTTTGAGATTATCTTCTGCGATAATATCTCTAGCTTTTGGATCTTCGGGAACTTCACCAGATGTTCGATAGCCATTGACTATCTCTTTTGTGGTTTTTAAGTAACCCTCGCTGTTTTTATTGTTTTCGTCAATCACAGTTTTGGCAGTATTCACCTCATCTAATGCTTGGAATTCCGCCTTGATTGCAACGTTATTAAGACCTTCGGAGTAACTATTGATTAAACCAGCAGTCTTATACTTTGCGAGAATTTTAGCTTTTTCAGAATCTTCTGCGATATCAAGTTTTGCAAGTGTGATTAAATCTCTAGTATCAACTGTGTCAGACTTTGGGTCTTCCCTAGTTTCTAATAGAGCCTCTTTCTTTGCACGAGCCTTTTCTAGTCTAATCAATTGGTTGTTTTTGTATTCATCCGCTTGACCTTTCTCTTTAAGCTCCTTAACCTCGGCTTCTAAAGCTTCTGCTTCTGCTTTTAATTCTTCGGCAGTTTTCTCGTTATCTTTTTTAGGTTCGACTATTGTCTCATCTTTTTTTTCGATAACTTCTTCTACCTTTTTTTCTTCTTTTTCCATAATTTTTTTAGGATTTTTTTCTACAGATATCCAACTGGATTATGTTAATAGGAGGTTTGAGATACCAACAAACTTACTTCTTATATTATACCATAAACAAGATACAAACGCAAGTATTTTAGAGATTTTCTCCAAATATTCTTTTGTCTTTTTCTTGTTCTTTGTTTAATTCTTCTGTAATTCTTTCTTCTTCACTTTTCTTTGCATTTTCTATTTCAATTTCTTTTCGCTTTTCCTTAATCTTGAATGATTGGATTTGCTTGTAGAAATTATATAGTGTTTGTCTTATCTTTTCATCGGTTAATATTTCAATAGCAACCTTTTTTCCATATTCTTCGTAGTCATCAGGTGTCGAGCCTGCTTTTAATGCTGGATTTGGAATGGTTATTCCCTTGTCTGCATAACTGGCAACCCCTAATATCTTTCTTAGAATAATAAAACTTTCAGGGCTACTAAACATTTCAATCGCCTTGTTTATTTCTTCGGTCGTTAATTCTGCACCTTCTCTAAGGTTATAAACTTCATTTATTATTTTTTCTTGTTCTGGTGTCATTTTATCTACAATGAGTGCATACCCAGGGTTTACCCTTGCAAGCACTTATTACTCTTTTAATTTCTGCGACCTTAACACTTCCATATTCTGCTATCAATTCTTCTTCTGATATACCACTTAAAATCTTTTCTGCAATTATTTGTCTATTGGGGTGGTTTATCTTTTTAATTACTTTATTTCTTAATTCTAAAAACTCGTCAACTTCTTTTGTAATTTCTACATCAGAAAAGACTTTCTTTGTAACCTTAACTTTCTTTGTTTTCTTTTCCATAATACTCGAAAGCTGGACTATTCTGGCATCTCCTCAAATAGTTGCTCGACCTCCAACGAAGAAATGCCAGCGTCATACTCAGCTACTCTTGTAATAAGAGCCTTAATGAATGGGTCTTTCAAAGCTTGTGGGTTTGAAAGATACTTAGCCTGTAAATCGTTTAGGAATGATACAGCTTGTGCTTTTGATACACTTTCTCCTGAAATGTAGGTTGTTATGCCCCCCATTTCTTCTCTTAGTTTCTTTAGTAAATCTCCAGGGATTATTTTTTTCTTGCCTAACTCTCTGTCTGCTTCGGCTTCTGCTGTTGCTCGGTCAAATGGTGTGTTATTGATTACTGAATCAACATACTTTAATGCGACAAGGTATTTTCTAACACTTAATTTAACTAACCTGTAATCGTTTGGGGTTAGATATTTTTGTAAGTTGTCATCTGTTTGAAGATTATCAAGAATATATTTAAGAATGCTATCAGAGTAAACATAGTCTATAAAGTTTGCATAAGATTTCTTGAACTCTTTTAGAACAGATGAAGCGTTTTCTGTTAAAAGATTTCCCAATACTCCCGATGTTCCTGATGGTAGTGTATTACCTTGTAAAGCTTCGGGTGTGTTTAGGTCATTACCTATGCTATTTATAACTGACAAAATTTCGTTTCTTAATAGTGTTACTTGTTTAGCTCCGTCTGTATTCAATGGAGATAATGGATTTCCCTTATGTCCTAAAATTACACCATCCTCTAAGTCAACGAAGTCTTTACCAACCATATTATCTCTTTCGTTATCTATTTGCTTTTGGAATGCTAACTTAGAAGCAATAGCCAATACTTTATCAAGTCTTTCTCTATTTACTTTTGATTGAACTAATTTGTTAAATATTCTTTCGTTAAATCCAATACCTAAAGCATCTGGGAAGCCTTTTCTTTTTTCTAAATCATATTTGTAGTATTTGACAAGCTTTTCTTTTGTTGTGTAGTCATAGAATACTAATCCAGCATCTTCTGCATAAGGGTCGGTTACTGTTACTCTTTGTGAGCCATCTGGTAGGTCTTGAACTGTCTGATAAAGAACCATTACATTGTCTAAGTCTTTATCTTCTGTATCTTGCTTTAGTTTTGCCCTAACATTTACATCATACTTTTCATCTTCAATTACTTCTCGGATTGTTCGTGTAAACTTTTCTGTTTTTAATCCATCTTTGAAATTATATTGATTAAAAATCATATAATACGGGTCAATAGACTTCAAGTGTATTTTACCATCGCTTGTTTTCCAAACTTTCAAATATCCTGAACCATAATCAACTGCATTGTCTGGGATTTCGTCTAGTGCGGTAGCAAAATTATTGTCTTTCATTACCTTTCTGTTAGCCGCCTTTGGAATAAACCTAGACAAAGGCATTGCACCCTCTATCATAAAGTTTATATCTTTAATATCTAGCCTTATTTGTTCTTTTACTTTTCTAATAGACGACTGTGCTTCATAAATAAAAGTATTTTTATTACGAGAGCCTAGAATATCGGGATTTTTTACATCTACCGAGTTAGTGTAAAGAAACAAAACATCTAAAAATTGCTTTGTTCTAAACTTATAACCCAATGACATTTCCAAATACCCTGTGTTGTAGTCATCAATATGCTTTTTAATTTTCTCAACGAGTTTTATTTTGTCTTTATCCATAGTTTTTTATTTTAGTTAATATCTACCTATAATTATAACCTTTTTTGAATATTTTGTCAATTTGTGCTTCGTATATTTTGTCTATCATTTCGTTATTAGTGTTCTTTTCTGATATAAAGCCAGCGTTTGCTAAACCGATAATGAAACTCATAAATAAGTCAAAGTGTCCACCAGAGCCATCTTTTTGTTTTATTGTGTGAACATCATCTGCTGGATATTCGCTTATCTGGTCGTAAAGTATTTGCGATGAAACTTCTAATAACTTATCTTTGAGTATTCGCTTAGTAAACAATAGCATTTCAGGTTTAGTCTTTGAGTTGGTATTTACTCCATATTCAAATATATCCATACCCCTTTCGTCTTTTTTAACTGCGGTTTTGTAAATGTTCTTATATATTGGAGTTAAAAATGCAACAAACTCATTTCCAGGATAATTGTTTTCAGGGATTATCAAGGCTTGGTTATATTTCTGTGCTAATCCAACACAATAAGGAGCTAGGTTTTCAGGGCTTATTTTGTTTGATTTGAAATTGGCTACTTCTTTATATCTTATTCCACTTATCTTTGTTATTACAAAAGCAGACTGGTCGCCACCGACACCTTTGGCACAGTCAACAGACATAATGTAAACTGCCTTATTGTCTGGTTCTTCTATAATTAAAAGCCCTTCGTCTGTTCTGTTGCTTTCTTTTGCTAGGGTTTCAAGGTTTAAGTATTTTATTAAATCATCTTCAAAGTAAGCCATTGACCGACTTGGATTATTCATATACTCGGTCTGAAAATTATCACTATCTTTTTGTATTTGCTCTACTGATTTTTTAATCTTTCCTTTCTTAGCTAATTCACTTGCTTCTTTGTTTGTTCGGCAATATTTATCTTCCCATGTTGGATTTCCTAAATCATCTAAAATCGGTATATTTATTATCTTTACATCTTGACTATCTTTGTATTTTCTTAGATATTTAGCAACATTTCCTCTAAGTGATAAATAGTTGCCTAATAAAGTAAAACAACCGACAATTTGGTCTAATCCATCAATAGACGATTCCATAACTTGATAAATCTGTTCTGTGGTTGCTAGTGATCTAATTGTATTTTCGTTCTCTATATCGTCAAATATTATCTTTTTAGGTCTTTTTGTTTCAACATTTCCATCGTCTGTGATATCAACCTTTACAGTTCCTCTTGTGGTTGTTCTTGCAGACTTAGATATAAATGTTACACCTGTCATCGTAGAAAACTTTGACATTGTTTGGCTTTCCTTTTTCTTTGAACGATTTTCAATTGCGATTATATCGCCATAGTATCTGCCTAGCTTTGAAAAGGCTAAAATGTTAAATAAGTCCATTGTAAACTGACTAGAGCTTGATTCGTTTTCTGATATTATGTTTACAGAGTCAACTAAATCGTTTAAGTAAATACTTAGATATACTTCGTTAAACTTTACCTTTGTTGTCTTTGCACTTTCTCTAAAGCCTATTATTAAAACACCTCTATATCTTGGCTTTCCATAATTTAGAAAAGAATAAACTTGCTCGGCATAAGTTCTGTCTATCTCTTTGTGGAACTCAGCATCTTCGTATTTTAAAGAGTCTATAAAGAATATCCTTTGAAAAATTCTTATCTTTTCATATATTAAATCAACACTATCGCTTATTCTTGGTCTAAGTAACTCACGAATAAGAGCAATGCTTTTGGCATTACCCTTTTCCGCTTCAATGTATATCTTTTTTAGTTCTTCATTATTTACCATCAAATATTTTTTTAGATACTTCTTCTATTTCCCT
>Ga0116161_1004898_pt1 | contig 11007 bp, 7 predicted proteins | sample AD_JPNAS3_MetaG_FD_89877 | JGI IMG/M metagenome (GOLD analysis project Ga0116161, IMG submission 89877) | Active sludge microbial communities of municipal wastewater-treating anaerobic digesters from Japan - AD_JPNAS3_MetaG | ecosystem: Engineered > Bioreactor > Anaerobic > Digestate | place... | reverse complement strand
TGCCCCTAAAGGGGGACACTGAAAAGGGAGGTGAAAATATGAGAAATAGAAAAGGAGAACTAGTTCTTCACGATCCATTTTTCGACGATTTTTTCCCGCTTGATCTTTTCAAAACGGATTGGCTGGATACCCGCCGCCACACCACGATGAAAACTGATATCGTGGCCAAAAACGACCATTATGAATTGATGGTTGATCTGCCGGGGTTAGCCAAGGATAACGTCGAGATCTCGCTTGAAAATGGCTACTTGTCAATCAAGGCCGAACAAAAAGGCGAGACCAATGATGAAAAGGAGAACTACATCCATCGCGAGCGCTACTATCAGTCGGAGTGCCGCAGCTTCTATGTCGGTGACGGTGTCGAAGAAAAGGATATCGCCGCCAAAATGGAAAACGGCGTGCTGACCATCACGGTCCCGAAAGAAACGCGCAAAGTCGAAGCGAAACGGATGATCGAAATCCAATAATCTCTTATCACAAAAGACACTCAGAAATTGTTCCGAGTGTCTTTCTTTTTTATCGATAGATTTTTGAGACTAGAAGATTGATGCTTTGCGTTTTTTAAACATGACGATTGATGCTATGCTCACTGTTAAAAGAGAAATAGCAATTATTACGACTGCCCAATCAACCTGATATTGTGAATTAATAAGACGTTGCGGTGGTGCATAAACAACATTATTTTCGCCATCGACGAGCCAGTTATCAGATGCCAAGGTTGAATACTTATTTATAAGCACTTGGTAGCGCGCTCTGGCATCAGCGATAATTTCATTAGTATTATTGACGAATTCGTTTTTGGCTCCAGATGGAAGAGTAAGATATTCACTTTCCAATTTGTTCCAAGGAATAAGGCTCACGTTTTGGGCCGTGCAACCCGCCGAGGTCTCATCACGGAAGTAGATGGCATAGTTATACGCCACTTCGTAATCAGTTAATGTGCCTTTTTGAATCACATCAATAAAGTCGTAATTAATCCAGCCTCCATCGTTGGTCGTACCGGTTAAGGTTATGGTTCTTGCCCCTGCATTCATATTAGCGATGATATGAACGATACGCGGTGTGTCCCACCATCCCGCGGCCGGCATTTCAACTTCAATCCAAGCTCCTTGATCGATACGTAGATAAGAGACACAGTTAACACCGGTTGCATAGCGAATATATAAATCAAAGACACCGGTCCCAGCGGCTGTATACGCTAAAGACAAAAAATTTACGTTCGATAAATCAGTACTAATTTGTGATGAATCACTAAGCGTACTTTTGGTCCCCATGTCTCCGACATACAAATCATCGGACCAGTTCCCATTACCTAATTCTCCTTCACCCGATCCTTTGATGTTTCCACCACTTTTGGTATTAAAATCCTCAAATTCAAGGCGGGTAGCGGAATAATCGATTACTATGTCGTCTTTTAGAGCCAGACCAATGAGTCCGATTTTTTCGGTGTTATCGTTTGGTTTATATATATCGATTGCATTTGTGCCCTCAATAAAACCATTGTCGGTAAGTAAAGAGGAAGGAATCGTGATAGTATCGTAAACTGATTCGACGGGTTCATAAACATCGAAATTAAACCCAGCCCCGCCATTAATGGACATATGAAGTTGGGATATTCCGTCAGTATGCTGCTTACAATAGTAAGTAACATCAATGGAATTCGTATTTTCGGTTGCCGAAACCTTGAACTTAGCATTTGAACGCCAATCAGTGCTGCCGTCATAATTTAATTCTGATGTGTATACAAAAGCATCTGGATCATGGACTCCGTCGCCAGTATATGAAAGATATGTATTTTGTAAATCTGAGTGTGCGGCAAAATAAACACCTCCGGAAGTGTCTTCATCAATCAAAGTAACCCCATCAGGAAGAATGAGTTCATTAATGACACCCCATTTCAAGACGGCAACAATAAAGACGTTTTCTCCCTCATTAAGAGATATATCGAGATTATAAACAGAATTGCTCCAGCCATTATCTGGAAATGTTTCATCAGAACTTACTCCATTAACAAAGATTTTGACTGGATATGATGTTCCGGCCGCATAGCGAAGACCAATTTGATAGCTGGCAGTCGAAGCAGCCCCTAAAACTACACGACCATAAGACATATCCCAAATATTGGCTTGGAAGCTGGCTTCTTCATATCTTGTTGAGATGCCGTTTGGCCATCCAGCATCATAGCGAATGCGATTCATTTGAAAGACATCGCGGGCATTGTATGCCGTTACATCTGCTCTGGTTTCACTAATTCCGGTGTGCATGATGTTAAGACTGACGCCAATTGAGAGCATGGTCGCTAACGTAATGGTCGTCAGAATGCCGAATAAACTTTGTTTTTTCATAAGATTACCCCCTTTGTTTATTGTGCATTAGTACAGTTGTTATTGAATGGGCGGGGAGCTTAATAACAGTTCCTTGTCCGTCAAGCTGAAGAGTCATTTTGATGGCTCTACCTTCATTTTGAATGATGGTGGTAATGTCGTTATTAGGATTTAGAAACGACGCGGATATAACTTTGCTCGTTCCGCTTACTTCTGTGTGTATTCGCCGCGCATCGGGTGCGACAAACTTGGAAAAATGGCCGATGTAGTAATAGGAAGGATTATAGGTAACCTCCTTCGTCTGGTGATTATAGACAATCGGAGCCTCGCAATAGTTTTTCGCATGATTGGGACCGCCGGTTTCATCGACGACGAGATTCCAGTCAATCCACCCTTCGCAGTAATTGTTAAAGTCATTAATCATGTTGCGGCCGTAAGTTTCGCCGTGTTTCCATAAACCAATTTCGCTGAATCCGTTGTTGCGGTTGGCGAGTTCGACACAACCCTCGGTAAAGAGGAGATGCTTATCCGAATACTGATTGTGGACGATGGAAAGGTTTTGATGTTCATCTGACACGTACCAGTGATAACCGAGGCCCCAGACGATGTTTCTGACCTCCTCTTTGGCATAGATATCGTTCGCTCGTTGAATCAGGCGGTCGCGATTGTGATCCCAGGCGATGATTTTAATTTTTTCTAATCCCTGGTTAACAAGGACGGGGTAGAGATAATCGAGGATGAATTGAGCCTCTTCCTTGCCGGTATAAAGACATGACTCCCATCTTTGTGTTGCTTCCGGTTCGTTTTGCACCGAGATGAATTCGATATTGATGTGGCGCTTTTTCATCTCGTCTAAATAACGGGCAATGTAACGGGCCCAAAGGGAGTAGCACTCAGGCTTTAGTTTTCCTCCTCCAATCATGGAGTCGTTCGTTTTCATATAGGCCGGCGGGCTCCACGGCGAAGCGAGGAGGCGAAGCGGATACGATGAAACTGATTTGGCGATTTCCACGACCGGAATAACATATTTTTCATCGCGGGCGAGAGTGAAGGTCGAAAGCTGAGTGTCTCCTTCCGAAACGTATGCATACGAACCAAGCGCAAAGTCGCACGAATTAATCGTCATTCTTCCGAGATTATATTTAAGACCCTCCGCGGTAAAATAGGCCCGTATAATCATCTCGATTGTCTGTGGATTGGCCCGTAAGATGTTATAGCAAGCCGCTTCGGTAAAAGCGCCTCCGAAACCGATGATTTTCTGGTATTGTTGCTTAGGAAATAAACTTATATTTGCACGCTTATTCGGAAACAGAGGGGAAAAATCAGCGATAAACCGCTTGCCCCAATAACCGAATTCTTTTGCCGTCTGGATAATTTCTATCATATTATTCACCTTTAATTAAACGTAATTTTCAAAAGTCCTTCCCACCTCGCAAACGAGTATGTTCGCCCCCCGTGCTGAAGGGTTCGGGCAAAGTTAATCGCCATGTCGCTTGTCATGTCGCTCTTGGTTTCATTTATTAATAAGGCGATATCGTAATAGGTTCCAGATGTCGTTAACTCGCTCAATGAAAAAGCAAAATCAAATTGCAGTGGCATGTCAGTTTCGTTATCGAGGGTTACTAAAGTCTCGGTGACGGTTCCATTCCAGTAAGTAATTAGTAATTGTGCCTCATAATTGCCTTCCATGATGCCGCTGATTAGCAGTTTCGGTGATTCTTCCACGAGTGCGATATCGGCGGAAGCACCGTAGTAATCCATATCATCGAAAGCGATTTTGGAAACATTACCCCACTCTTTAAATCCATAGCGGCGATCGCCGATGGTGATATTGTTTTTTTCCATCGCATCAGCGCTTATTTCATAGATTATGTCGGTTGTTTTATCAATGATGACAATGTCGTACCACACCCCGCTTTTACTTAATTGCGAGCAGTCAAAGGCATAATCCAGGCTACTTGAACTGGAACTATCAGCAGTAAATAATTCGCCTTCGATTTCTTTAATGCAAAGGACTAGATTTGCCGGAGCGACACTTCCGGTAATCGTCGCCGTGACACGGAGCGTCGGAATCCCTGATACATTGCTTAACGTCAAGCGGGGAGCGCTGAAAAGCTCGGCGCCGTCGACTAACGGATAGGAGATAAAAGTTGATAATCCGTTTTTGCCCGTCATGAGCAAAAAATAATAAGGCTTATCTTCGTCATAGGAAGTGTCCTGATATGTCTCTTCAAGAATATAGATGGGATCGACGACTCCAGCGGCGGTTTGATTGACCAGCTCAGCTGTCTCATCAAAAGCCGGGGTGGCACTTCGATATATCGCCTTGCCATACGGATCGCAAAAACTGCTCCATGAGGTCGCAATGTCGAGACCAAAAGATATTGTCGCGACACCTTCATCAACGACAATATTTGGCTGCATTTTCGGAATGGAAAGCGGCAAAAAGGCCGTTTTTGCGCCAGAAATAATCCAGAGATAGAAATCGTGAATGTTTCCTTGAATAGTTATTCTATAAATTTTAGAATCTATATTTTCGTGAGGGAAAATCTCGCTTTCTGAATATGTATCCGATTCGCCAATTCGAAATTCGATCTCCTCAAAATTGCTAGTTAAAGAAACATTCAATTCGTATTCTTCACTCGTTTTTTGAAGAATTCTAATTCCTTCTATTTCGATGTTTTCGCTAGCTTCCACATGGTTTTCTAATAATGGAGCGACTAGTGTCACGACGCTTTCCGGCTGAATTCGATATGTGACGACCTCATCGTTCATTACGACATCAACGTCTTCATATGTCGTCGCATCGTTATTAGCGAGAATAAAAGCATAAGAGCCATCGCCGCGGCGATAGGCCGTGCATTTGATCTTGGCTTCGTTATCGCTAAGCGAATCGATGAGATAAGATTTCTTGCCATCGATGGGTTGCGTGTATTTGCTGATATGGGTAAAGGAGTAATAAGCCGCTGATTTGGTGATGATGTCATCTTTTAAGGAAAGCATGCCGTAGCAATGGGCGTCATTTCCCAAGACCGGCTGTCCGTCATTCGTAAGGAGCGCATTCCAGTAAATCGACATAGCCGAACCGTGGCTGAGCGGTCCGACCGTGACATTGGAAGTCGACCAGCTCAGGTTCGCGGCAAAGTCGATTGACTCATCGCTTTCGGTAATTTCGGTGAGGTAGTTCTCCATCGCGGGGTAGAGTTCGCGATTATCGGCTAAAAGATTAGGATAGACATTTGACCACTCCGCGCCATAGGCGTGAAAAGCAAAGCCGGACACCGCCTTTTTCAGAGCCGGATTGCCATTGATTTCTTCGGCGAACAAATCGAACAAGATACGATCTGATGTCGAACCGACATTGTGGTCATAGGCCATTATTTTGGTGCTTAAACTATTCTCTTGAAGATATTCGCTGACCTTGACGGCGACGCGCACATACTGAGGCGTGGCCATCTGCATTGAGGGGTAATCGACATTAGAGATGGTCGGTTCATTTATCAAAGATAAATATTGGATGTTAATGCCTCGCTCTTTATAACTCTTCACGAATTTTACTAAGTATTTTGCATAGGCGTCTTCTTCAGCGGATAATTCGCTCTGGTCATGGCCGATGAGACTTCCGCCGATCAAAGAGGAGTTAGTCTTCATCCACGCCGGTGCACTCCAAGGAGCGGCCACGAAAATGATGTCATGATTAATCGCTTTGACATTTAGTAGAGCCGGGATCAGATATTCATCGTCCTTTTCAAGACTGAAATGTGTCAGATCATAGTCTTTTTGGCCTTCCGGCATATCATCGAGGGTGTAAAAGGAAGCGGTGTTGGTGTAATCACTCGTGCCGATTGGCACTCGGACTATGTTTAAGGCACCTTGATCACTTGCAAAGAGCGATTCAAGGGCATTTGCACGCTTATCCTCATCGAGTGTGCGAAAAAGATAGGCACTGGCGTGCGTCATCGCCACCCCGGCGCCATGTAAGACATTTTTATCAACATCGGGGTAGATGTTGACCTCAGTGTTACCGCTAAACTCATAAGGGCGCCATCCTAAATCATCCTGGCGGGCATGCAATTTTGACTTTGTCCCCGTCGTTTCGTAAACTTCGACAGCATCGGCCAGAGTCGGATTTTTTTCTCGCATCGATAAATATAGGCCGATCGAAGTGCCGATGACGCCGAGGGCGACAGCGGAACTTAAAATGATAAGTACAAGCGTTTTCTTTTTCATTCCTTGACACCGCCGATATTTATGCCCTGGAGAACAAATCTTTGCAAAGCAAAGAAGATGACGATTAATGGCGCTGAGACAATCACTGAACCAGCGAGCATCTGCGGATACATCGAGGGATTATTCTGCCCGGCGCTGATCAGCGATCCTAAAGAGCGGGCGAGGGTGAAGACATCTGGCGACTGAGTCGCAACCAGGGCCCACATGAAGTTGTTGTAGTTCCACATAAAAGTCGTGATGCCCAAGACGACGAGCATCGGACTGACCAAGGGCAGGGCAATCGTAAAAAAGATGCGGAAGTGGCCGGCTCCGTCCATGATGGCGGCCTCTTCAATCTCTTTGTTGAGTCCTAAAAACTGCTGGCGCATCAAAAAGACGTTATAAATTGACATGATAAATGGAAGAATCAAAACGATCAGAGTGTCGTCAATTAATAAGGTCCGGCTGATGATTAAATTAGGAATCGTCATGATTGCTCCGGGCACCATCATTGAGGCAATCATCAGTTTGAAGATAATTTCCCGCCCTTTAAACTGAATGCGGGCAAAGGCGTATCCGGCTAAAGCATTTAGAAACAGATTGAGAACCGTGTTGACCACACAGACGATCATCGTATTGCCAAACACTTGCGAAAGGTTGAGATATTCGATTGCCGAAGCATAGTTGGACAGGACAAAACGGATGTTGCCGTTGGCGTCGCGGGGCAAAAGGCTAAAGACGGGGCTGAAAATCTGCGCGGGTTCCTTGAATGAAGCCGAGATTAACCAGACATACGGAAAGATAAAAGAAAGCGCTAGAAGAATCAGGACCGCATACATAAGGATGCGCGCCGGTCTCAGCGGAAATTTTTTCTTGCGCGGACTAGCAAGTCTTAAGGTGCTTTCCATCTCTTACCTTTCTAACTTTTATTTTTCTTTCTTTTCCGCCGGGCAAGAAGCGCTGGCCGACAAGCGTAATAACAAGAATTAGCGAGAATAAAACGTAGCTCATCGCCGAGGCTGTTCCGACTTCCGAGTAGCCGAAGATCATATTATAAATTTCCAGCATAAAGGTGGTGGTGGAGCCATCGGGACCGCCGCCGGTCATCAAGTACATCTGATCAAAAGCCTGAAGTGAGCCGATCGTGCTCGTAATGCACAAAAAGAAGATGGTCGGAGCGACGCCGGGAAGCGTGACGTGAAAGAATTTACGAATGGTGCCCCCGCCATCGATTTCGCAGGCTTCATATAATGAAGGATTAATGTTTTTCATGGCCGAAAGCATGATTAAGACGTTATATCCCAGCCCTGACCAAACCGCCATGATAGCCATTAAAGGAAGAGCTGTCGTGGTCCGTCCGAGGAGATTGATATTCGTTCCCCACGCCCGATTCAGGGCACCGACAAGTCCGTATGTCGGATCAATTAAAAACATCCATATGGCGGAGATGGCGACTCCGGCCGTGACGGAAGGTATAAAGAAAGCGGACTTAAAGAATTTTTCGCCTTTAATTTTGCTGTTAAGCATGGCCGAGACGATTAAAGTGACGGCGACGCTAAGCGGAACGCTCATCAGCATATACTGAACCGTAACCCATAAGGATTTCCAGAAGTTGGGATAGAGAATGCGGTTGGTGAAGAGCTGAATGTAATTATCAAAACCGACAAAGCGCGGCGTCGTCCTCCAGTTCCACTCGGTGAAAGAGATGCCAAAAGACATGAAGATCGGGGCGATTTGAAAGACGAGAAAATAGGCGATGAGAGGAAGGATGAATAGCCAACCGATCAAGGCTGTTTTTCGCTTTTGTCGCCTTTTGTCCACTACGACCATAGTACCCCCGCACCGTGCCTCTAGAAGAGCAACTGATTTGCCGCTGCTGCGGCATCATCTAATGATGTTTGAATATCACGCGGATTTTCATCGCTCAGTATTTTGTCGCCTAAAGCTGGCCCCAGGTAGTCATCATTGACGCGAATCCATTTGGGGACGACGGGACGAGGAACGGAGTTTTCCATCTGCGCGATAATGACATTAAGACGCGCGTCCTCGCTTGTCGCAAACTCGCGTATGGCCGGGAAGTTGCCGGTAAAATCAGACAGTTTATCCAAACTATCCTCACGCAGCAAATATTCGATTAAAGATGCGCATTTATCCTTGAGATTTGAGTGGCTATAAACGACGATGTTTTCGCCGCCCATATTCGAGTACGATGTCGCCCCCGTCTTGCTCGGAACGAGGGCCACATCGTAATCAAGAGTCGGGAAATTTATATCAAAGCGATCGATGTCTGACGATGAGCCGAGCTTAAAGGCGACAAGGCCGTTGCCAAAAGCGTCGCTTGTGCCGCGATTAGTAATCGAGGTTTGATCGCTTCCATATAAATTGCGAATCATCTGCGCCGCCTCAACGCCGTGGGCATCATTAAAAGCGACGGCTGTTTGTTGGTCATTAAGGAGAGAGCCGCCGCAGTTTGCCAAGAAAGCCTGAAAATACCATCCGGCATAACCGCCATTGCCGATACCATCGAAAAGTGACTTCCCTTGTGGAAGGTCTTCTCGACAGGCGAGCCATTCGTCCCATGTCTCCGGAGCGGATTCAACCATATCTTTGTTATAAAACAAAACACTGGCTGTCACGTTGAGGGGCAAACCGTATAATTTACCATCGTATTCGTTCGTCTGAAAGGCTGTAGCAAAGAAATCGTCTTCTTGAACGGATGAAAAATCGGCGAACATCGAAGTGATATCCTCAATTGTTCCATCCGAAGCGTAGTCAGCAATCAGAGGTTGATCAAGATATGACATATCGGGTTTTGAGCGTCCGCTGAGAGCGCTATTGAGCGCCATATTAAAGCTGTCCTTGACGACGAGATTGAGTTTAACTTTGATACCGGTCTCTTCGGTAAAATCGGCGATCAAAGACCGGAAAGCATTTTGATGAGCTTGGGTCGATGGCTGATAAGCCCAAAAAGAAACGACATCATCTCCCTGATTGTCTTGGCAGCCGACTAAAGACAGAAGCACGAATGCCAGGAATACAACTCTAGATGTAAACAGTTTACTCATAATCTCTCCAATGTTATCGTTAACAATTTGATTGATGGAAAATTCTGGGCTGGCTGGGCTGGAATAATTTTGACTTATGTGCGCGTGGATTTGCCGACCTTAAGGACCGGGGCGTAATAATTGACGCTTGTGGTGGCGCTGCGAGGATGGTGAATTTTCTTAAGCAAAAGCTTGGCGAGTTCAATACCGATTTCATAGATTGGCTGATGGATGGTGGTGAGTTGCGGACTGATGATTAACTCTTTTCCCAACCCATCAAAACCCGTTACGGCCAGGCTTTCTGGAACTGGGCGATTGAGGAGATTGGCGGCTTGGATTACTCCGGCGGCCTGATCATCGCTTGAGCAGAGTACACAATCAATGGATGGGTTATCTGACAGAAGTTTTTTTCCAGCTAAAAAGCCCGAATTTGCGTTATTATCAGTGAAAATAGCCAGTTTTTCTTCGTATTTTATGTTTCTTTGTTTCAGAATGTTTCTGTAGCCATCAAAGCGATCTTGTGTGAATTTCTTGTTCTCTTTAATGCCGACAAAAGCCAATTTCTTATAACCTTTATCTAAAGCGTATTCGGTCATTAGTTCCATACCTTTGACATTATCAACATCGATACAATCGACATTTTCGCTATGGCCGAAAAGGACCAGCGGCTTTTCAAGGGCAAGGGCCTTCAGATTATCTTCGTCTTCAAGTGTTAGACCCATGAGAATTAAACCGTCGACGGCTTCGTGGTTATACCATTTTTTGCTCAGCAGAACCGAATAACCATGTTCGCCGAGGTATCCGCTGATGCCGGCGCTTACCTGGAGGACGAACTGGTTGGTTGGATCAAGATTATATGAAACATATAGGTAAATGATGTTGGTGCGATTATAGACAAGGGCTTTGGCGACATTATTCGGCGAGTAATGATACTTATCGACGGCATAGAGGATTTTTTCGCGAGTTTTACTCTTAACTAATTCCGGTTTGTTTAAAGCGCGCGAAATAGTGATCGCCGAATATCCTGTAATTTTCGAAAGCCCCTTTAGAGTAATGCCCATTGCTACCTTCCTGACTTTATTATAAGCGCAAAATGTTATCGTTGTCAATTTTATTAAAATTATAGAGACCGGGAGCAATTCGTGAATGCGGAAGGAGTGCAAATGCCGTGGAATTGATATAATAATTACATCATGAACACATTTAAGAACCTTGAGCTCATCGATAAAGAGAGAATCAATCGCTTGGTCAGGGATTCTTTTTATTATTCAGCCTATTCATCGAGCGAACTCGTTTTTGAAAATATATTCGTCTGGAATTTTAACCGTCAGATCGAAATATTATGGCTTGATGAGGACTTAGCCCTCGTGCGAAGCTTCGAAAAAGATAATCGCTGGATTTTCTTTCCACCCATCTGCCGGACACCCGAT
>Ga0116161_1004896_pt1 | contig 11007 bp, 6 predicted proteins | sample AD_JPNAS3_MetaG_FD_89877 | JGI IMG/M metagenome (GOLD analysis project Ga0116161, IMG submission 89877) | Active sludge microbial communities of municipal wastewater-treating anaerobic digesters from Japan - AD_JPNAS3_MetaG | ecosystem: Engineered > Bioreactor > Anaerobic > Digestate | place... | reverse complement strand
CTTGGCGCAGTGATCCCACTTGCAGTCCCACGAGTTGCCCATGCCGGGTTCGCCCACGCCCTGCGCCTCCCAACATCCGGGCACTTGAATGGTTCTGGCATCCGGCCACGGCCGGTTGAAAAAGTGATCCCATCCCGGATGACGGCGCGGGCGGACATTGGTGGGCTGCGCGACGAACTCCCACTCGCCGCGCAGCGACACCACGCTCTGCAGCGGCGACCGTACAGCCGGATTCACCACCGCCGGCAGCGCTTTTCTGTATCCCCAGGTTTCGACGCCGGAAATCGCTTGCTCATCGCCCGACACCTGTAGGGTCAACAGCGACAGTGCCGCGGTCATGCTCGCAACAGCCGTTTTCATAAGCTTTCCTCCTCTGTTTGTGCCTGAAACTGAGTCATGTGCTGCTCCTCGAAAGCCGCTCATGCGTCTGGCGCGTATCATACACCCTGAGACCCGAACGGCCAACACCCCACGCCATCGTCAGATTTTCCATTTCTACTGTTTCTGAATTGCCACAGGAAAACAAGTGATGCGCAGATTCGTGGCGCCAAACGGCACGAACTCCACCAGTTCGACTTTCGCCCCGTCGTCAGCCGGAACCGGATTGCAGGGGGCGACGTTGTGCGGCCCTTTCTCGGGGTTTGGCGGATAGGCACGTGTGGCGCGGATCATCGGCACCTCAAGACGGATCGGAGGATTCTCCCAAGGATAGTCGGCATTCGGTGTCCGCTTCACACGAATCTCGGCGTTGCCATACGCCGTCGCGAACGGCATAGCCCAGAGATCCGGCTTCTCGGCGCATGTCACGTCGAACCAGGGCCATCCCGTCGGCAAGGGGCGGGAGTTCTCGTTCGCCTCGACTTCCGTCCACTTCTCCTTCAACGGCTGTGTGAAGACGAGAGGACCGCGCTCGACGACACGCAGCGGTTCCGCTTGATAGACCTCCCTCACGGCCCGCACAACGGGTTCGGCTTTGAACGTCACTGCTATATCTTCGCGTTGCCACGGTCCTTCAACCACCAGCCAGCCGTCCTTTGCCTCAGTCGCGCACGCCTTCCCGTTTTTCGTCACGGAGCATCCCTTCGCCCAAACGGGGCGACGCAGACGGAGTGCTCCGCTCCACGGTTTTTCAGCAGAGATGCGGATTCGAACCGTGTCTTCAAAAGGATACTGCGTCTCAATATCCAAACTCACGCCATCAGGGGTTTTCACCCGGCATGGACCATAGGTGTTCACCGCGAGGTCACCCGTCGGGGTCTTCATCACGGCCTTCGCGAGATAGGACGGCAACAGGCGGATCGACTGCGCGGGGCAGCACGCCGCAAACAGGCACGGCGTATACGCCTGATAATACGGCTCGCAACCGCCCAAGTCGGAGGTCTTCGTAGCGAGGAATTGGTTCGGTGATGAATCGTAGGCCATCGCCCGTTCGTCCTTCTTGCGCGCGCCCATCGCAGCATTGAACGTCATGCGTTCGATCATGTCGCCGAACCGACTCTCGCCCGTCAATCGCGCGAGCACCTGCATGTACTCCATCCAGTTCAGAAAGTTACAGTACTCCGTCACGCGCACGCAGCCGGCGGGCCCCGTGCGCTCGCGTTCCGAACTCGGCGCATAGGTGGCCTGCCAACCCATGCGATTGAGATGCATTGAATACGCCCGCAGCGATTTCGCTTTCAGGAAATCGTCTCCATTCGCAAGCGAGAGGATGCCCGGCAGCTGCGCTCGTACGGCGTAGGCCACAACGTGGTAGGCACCCTCTTCAAGTGAAAACGCATCAAAGCAGCCCGTGCTACTCACAGGAGCGAACGTCGCCGTATGGGGGCGCCAACTGGGGTACGCGTTCAGCCATTCCGCATAGTCTTCGCAAAACGCCAAGAGACGCGCGTCGCCCGTAAGGCGATACACGGCCACCATTGGCCAGATGATCGTGGGCGCAACGTAGCGCGTCTTGTTATCGCCGTCCCATGTCCGTGTGAACCAGAGGAGCCCGCGATGAACAGCATCGAGAATACGTCGGTCGCCCGTACGCTCGTAGTCGAGCAGAAACGCACGGTAGACGAAGTGGCACCCCCAGGCGTTATAGTCTTCAAGGCGATTGTCCGTCTTCTTGTACGCACCCAGATATCCGTCCGGTTCCTGCAAAGCGAAGGCGGCCTCGCGCCATGCTTCAAATTTTTCCAGAAGTTCCGGATCGTTCAGCGCCCCCGCGAGCATGATCTGCCCGAGACGATATTCGCCCGCCATCTCGGCGCACCAGCCGGGATTAGCTCCCGAACCCCACTGCTTGCACCCCGGGATGGTGGAGTCGTAGTCGCGCGTGGCATAAGGCTTTTCAAACTGGTCGGGGTCAAATTCGCCGAAGTGACCGCCCATGCCCGCCTTGCTGCGTTCGAGCAGTGTCTGAATCCAGCCCGTTGAGGTGATCGATCCGAACGGCAGGGGGATAAGCTTCGCCCGTTCGGGCGGACGTGGACCGGCACGGGGCTGGGACATTTCCACCACCGTCAGCTTCTTTACAGGCCCTTGCTCCTCAGTACGAGCCTTCAGGAACTGGCTGGGAGCGAGAGGGGTAGCCGAGATACGCACGTCATCGAGGTCGCCCGCAAAACGAAACTTCTCATTCGCACGACTGCCGAAATAGAGACGAGCCCGTCGAAGGGGTGCGGCAGCCGTATCAGCATACGCACGGTTCTGCGCCTGCTCTGCACCATCGAGGTAGAGGCGACAGAGAGCATCTCCTTTCGCAGCAGTCTCGTAGACGAAAGCTACATGGTGCCACACACCGTCTCGCAAGGAGACACCCAACACCTCGTCGATGTGACATCTCTGACGTGTCTTGAACATGCTGCGCAGTTTTGACGTCGCCGTCTCGTCCACGTTCACATAGAACGCCCCGGCGTTCTCGAGCAAGGAGGAATCAGACGACTGTTCCAGTACCATCATACACCCTGCGGGTGCATCCGCAGGGATGCGCATCCAGAATTCGACTGTAAAGCCCTCCCGGCACGTACGCAGATCAAGCGGCAGACTTGTTGCACAAGTAGCTTTCCCGTCGAAGCGTGCCGCTCCGTCCACGAACGTCACGCCACCATCCGCCACGAGATCGTTACCGCCATGCACGTCTCGCACGCCCTGAGATCCGAACGGCCAGTAGGATGTCGTCCCCGCGCCACATACAAGCGAACCTGCCAATACACACACACCAAAAATCTGTTTCTTCATCTCTCCACCTTTTCGTCTCTGTGTTTAACGGATGGTAATCACAGTGCTGCACGCTTGCGAACGTTGCATGAGGAATTGGCTGGGTGTGAGCGCCGCGCCTGTAATACGAACGTCATCAATCTCGCCCGTGAAGGCAAATTCCTTCGTCCCCGCGCGAACGCCAAAATTGAGAAATTCAAACGGCATCGGCGCATTGTCATCGCACTTCGTCGTATCATGGACGGCGGCACACGGTACAGAATCGACATAGAGGATGGCACGCTCATCGCCAAATTTCGTCTTGTCGACAACCACCGCGTAGTGATGCCATTGACCAGCGTTTATCACCTCAGCAGAGACGTCGCTGTTGCTTTTATGTCGTAACACCCCAGTCGGATACTCAGCAAACACACTCGTTGAATAGTATTGGTAGGCCTTGCCTTCCTTGAAGAATGTATAGAATGCCCCTGGCACCTCGTCTGCATTCGACGAGAACTCGGTGACGATCATCGTACGCCAAGGTTAGGACGTCCGTGCGTAGAACTCAAACGTGACTGCGTCGTGCCCCCGCAGGTCGATTTTTGAAAGCGTGCGAAGAATCGTATTCGTATCGCCTGTAAAAGACATCGCATCCCAGTTCTTCAGGTACACGGCTCCGCCGCCATTTGTAAGAGAGTGCCCGTTTCCACTCTTGTCCGCCAGCGGATCGCGTGCATTGAACGGCCAGTAGGCGATCACTTCCGACATGACATCGACCGTAGGCGCAGTGAGAAACTCCGCCGGCACAAGTGCACGGCCCGTGATGCGTACATCATCAAGTCCGCCTTCAAAGTCATAATCGTTGTTGACCGAGAACTTGCCGAGCGTAAGGATGACATCGGAAAACGCATCCAGATTATGCGCAGCATAACCCGTATGCTGATACATCTTGGCACCATCCACACAAAGCCTCGCGAAGTCATTGTCATGGCGACGTCTGTCAACGACAAGTGCCACATGATGCCAGTTCCCGTCTGTGATGTCCGGACGCCCTTGATCAACATTTGATCCGGAATATGAAGCGCGCACCCCAGACCGTGTGTAATTTTGCTCGATTCCGAAATAGAACTCACCGTCAGTCGAATAGGTACCGCTCTGCACGAACATAGCGTCCTTCATCGTGGGCACCTTTACGAAGCATTCCACCGTAAACGCCTCGCATTTTGAGAACGGAAGCTTGCTCGCCGTCTGAAGCATGCCGTGATTCACGCCGAATGTCGCAAATTTGTTTGTGAAGATCACATCGCCCGTCACGGTGAGGTCGCATGAGTGGCCACTGGTATCAGCAGCCGTTCCGTCGTTGAACGTCCAGAAGGCCAGTACGCCTGTCTCTACAGGATACTCGGTACGCGGCGCAGCATTCGCGTTCAAAAACTGGATCGGCTCAAGGGCCGCCGCCGAAATACGCACGTCGTCCATCTCGCCCATAAAGCGGGCACCGCCATTCGGCATGGTCCGGAAGCCCAGATATAGCCGGTCGCGGCCGAACAGCGTCGGCCCCACCCCCTTGTCAAACCCACCGAAGGTGCTGCCTGCGAGTTGACCGTCAATATAGAAGCGTGTCCAGTCGGATCCCGACACGGTTCGATCCATCACGTACGCCACATGGTGCCATACGTCGTCCGAGAGAAGTCCCTTTGCAGCCGTCTGGATGTTGTAGCCGTCTTGCACACGAACACCTGCGCCGGGTTCGTCGACCTTCATTTGACCAGATGACAGCACGAACGAACCCGCATTGTTGTTGTAATTCGCACTCATCTCAATGAGATTCATCGACGCGTTCGTCACGACTGTCTTAACACGGCACTCCACCGTTATCGCATCGAAAGGTGTGAGATCAATCGGCCAATCCGTCAGAAGTCCGTTCCACCCTCTGAAGACGGCTGCGCCGTCCCGTGGTTCCACATCGTTTTGGTAGGCGGAATAGAGCGTGAAGGCACCCGTTTCGTCTTCCAACCATCCCCCGTCTCTCCCGTCCGAGGTAAACGTCCAATGCGCAAGCGTGGGCGATTTTGCGGGCGGATCTGGAATTTCGTAGGACGCGGAGTCGTCTGTACGCGTCATGTGGAATTCGTTCGTCGTAAACGCTCCGCTCGTGATACGCACATCATCCAGTTCGCCCACGTATTTGAACATGGCATTGGAACGGCTACCCAGATAGAAGTAGGCATTGCGCAGGTTGTCCCAATTCGGCACGTCGTATCCGGGCGTAACGTCGCAGAGGTTCCCGTCCACGTAAAACTTCATGCGCTCCGAAACGGTTCGTTGAGGCGATGCGACAAACGCCACATGGTGCCATTCGCCATCGTTATACGAGGTGTCGCTCGCGCTGTCGCGGATGTAGAATCCACCTCCATCCGGTTTGATCATTCCACGCAGATGTCCCGAGCCGACTCCGCCGACCTCATTCACGCTTACGTAGAAGGCACCGGGCATAGGGTGCGCGCCATGGCTGGCTAGCTCCGTGTGTTCTATCAGCATTTGCAGGGCTGTCGATGTCGTTTTGATCCAGAATTCGATCGTAACGCCATCTGCGCAGTCGCGCAAATCGAGTGGCCATTTCGTGGAACATTTCATCTGGCCGCCGTCGAACTGAACGGCACCATTTGTGAAAGTCAGACCCGTTGCTACAAGATCGTTTCCGGTCCCCGAAACATCTGCCCCGCCACATGCGCCGAACGGCCAAAAGGCGATCGTATCACCACGCACGCGCTGCAGGAATTCACTCGTGTCGAGCGCTCGGCCCGTGATACGAACCTCGTCCAATTCGCCGATGAATTTAAATTTAGCATTCGCGCGTGAACCGACATAGAGTTTCTTGTCCGACGGGAATGTCATGGCTGCAGAAGCCGTATAAGAACCGAAGGTTGCCTGTTGTTCACCATCAAAATAGAGCTTGGCCTGATCCGCGCCATCAGCGGTACTCGTCACTACGAGCGCCGCATGATGCCACGCGAAATCATGCATCGCATTCGGCGGAGTCGTGTCCTGATTATGGCCGTAGGCACTGATAACGCGAAGAGACGACAAAAGACTGCCGGCACCGCTCTCGTTTAGATCAAGATAGAACGAGCCATTCACCAGACCGCTATCCTCACTCAACTCAAGAATCATCTGCAGAGCCGACTGCACATCGGGCGTGCGCACCCAGCATTCCACCGTGTAGGCGCTGTAGGGCGAAAGATCGATCGCGCCAGTGTTGAGTTTCGTCTGCGTGCCGTCGAGGACGAGTTGTCCTTCGTAGCCGATCGACACGCCCGTCCCGAGAAAACTACCCGAACCATTGGATACGAGATGATTTCCGTTGCCGGACATGTCCTTCAGTCCATGTGCGCCGAACGGCCAGTATGCGATAACATCACCCCCGCTGGCGGATGCGACGCAACATGTGAACGCGAAAGTTACACCTATAACAAACTCTTTGCCGATCATAGAAGCCGACCCCCTTTCTTCACCAATTTACCACAAGTGTACCGCGTTCCAACTCTATTAGCCATGCACGATTCAGCAAAATAAACATGCCTTTTTCAAGCAATCATGACTTGTCCCCAAGGTGCCTTTTTGATGTAATCTAGATCATGGCACATGTTTGTGATCGTCGCCGGAGGGCACCACGGTCCGTGCTGGTAGCCCTTCACATGGCCTATCAGGATGGACGCGATAAGTACAACGGTGTGTTACGGTATCTCAATGAGGATGCCGCTGCGGCTTGGGACATCCACCTTCTGCGTGCGCCGCCTCCGAAGAAGCTCCTCGTGGATGTCATCAGCCCTGGCATTCAGGGCGCGATTGTTTCGGGCGGCCTTGATGATGACATCTTCCGCCTAGTCGCCCAATCCAACGTTCCTTGCGTGGCGATCGACATAAGTCAGCCGGCGATTCCCAACGGACAGCCGTCTCCGCTCGCGTTCGTAGACATTGATTCCAGTGCCATTGGACGACGTGGCGCGGAGTATCTGCTCGGACAGGGAAAATTCAATTGCTTTGGTTTCGTGGGCTATCCGCCAGACTGCCGCTGGTCATCTGAACGTTGCGCGGCTTTTCGTACCCGGCTCGTTGAACTCGGCCTCGATTGCGCAGAACTCGTCCTGCCGTATAATCCACACCTGGTTCCAGCCACGCACACAGCTTTTCTGAATTGGTTACGTCCGCTTCGTAAGCCCGTCGCCATTCTGGCGGCAAACGATGAACTGGCGCGTCTCGTACTCAACATCTGCAAGCAGGAAAACATCGCAGTGCCGAACGAGGTGGCTGTCCTCGGCGTAGATAATGAGCAGATCATCTGCACACACACAACCCCCACACTTTCGAGCATCCAACCCGATTTTGAGCAGGCGGGCTATGCGGCCGCCCGTCTGTTGCAGGAGATGATGAACGGTTCCGCGCCGACTCTGACTCGATACATAGCCCCGATCAAGCAGGTGATCGGCCGTAATTCCACGGCACCTTCGCTTCCCACCGCCAAGATGGTTCTCCGTGTGGAAGAGTACATTCGGAACCACGCTGGTAAGACCATCCATGTGGCGGACATCGCACGCCACCTCAACATTTCGCGGCGCCTTCTCGACCTCCGTTTCCGTCAAGTTACGGGCAACACGGTTCTTTCGGCAATTCAGGCGGCGCGCATCGAACGTGTCGCCCACTTGTTGCGAACCACCAACTTGACGATTACCGAAATCAGCAACCTCTGCGAATTCAATTCTGAGAACCACCTTAGACGCCTGTTCAAGAAACATACGGGCTACACCATGAGCGACTACCGCCGTTCACGCTGGAGTCCATCATACTCGGGGTAGCGATGCCGCTCTGGCGGATGCGCAAACCGCAGCCCCCGTCAATGCGATTATTCCGACCAGAGTGGTTCTTTTTGTCATCACTTCTCCTCCGAAGGCGGCGGCTTGCCCATGCGTTCTTGATAGTCGGAACGGCTGGCGAGCGCTTCATCCACGGTGAGGTAAACCACTTTGCCGTCGCGCCAGCACGGCACGGGGAGGCCGGTTTGACGGTACCCCTCGATCGCTTTCCAGGTTGCCTCGTCCATCGCCTGCACGACCAGCCGGGTTTCTTCTGACATCACGGGTGTCGTCATAGGGCAATCTCCGTTTTCATAACACGTTTCCAAAAACAGCACAAGGTTACACGTTTTCGGGCTCTCTTGCCAGATGTCTGATTCCTAACTTCCTGAGAGCACCTCGTCCAAGAATGCGCGGAGGTTCGCAGTCGACACGCCCGGCGGCAGGCCGCCGCCGCAGGAGAAGATCACGCGCGTATCATCCGCCGCTGCCGTCTTCATCGCTGCGACATGCTCGTGCACCATGTCGGGCGTTCCGGCTGCGAGGACATCGCGCGGCGGAATGTTGCCCAGCAGTGCCACTTCGGGCCCCGCCAGCGAGCGGATCTCTGCGAAGGTGTGTTCAAAGCTGAAGTTAAAGAGGTTCACGCCGATGGCGGCCAGTTGCGGCGCGCAACTCAAGTCATTGGCATCGTTGTGGAACAGGCGGACATCGCTGTCGATGGCGTCGAAGCCCCGCTTGAGGTACGGTGCCGCGAACGAAGCCACATCATCTGGGCCGATGAACCCCACGATGTCGTCAAGCAGCATGACCCCGCGGATCGTGGGGAACGTCGCGGCCTGTAGCTTGATCCAGTCTTCCAAGAACGCTGTGATCGTGTCCAGCATGGCGTGCGTCCCATCAGGGTCGAGTTGCATGGCCATCAGGAACTCGGTTGTGCCCATCAAGAACGAGGCGATGTTCAGCGGGCCGCGCGCCACCGCGAAACGGATCGCGTGGCCCTCGGCTTCAATCGCGGGCTGCGCCCGCACCAGACGGCGCAGCACGAACGGCAGCAATCCCGCAGCGTTCGGGTCCGGTTTTTCCAGTACCGGTGCCGATTCGCTACAGCGCGCGATCGGTTCCGCGAAGGGCAGTTCGTTCTCGTACCAGATCAGGCGGGTACCGAACGCGGACGGCTCGGTACACATTCCGTATTCCGACCAGAACCCCGGTATGAATATCGCCTCCGGAAATGTACGGATTGCCTTCAGGTTGGTTTCCAGCCAGACCTGCTCCGATGCGAAATAGTCGAGGACCGTCGCTTGGCCGCTCCACCCCGGCAACCATGGACTGTCCGCGATGAATCCGCACAGTGGTTGCTCAAGCCGCGCTCCTTGCACCACCGCCAACAGCATCTCCCACTGAAGCTGAGTCATGCGCCACTCCTCGAAAGCCGTTCGTACGCCCGGCGTGTGCCGTACGGCGCACGCTCCGCGCGGGCCAGCATGGCATTCGCCGCATCATCGTTCACGAAACGCTCGGCCTTGGGATCCCATGTCAACTTGCGTCCCAACTTCATGCCGATGTGCGCCAGCAGGCAGGCGCTGCACGAGCGGTGTGCCGTCTCGGCCGGCACCAGCGACTCGGCGCGCGATCGGATACAATCGATCCAGTTCTGGTGGTGCTGGCCATGGTGGCGGTAAAGCTTCACGTCGTTGTCACCGATCTCGCCTTCCAGCAGTTTCGGATCGCTCGCGTCGAGCGGTTTCAGGGTGCGGCCTGATGAATCAGGATCGGAAGCGGTGACCTTCTGCGAGCCGCGGCTCACGAAGATCCATCCCTTCTCGCCGATGAAGCGTATGCCGTTCGGGAACTTGTCCCAGACGCGCATCGACGTGCCGTCAGCGTAGGTCAGTGTCACATCATAGTCGCCGTGTACGTCCCACAGCCCACCGGCATGAAAAACACCTTTGCCTTCGATCGCCGCCGGTCCGGTCGCTTCCCAGCCCATCGCCCAATGCGCGATATCGAGGTGGTGCGAGCCCCAGCCCGTGATCATGCCCGCGCCGAACTGCTCGCAGCGCAGCCAGCCCGGACGCGAGGTAAGCTTCGGGTCGTCCTGCTTGTGGACGCGGTCTTCGGTGTAGGGCACCTGCGGCGTGGAGCCCAGCCACATGTCGTAGTCCAGATTATTCGGCACCGGCATGGTTTCCGTCCGACCACCGCCCGGATCGCCGGGCAGACCGATCTCAATGGTTTTGATCGTGCCGAGACGCCCATTGCGCACCAACTCGCACGCGCGGTGAAACTGCGACGAAGAGCGCTGCTGCGAGCCGAGCAAAAAGACGCGCCGGTTCAGGCGGATCGCGTCACTGAAGAGCCGTCCCTCGGTGATGGTCAGCGAAGCAGGCTTCTGCATGAACACGTCTTTACCTGCGAACGCCGCTTCCACGGCGGGCTGACTGTGCCAATGGTCAGGCGTCGAGATCGACACCGCATCGATGTCTTTGCGCGCGATCAACTCGCGATAGTCCCGGTGCAGTCCCACGTCAACAGAGGTGCCTTTGCTGGCGTAATGTTGGTCTAGATACGCCTTGCCCAGCGCCATCCGCTTCGTGTCCAGATCGGAGAGCGCGACAATCCGCACGCCACGACAAGTCAGAATCCCCGGCACATCCATGCCCTTGGCGATTCGCCCAAAACCGATCTGTCCCACTTGGATCGTCTTGCTCGGCGCCTCTTGCCCCAGCACCCGCGCCGGGATGATCGATGGAAACGCCGCCGCCCACACCCCCGCCACACCCGTCTTGATCGCCGTTCTGCGTGTCATCCGTTGCATCGTGTCGCCCTCCTCGTTTGGACCAACGTCGCCTTAAACCAACGTAAGAGACTACTTTAGCAGACACGGACGATGTTTTCACCTTTAAGATTCCAGTTTTGCATGCGCGTGGTCGTCCGCACGAAATAGAGTTCCACCGCGTTACCCATG
>Ga0116161_1004877_pt1 | contig 11039 bp, 9 predicted proteins | sample AD_JPNAS3_MetaG_FD_89877 | JGI IMG/M metagenome (GOLD analysis project Ga0116161, IMG submission 89877) | Active sludge microbial communities of municipal wastewater-treating anaerobic digesters from Japan - AD_JPNAS3_MetaG | ecosystem: Engineered > Bioreactor > Anaerobic > Digestate | place... | reverse complement strand
TTTATAGCACCAAATTTAACGAGCCATTCTTTACCATCTACCATTACAAATATTTTTGGACGTGCACCACCCGGCGAACCTCCTCTACGATACAAATCATCAATAGATTCTGCATTATATTCAGAGAATCTGAGTATTTTCTGGGCTTCGTTTGATATATATGAGAAATCTTGTAACTCTTGTGAAGTATGAATACTTTGGTCGGGACGAAATTCTAATGCCCCCCTACCTGAACTACCAACTATAGATAGAAGGTCGAGCAAAGACAACATACGCACTCTTACTCCAATTTTTTGCAAATATCGCTCAAGAATAATCATCCCCCAACCATCGGGCAAACAATCATCAAAAACGCCAAAATTTCCGCTAAATGGGTGCAATTTTGCAACAAATACACCTGGCTTTAATGGCAATTCAAATGGTGAGATAGAAAATCCTTTTTGTAAAAAAGTAGTACTATACTCAAATGCACACAGTCCTTTATCCGTAACTGCAATTTTACCAACTAATTCATTGTAGATATATACTTCAACCAATTCAATTTTTTTCATATCATTCCATATCTTGGTTTCTTATAGTATAGTACCTCTTTTTCTTGAACTTGATCCAGTTTTTAATACATCTTCAATACGTTGGTATTTTTGTTGAGAGAAAAGACTAGTGAAATCTTCTACAGCATTTAATGCAATAGCTATTTTAACTAGATTGACTAAGGAGATTTCGCCTATGCGTTCAAACTTACGATAAGTTTCAATATTAACATCAGCACGCAATGCTAAACCTTTTTGAGTAAGGTTTAGTTCTAATCTCCGTTGTTTAACTTTTTGAGCTATATCAACACATATTTCACTAACTGACTTTTGGTTTAATAGTATCATAGTGCTACTTAATTCGTTAATAAGTTATTAATGGTATAATAATACCATTATCAAAGATACTATATTGTATCGAAATATACAACTATTTACGTATTTTTTTAGCTACTGCATACTCTTTTTCCTTTTCAAAAATGTAGAATATAATAACGAGTTTTAAACGCTTATACTCCTCACCCTCGTTTTCAACAATGTATTATTATTAGAATGCATTAAAAACGCTAAAACAAAAATCCCCTCGCTGAAAGCGAGGGGAAGATAAGAGTAATGAAACACGTTTTGTTTACTTGAACGAACGGTCTCTTTCTTGATAAATGCGTTCAATGATATCTACTACTTTCATTCCTTCGAGCAAGTTGGTACCAATCGCTCCTTTGGCTTTCAGCGTATCTATTACATTTTGAATAACAAAACCATGGTTTTGAGCAGCACCTTTGTATCCACCAAAATCGTTGTTTAATTCAGGTTGTTTCAATTCTGGCATTTCGTAGTCTTTAATATGGCAATGAACTACTTGATCCATGTATTGACCTGCAATTTTAACAGTTCCTTTTTCTCCTATGATGGTAACAGAACTTTCAAGGTTTTTGTCCCAAACAGAAGTAGAATAGTTGAGAGAACCCATACCTCCGTTAATAAATTCGAAATCGACGCAACCAGTATCTTCAAATTCGATTAAATCACCGTGCGAGCAATTAGCAAATTTACCACGAATATTGGTGATATCGCCAAATAACCAGTACAACATATCTACATAATGCGAAAATTGCGTAAACAAGGTTCCTCCATCTAATTTGTTAGTGCCATGCCAGCTACCACGTTTGTAGTATTTTTCGTCGCGGTTCCAAAATGCATCTACTTTTACAAAATAAATTTTGCCAAGTGTATCATTTTCAACTAATTCTTTCAACCAAGCCATTGGCGGTGAATAGCGATTTTGCATAACACAAAATACCGAACGAGACATTTCCAAGGATTTGAATACTACTTTTTCAGCATCTGATTTGCTTAATGCTATGGGTTTTTCGAGCACTACGTGTTTTTTTGCTTGTAAAGCTTTGATGGCATATTCAGCATGGTGACCATTGAGGTTACATACATTTACAACATCAATATCTGGTTGTTTAGCAAGCATTTCATCGAAATCTGAATAATACGTTTCAGTAATTTCTGGATCAATTTTATCTTTTGGTAAAATATCGCATACTGCTACTAGTTCTGAACTAGCATTGCGTCTTATCATTTCGGCATGACGTTTGCCTATGTGACCTAATCCTACGACTGCAAATTTTATTTTATTACTCATTTTATTCGTTTTACAGTGTTATTACTTAACTGGTATTCTTGTTGCGTTTCTGGACAAATAGCTATTCCTTTTTCATCAAAATTAAGGCGATGACCATATTCACTTACCCACCCTATTTGACGTGCCGGATTGCCTACTACCAATGCGTAAGGAAGAATGTTTTTTGTAATAACCGCACCAGCTCCGATTAGGGCAAATTCGCCTATTTCGTTGCCACATACAATAGTAGAATTAGCTCCAATACTAGCTCCTTTTTTTATGAGTGTTTTAGCATATTCAGCTTTGCGATTAACGTGACTACGGGGGTTAATTACGTTTGTGAATACCATTGATGGACCAAGAAATACATCATCTTCGCATATTACACCAGTATAAACTGATACATTGTTCTGTATTTTTACATTTCTACCCAAAATTACGTCTGGTGATATCACTACATTTTGTCCAATATTGCAACTTTCGCCTATTGTACAGTTAGGCATGATGTGAGAAAAATGCCAAATTTTAGTGCCATTTCCTATCTGGCAACCTTCATCTACATAAGCTGATTCGTGTTTAAAATATGACATATTATTGATTGTTTATAGCGGTTAAAAATTCAGATGTAATGTAATTCAATTGTTCTTCGTCAAGTTCGGTATGCATTGGCAAACTAATAACGCAGGCACTTAATGCTTCTGCTACCGGAAAATCGCCTTCTTTGTATCGTGCATCTTGATATGCTTTTTGCATATGTAATGGCACTGGATAATATACCATAGCTGGAATTCCTTTTGCTTCTAATGCTTTTTGTAAAGCAGCTCTATCTACATTTTTTAATTTTAATGTATATTGGTGATACACATGTGTTGATTGAGGAAATTCGTAAGGAATAGTTATTTTTGGATGATTAGCAAATGCCTTGTTGTATGCTTTTGCAGCAGCTTGACGATTAGCTATGTAGGTATCAAGGTTTTTAAGTTTTACATCAAGCACAGCAGCTTGAATGCTATCTAAACGAGAGTTAACGCCTATCATATCGTGGTAATAACGCACTACCATACCATGGTTAGCAATAGCACGCATAGCAGCTGCTAAGGTGTCATCATTGGTAAAAATTGCACCTCCATCACCATAACAACCTAAATTTTTTGATGGAAAGAAAGACGTACAACCAATATTTCCTATACAACCCGATTGTACTTTGCGACCGTCTTTGAAAGTATATACAGAGCCAATAGACTGACAAGCATCTTCTACTACAAATAATTTGTGTTTATTTGCTACTTCCATAATTGCATCCATATTAGCACATTGTCCAAACAAATGTACAGGAATAATAGCTTTTGTTTTTGGTGTAATTGCTTTTTTAAGAGCATCGATAGATATATTAAAAGTATCTTCTTCCACATCTACTACAACAGGAGTTAATCCTAATAAAGCAATAACTTCGGCAGTAGCAATAAATGTAAAGGTAGGCGTAATAACTTCATCACCTGCTTTTAATCCCAATGCCATTAATGCAATTTGTAAAGCGTCAGTACCATTTCCTACAGGAATGACGTGTTTTACATGTAGGTATGTTTCTAAGTTTTTTTGAAATACATTCACTTTGCCTCCTTTGATGAAGGTAGTGGTGTCAATTACTTCTTGAATTCCCGCATTGACCTCTTCTTTGATTTTTTCGTATTGACTTTTTAAGTCAACCATTTGAATCTTTTTCATATTCATTTATTGATATTAGTATATAAAAATAACGGTTAAAATCCTAAACTAAATCCGATAGTATAGGTAATATTCTGACCTTGATAAAACGTTGGCGAATACATATCTAAATACCCTTGTGCATCTTTTCTTATTTCAGCCTCAATAGGAGTAGATGTTACGTTGTATCCTTTTGCGTGATTGTACTCAACACTTGCAATGGCATAAGCGTTGTTCCATAGTTCGTAACTTGCTTTGCTTATTAGTCGATTATTACTCCACGTAATATCTTGTAATACAGGTTGACTTATAACTTCTTTCACACTTCGCCTGATGTACGAATATTCATTTCCATGAAGTGCCTGAATATAAGCAAGTTGTACGGATAGTTTTTGAATGGGTTTGTACTGCAAACTTACAAATAATTCTTGAGAATTATCACCTAAATAATGACCTAAATTATACGAATTTGATGCCCATGTTAAACTTTCTATCGAATGCTTGTAATTTACCATAGTACTGTAAGTAAATTCAGTGGTAAATGATAGATTTGAAATAGGGAAATTTGACAAATGGAATCCACCTTTGTATGATATTGGATTAGTTTCTGGATTTGAAGGCAAGAAACGTGAAAATTTTATTTCATCCACAAACATGCTACCATATAGATGTAAATGCTTAATATTTCGAGAACTTACATTAATAAAAAATTGTGAGTTTTGATTTTCTGTTTTAATTCCTTTTGTTAATAGATGGTCAATTGATTTATAGAAAGCAATTGGTATCAAATATGCGGGTTGTATACTTCTTTCGGCATACACAATAGCATTACCCACTGAAATATTCAATTTCGGAATTGGGGTGAAAGTTAGCATATTGGCAGCTACAAACTTATTCATAGGGCGATACTGTTTTTTTTCGCCATCAATGGTATGTTGCTCAATATAGTAATAACTGCTATCTAGTACATTGCTAATCAGAAAACCATGTATGTAATTTAATTCAAACCAAGATGTGGGCTTTAGTTTCATTGTAATCATTGGAAATGAAGGAGCTCTTCCTGATAATATATTTGAACCGTTGTAGTTATCTCCCCAGCTTACATTGTCTTTGATTAAACCAATACTTCCCCACTCGTTATGCAACGTAATTCCTCCTCTACTATCACTAAAATCGCCACCATAGTTTGCTTCTTTGTATTCAACACCAGGCAAATCGTTAAGGTAAGCAGGTTGTGATAAACGTGCTGCATTTACAGGTAACGAAGATAAGTATTCTCCACTGTACGAATTATCACGCAAACTTCCATAAACAGCAATGTTTTTACCAATATTCATATACATATCAGCACCAAACCAACGGTGTGTAATAGCACCGTGTCGATTACTATAGATATGCATCCCTAATAATGGTGTTATTTTTGCTGACACCAAATTGTCTTTATAATGGACTGCAGGTTCGACCAATGCAACATTCCACGCATTTTTTTGTACAAGAGGAAGGTGAGAGGTGGGAAAATTTTGGTAAAAAAGTGCGTAATTTTGCATAAAAAACACCAAATCACCTTTTTGACGTTTGGTTAGCAAAGAATCTGCCTTTTGTGCTTCTTGCAATTTGCTGGCAATAAAATTTTTACTGTATGGTTTTATGCTTGAATTTAACTCAATGATACCATCATTCGCCAGTTCATCTAAAAAGTCGTATATGCGAGAATAAGAGATGTGTTCAGCATTGGCTTGTGCATATGCAGTTTGTGATAAAAATAAGGCAAAACAGAAAAAAATCAAACGCCAACAAAGGGTGCAATTTTTCTTTTTATTAATTTGTATCTCTATACTCATTTACTTCTAGCTTTTTTAAACACAATATTGACAAAAATTTTCCAAAAATAAATGATATCGGTAATCAATACACCTTTTTTCTCACACATTTGCAAATACCTCATTTCAGAAGATTCAATTTCTTCTAATGTTTTTGGCATATCTGCATAAAATGGAGGTAATAATCCTGGTTTAAATTTAATGCGTTTTTCTTGGAGCTCTTTGCTATATAAACTAAAGTAGTGTTGACTGATTGGACGTACTCCAACTAATTTCATATCCCCTTTAAGGAAATTGAGAATCATAGGCAACTCATCAATCCAAAAACGACGAAAAAACTTACCTAAAGTACTGATACGTATGTCATGACTAAACTTACCTCCTTCTTGCAATTTGTTGTGTTCGTATATGTAGGCTTGTAAAAATTCTGAGTATGGAAACATGGTACGCATTTTATAAAACTTAAATACACGACCATTTTTACCTATACGTTTTAATTGTATGACAGGACCGTAGCGACGTTTTTTTCTTGGATTAGGTTCTTGTTTTCTACGTGCAACAAAAAATAGTTGATCGCCAATTTTCTTTTCTCCAATAATTTCGAAACCGCAATAATACAAGCGCCCATACACTTCGGTTTTCGTTAATACACGGTTTTTTCCTTGAGTTATGTCATAATATAGGCGGCGGGTAATAAATATTTTGGGAATAACCCTTTTTACTAAATAATAAAATGAATAAATCACCCAATTAATACCTTTGGGGTATTTTTTTAGAATATCACGTTTTTTAACTCCACTATTTTCAAAACAACCTATATATATACCATTGTCAGGGAGTTTTTCATTAATTTTTGAAAACAATACATTAATACCTCTTATGTCATTTAATCGTTTAAGGTTGATGATTGTATCATAACGATACGTACGCAGTTTCTCAAAATTAAAAATTGAACCAGATGAAAGCAATTTTGTTGCTGAACTTTTCAGGTTAATAACCTTACCTAGATAGTCCAAAACTCTCGCATTTGTTTCTTTAACGATTGATAACTCAATGGTATGTACAGTGTCGTTATCTAGTTCATACGGTTCTTTAACTAATGATGCAGGAGGACGTATTTCAATAGGTGCAACTTCTTCAATATCCAATGCATATAAATATGCGAAATGTAACGTTGTATGTACTAATGACAACAACAGTACGCCCAATACAAATATTGAATAATTGATAATGGAAACAGGAAGAAGCAGAGCGTATTCAAATAAAGCAAAATTAATTGTTGCTGCAATCACTGTAGCATAAATGCTTTTAAATGACTTTGCAACATATTCTTTTTCTATACTATTTTTTTTGTAATGCTTAAACAAATAATGGAATAGCATCCACAAAACTGAAAAAGAGATATAGAGCGGATAAGATTGTGCTGTAATAGTATCTACTGCTTTTAACCAAAAGGTTATAAGAAGAAAATTCGCCAACAATATTACTACATCAATTAAGATGAATCGTATTCCAGGGCGATATAATTTTAATGCTTTTGTCATGAAAATCTGATAATTTTACATTTTCACTACAAAAGTACACGTTTTTTGTTAAAGAAAGTAGATATTCATTGCTATTTTGAAGAAAAGTATCTAAAATCAGAACTTTCTCTGTTAATTTTAACATTTAATGATACTAATTGATTATTTGGGATGATATCTTGTTTGAAAAAATTCAGTTAGACGAAACTCTTCATACTAGTATACCACTTTTCTGAGTAGTATTTTTAGAACTAAAAACTACATTGAATCAAGTGAAAAGCCTTTATAAGTTATAGTATATCCAGTTAATTTTTTTGATAGATTTTGTGCTTTTTCTTCTAAAACACGTAAATCAATTTTATCTTTATTACGTTTAACTTCTGCAATAATCGCCTTCTTCTCGTATTCGTTTAGAGCAACAATATCTATTTCATTTTGGTTTCCACTTTCCCAATAAGAACCTATTTGAGATAATGTCATTTCATTTGTTAATTTTTCCTTGAAATAACGTTCTAGGATTTGTCCGCTATACGTTGTATAATCTCGTAAAAACAGTTCTTTTAAATAATCAAAACTCTCAGTTTCAACTGCCCCACGATATTTATAAATAAAACGAAACCAAAAATTCAGAAAATTGTCGTTGAGCTTATACTTAACGTTTTTAGTTCCTGGTTTAGCCAATATTGGTCGTACTTTAGTAATTAATGCATAGTCGTTTTCTAATTTTTCTAAATATCCTCCTATGGATATATGGAGGATTGATTCAATCTCCGAACGCGAGGTTTTTGAATTTGCAATTAATGAAAGAATTGAAAAATAATTGCCATACTCTTTGCCAAACTCATCAATTAATACATTTTTCCCTTCATCTAAAAAGAGTGAATTTTCTGAAAAAATTTCATTCACCATATCTTCTAGCGTAAAAGCACCCGCATGGACTAACATTTCTACATACTTAGCTACACCACCTGTAAAAAGATAAAATGCTAATAAATTTTCATTATTATTTTCTGATGTATAGTCATTTAAAATTGTTTTGATTGTTTTTATATCAAAAGCTTTCACATGAATACGTGCAGTTGCTCTTCCAAACAGCGGTTCTTTTGCATTTTCAAATATTCTTTTCATTAACGAATAAATAGAGCCACATAATATCAAGTTAATTTTACTATTGTCTTTATTTGCATCCCAAACATTTTGAATTTCACTATATATACTCGAGTTAACGGAATGAAAATCTTGAAATTCGTCAATTATTAAGGTGAAATTTGTCGTTTTAGAAAGTTCCATTAGATACCCAAAGATGCTTTTGAATGTTCTAAATTCTCCATAAACTTTGATGTGTAATTTATATTGAATTTCTTGTATAAATTCTTCGCACAGTAAAGCTTCATTCTTTTTTTCAACAAAAAAATACAGCATTGCGGTTTCAGTAAATGCTTTTTTTAACAAAGCTGTTTTTCCTATCCTTCTGCGTCCAATTACAAAAGTCATTTGGGCAATTTTTTTTGATAATTGTTCAATTTTAGTTAATTGTTCAATTTCTTTTTCTCTGTTGTAAAATTTTTGCATAGCTGTAAAGTATTTAATCAACTACTATTTGTAGATACAAAGATATAAAAAAAAAAACGAATTGCAACCCCCATTACAGTAACAGCGGTTGCAATTAAACAATTTCGTGCGAAAACTATCCTAAAAAACTACTTATTTCTTTTTGAAAGGATATATTTGATGGTATTTTTTAAATTCTGAATAATGAATTCAAGTATCCATTCTTTGTTGGAATTTGTCCAACGTTGTGGGTGTGTGGTAATCATTATTTGGTTTATTCCTTCTTTTGTTAACAAACCATTCTCAATCCCTTTGATGATATCATACGTGGAATGGAATTTCAGCCCCCTACTATTCCAATTATCTTGATGCAAAGGAACTTTATCACGAACGCTTACATTGTAACCATCCCAACACCTACCCGTATCAGTAAGGTAAAAGAATTGGCTAAAATCTATATCGTAATAGGGTTCGCCAATAATGCCATAATCTTTATAATCAGCGTGTTTCCATAAGTCTTTGCTATCCCATTTTGATGTTGGGTTGCCGTGCATACAAATGGTTTTTACGGGATAATATGTGCGGAAATAAGCCAATTGTTGCTGAAAATGTGCTATGGCTTGTACATGATTGCCATTAAAAATACCCATATCTTCGTAATGATAGCCTATTTCATGACCCAAAGCTGCAATTTGAGTGATAATCTCAGGTTGATTGCTTTGTGGTACTACCCTAAAATAATAACTAGCTACTATACCCAACTCTGCCTCAAGCTGTGCTGTAGCCAATGAGTTTGCTGCTTTTAAATCTACATCATGACGTAAAATAACGACTTTTTCTGGCAAAGAGGAATTTGTTTGTTTGGCAATACAATATTGTTCGAATGTAATAAACTGATAAGCAGACTGTTGTAATGCTATCAGTAAATCTTTGTATGCTTGTAGGGTAAAATCTTTCATACGGTTTATTTTGAATATTGGGTTTTTATTGCTTTTAAAAACCTAAATGAGAAGATAAAATACTCATTATACCATGATCTAAAACCATGTGTAAATCTTCTGTTATTTGCATGTCATTTACTGGAATATGTACACCATGATGTGCTATTTGTTTTAATTTTCCGCCATCATATCCTGAAATATCGGCAGCTACCGACGCTATACGTGTGCCTTTACCACCAGCTATTATTACTACTTTCATCTTACAAAAGTCTATATTTGTTTACAAAGATACAAGATATTATTTAATATAGGAATGCGCCCTGCAAAAGAAACGTTATTTAAACTGCTGCTGAATATCTGGATTTAGTCTAAGTTGTTGAATACTTTTAGGATACTCTAATACCACCCACATTAAAAAAGCGGTCACATCTATTTTATCAGCCAACAATTGAGCTCTATTTTTACGCTTATACTCCTGGCTAGCGTTATGTTTTAATACATCCACGCCCTTTTCGATAGCTAATAATTGGTCGGATTCAGATTCAGAATAATTAAAACACAAATTGTATTTTTGAGCAATATCGCGCGTATAAAATCGGCCTGTGTTATCGATATAAACACCTGGTACGCCCAACATAGCACCTTCGGCCACCATCGTGGCACTTTCACCAAAAATCAACGATGCATAAGCTATCACATCATGAATTTTTTCAGGTGACGTAGGCAGTCGATATTGCTGCAACTCATCTGGCAATGGCGATTCTGAAGAGATAAATACCCGAGCAAATTTTGAAAACGCTTCCACGGCACGGCGTTTATTTTCGAACGAAATGCCAGCATGTCCCATATCATGCGTGGCATTCCAAGAGACAAACCGCATGACCACATAAGGTTCGTTTTCCTTAACACCAAGTTCTTGTAAAATGGCGGCATTTGGTGTAAATCTATTGGGATGCAAATAGAGTAATTCATTATAACCTTGATACTTAACAACACGTTTTGAATGTAATGGGTGTTCATAATCGGAGGTCAAAATAACCTCTGAAAATGGTTCGTATAGACGAATTTGCTCCATATTAAACGTATCCTCAAACGTAATATGAGGTTTGCCTAACAAAAAAGAAGCATGAGCCGCGGTTATAGAACCATGGCTCACAAATAGATCGGGTTTAAACCTACGGGCGACTTTAATCTCTTTCCAATTAAACCGAATTAAATCCCAAATTTTACCAAGTACCGACGTGTGTTTTTTCCCAAACGAAACATACTCCAAATTTTCGGCACTCAACAACTTCAGTTCAAATTCTTTATCACGACACATAAATAACACACGGTGTCCA
>Ga0116161_1004873_pt1 | contig 11040 bp, 12 predicted proteins | sample AD_JPNAS3_MetaG_FD_89877 | JGI IMG/M metagenome (GOLD analysis project Ga0116161, IMG submission 89877) | Active sludge microbial communities of municipal wastewater-treating anaerobic digesters from Japan - AD_JPNAS3_MetaG | ecosystem: Engineered > Bioreactor > Anaerobic > Digestate | place... | reverse complement strand
GAGAAATTATGTTGCGTTTGGCCACTCCGGGCTATGAACGCTTCAGTCAGGCTACTCATCTTACAGCTACTTTTGGAGGTGGTGAATCCAACGTTGCTGTATCCCTTGCCAACTACGGATTAAATGCTGAATTTGTAACCCGTCTGCCCAATAATGACATTGCTGATGCATGCATCATGAATTTGCGCAAACACAACGTTTGTACAAAGAACATCATCAGAGGTGGTGAGCGTATGGGGATTTACTTTTTAGAAACGGGTGCAGTTGCCCGTCCCAGTAAAGTTGTGTACGACCGCGCACACTCTTCTATTGCAGAGATTCAACCGGGCATGATTAACTGGAGAGAAATTTTCAAAGATGCGGATTGGTTTCATTGGACGGGTATTACTCCTGCCATTTCTCAAGGGGCTGCCGACACATGTTTAGAAGCGATTGAAACAGCCAACGAAATGGGAGTGACTGTTTCCACAGATCTAAATTTTAGAAAAAATTTGTGGAAATACGGGAAATCCGCTTCGGAAATAATGCCTAAATTAGTAGCCGGATGTGATGTGATTTTAGGTAATGAGGAAGATGCCGAAAAGGTATTCGGTATCAAGCCGGAAGGTTTTGAAGCAGCCCATACCGGTGGCGAAGTTAACGCTGCTGAATTTGAGTCAGTTTGCAAGCAATTGATGGCCAAATTTCCCCGTGCAAAAAAAGTGATCATCACCCTGCGGGGTTCCATCAATGCCAATCATAACACCTGGAGAGGATGTTTGTATTCCAACGGATCATTGAAAATTTCAAAAGATTACGACATCACGCACATTGTGGACAGAGTCGGAGGTGGGGATTCTTTTATGGGTGGATTAATTTACGGCTTACTTACTTTCACCGGTGATGATCAAAAAGCATTGGAGTTTGCAGTAGCCGCTTCCTGTTTAAAACACACCATATACGGAGATTATAATTTGGTAACTGTCGCCGAAGTTGAAGCCCTGATGGGCGGAGATGGTAGCGGAAGAGTGCAACGATAAATTGTAAATTTTAAAAGCCATATGCGTTTTTCAAAAATAGAGGTACTTTCAGTCATGAAAGAAACCGGAATAGTTCCGGTGTTTTATCACAAAGATATTGCAATCGCAAAAAAAGTATTAAAAGCTTGTTATGCGGGTGGTATTCGTGCTTTTGAATTCACCAACCGGGGTGATTTTGCACACGAGGTATTTGGGGAATTGGTAAAATATGCTGCCGTTGAATGCCCCGGAATGATCATGGGCATCGGTTCTATTGTAGATGCTCCTACTGCATCCTTGTATATTCAATTGGGAGCTAATTTTATTGTGGGTCCTCTTTTCAATCCTGATGTGGCTAAAGTCGCCAACAGAAGATTGCTTCCTTATGCCCCTGGTTGCGGATCAGTCTCAGAAGTAGGATTTGCCCAGGAAATGGGCTGTGATCTATGCAAGGTATTTCCGGGTGATGTGCTTGGTGCTGCCTTTGTTAAAGGATTAAAAGCTCCTATGCCCTGGTCTAATCTCATGGTTACCGGAGGTGTCAAACCTGAAGAAAATAACCTGAAAGCCTGGTTTGATGCAGGCGTAACCTGTGTTGGTATGGGTTCCAACTTATTTCCTGCTGAACTGATAAAATCTGAAAACTGGGACGGTATCACAAAACTTTGTGCTGATACAATTGCAATGATTCAAAAAGTAAAAAAATAATTTATTCACACATTATTCACACACAAATTAATTAACATGAGTAAGACACAAACTGTGACACAAAAAATGTCACAACACAGATGGACCATTGTGGCATTGCTGTTTTTTGCCACGACTATCAATTATTTGGACAGGCAAGTACTATCACTTACCTGGGATGAGTTTATCAAACCGGAATTTCACTGGGATGAATCTCACTACGGAACGATTACTTCGTTCTTTTCTATTTTTTACGCAATCTCCATGCTTTTTGCCGGACGTTTTGTTGAGTGGATGGGAACCAAAAAAGGTTATCTTTGGTCCATTGGTGTCTGGAGTGCAGGAGCTTGTTTACACGCTGTTTGTGGTTTAGTAACCGAAGCACATGTTGGCCTGCACAGCGCTGCTGAACTGGCTGCTGCTACAGGCGATGTAGCTGTTGTAATTGCCACCTTCAGTATGTACAGCTTCTTGGTAGCACGAGGTATTCTTGCTCTTGGAGAAGCGGGTAACTTTCCTGCTGCTATCAAGGCTACAGCAGAATACTTCCCTAAAAAAGACCGTGCTTATGCAACCTCTATTTTTAATGCAGGGGCATCCATAGGAGCTTTGTTTGCTCCCTTGACCATTCCACCGCTGGCCAAAGCATTCGGATGGGAATTGGCGTTTGTTATCATCGGTGCATTAGGCTTCATCTGGATGGGCTTTTGGGTTTTTCTCTATGACACTCCAAGAAAAAGTAAGTTTGTCAACCAAAAGGAACTTGAATACATTGAACAAGACAAGCATGAAGAAATAGCTGAACAAAAGAAAAAAGATGCGAAAGAAGAAAAAGTTCCTTTCTTAAAAATACTCTCATTTAAACAAACCTGGGCTTTTGTAGCCGGAAAATTCATGACTGACGGAGTGTGGTGGTTCTTCTTGTTCTGGACTCCTTCTTATCTCTACACCCAATTTGATATCAAGATGTCAGAAGGACTCGGCATGGCATTGATTTTTACTTTATACGCCATCGTAACAGTACTTTCAATCCTGGGTGGAAAACTACCTACGGTCTTTATTAATCGTGGCGGACAAAATCCTTATGCAGCACGCATGAAAGCTATGTTGATTTTTGCTTTCTTCCCGCTGGTTGTATTGCTCGCACAACCGCTCGGTATGCATTTCTCCGAATTAGGTCAGCACGCCGCCTGGATCCCCGTATTGTTGATTTCGATAGGATGTTCTGCACACCAGGCATGGAGCGCCAATCTTTTCTCAACCATTGGTGATATGTTCCCCCATGGTGCCATCGCAACCGTAACCGGAATTGGGGGCATGGCCGGAGGCGTTGGCTCAATGATTTTACAAAAAGGTGCCGGTAACCTATTCGTTTATGCCGGAGAAACCAACATGACGTTCTTGGGATTTGTAGGAAAACCCGCAGGTTACTTTGCAATATTCTGTATTTGTGCCGTGGCTTATCTGATTGGATGGATCATCATGAAGGCTTTAGTACCGAAATATAAAGTGATTACTTTGGATTAACATCCTCTTCATTTTTTTGTCTTGACACAAAAAAACGAAGCAAAAAAAAGTCAAGACTACGTCCGCTTCGCTCGAAAAATTTGCGCTCGAACAGCTAAATCGTTCAAACTCAGCGGCGTCTCATAAGTGCCTAACTGCTGCGTTACTTTCGATATTCGGGCTCAGTCACATACTTCAGTATGCTCCTTCGCCCTCAATCTCAGTGCCTTGCATTTAGACACTTCTAAGACACCTTACAGTATTTAGTTGAATATTTTATTTGACAAGGACGATTCTTTACGCTGTTCTCGCTTATTTTTCGGCTCACCGGACGAGGTCGGTCGCGTCCTGCAACGTAGCACCGGAATTTGCATAAATCTGCGACTTCTATCTGCGTAAATCTGCGAGAAATCTACCTCGTAAACCCAGAACTCGGAACTCGTGAACATGAGGGACCCAGGGCTTTTTATTTTTGGATCACAAGTCAATATGTGGATACTCTATCCTGAATTTTTGCTTTTTTTCGTCTAACTTTTTTAGAAAAGCCTGATGCTCAGATGAGTCCGGATGAATAGCCCGATGCCCCTCCTGCGAACGTATTTCTTCTATACGCTCAACAATTTTCAAGGTTTCTTTATCCATACAGAAGGACTGAAACCGCTGCCAAATATGATGAACAGCAACGGATGACGGATGGATCATATCTTCTGCATAAAACCTGTAATCCCGTAATTCATCCAACTGAATTTCATAAGCCGGGAAATAATGTACAAAATCAAACTGTTTGCACAACTCATCAACAGCCAAATGCAAAATCCCTTTACTGATGGTATTTTCATGAGCGCCATCTTTCCAATGCCGAACCGGACTGACCGTAAAAACGACTTGCATATCAGGATTGACCGTTCGAATATTTTGAAATAAAGCGGCATAGGCAACAACAATTTCCTGAACTGTCAATCTGCGGCGACTGAATTTTACAGCCGGCAATTTATGACAATTGGCTACTACTTCACCCGTTTCCTTCAATACATATACCCAGGCTGTCCCAAGGGTTAATAACAGAAAGTCAGTTTTTAATAAATGTGCGTGCCCGATGTCAATATTGGTATTTATTTTCTCCAAACATACATCAGGATCAGTCGAAGAGAACAAAGTACTATGTGCAAAACTTCCCCACAGCGAACCGCTAAAAAATAAATCTTTTTGTGTAAACCGCCTGTTTTCAATGAGATACTCCAAACCAATTTCTACTGAAACCGGATTAAACAACACTCCAAGAGGATTCACTTCAACAGAGAAACCGGCATTTTTAAGCCTACTGCCAATATATTCAGAGAAACAAGATCCCATCAACAGGATATTGCTGCGATGATCAATCTTATGATTTAAAGGGTCTGTTTTTACGATTGTGGTGAATTTGTTCATGTTGACAGATAAATGGGAAAGGGAAAATATGATTTGGACCGTAAACTTAATACATATTGGTTAAAAAACAAGGGACTGCCTTCACTTTCAAGACAGTCCCACTTTTATCTTACAAAAACAATCTGTACAGATTATTCTGCTTTCTTTTCGTCTTTATCTTCTTTAGCCTTTGTTTCGGCCTGAGGTGTTGCTTTTTCCTCTACCGGAGCTTTGGCAGCAGGTTTTTCTTCTTTCTCTGCTTTAACAACTGGTCTCTTCTCTGCAGCAGGAGCTTCAGCTTTCTCTTCAGGAGCTTTTACAGCTTCTTCCTTAACAGCAGCTTCTTGCTTAACTTCCTTTTTTGCTTCTGTTTCAGCTTCAGAAGTTTCAATTTTCTCTTTAGAAGTAGCCTTCACAGCTTCTTCCCTGGCAGTTTCTTTCTTAACTTCCTTTTTTACTTCTGTTTCAGCAGCAGATTCTTCTGCTACAGCCTTCTTTTCTTCTACAACAGGAGTTTCAACTTTCTCTTCAATAGCGGCTTCTGCAGTTTCTTCCTTAGCAGGAGTTGCTACAGGGGTAGCAGTTGTTTTCCTGGAAGAAGAACGACGTGTACGAACCGTTTTCTTAGCTACCTTGTCTTTCAGCATATTTTCGTTGTAATCAACCAGCTCAATGATACACATTTCGGCGCTATCTCCCAGGCGAAGACCGGTTCTCAGAATGCGTGTGTAACCACCCGGACGATCTGCTATCTTTTGTGAGATATTTTGGAAAAGTTCAGTAACAGCTTCTTTATTTTGCAAACGACTGAAAACATAACGACGTGAAGCAGTCGTATCTTCCTTTGATTTTGTCAATATCGGTTCGATATAAACACGCAAAGCTTTTGCTTTAGCAACTGTGGTTTGTATTCTTTTATGTTTAATAAGGGAAATTGACATGTTGGCCAGCATGGATTTCCTATGTGCCGCCGTACGACTTAAATGATTGAATTTCTTATTATGTCTCATCTTCTGTTATTCTTTATCTAATTTATACTTGGATATATCCATGCCGAAGGTTAAATTAAGACCCTCTAACTTTTCCTCCAATTCCGCTAATGATTTTTTTCCAAAATTTCTAAACTTCAACAAATCATGACGATTGTAAGTAACCAATTGTCCCAACGATTCCACATCAGCAGCTTTCAAACAATTCAAAGCACGCACTGATAGCTCTAAATCTACCAACTTAGTTTTGAGCAACTGACGCATTTGCAGATACTCCTCGTCAAAATCATCATGAGTTTCTGTTTCAGCGGTTTCTACTGATATTTTTTCGTCAGAGAAGAGCATGAAATGATGGATCAATATTTTAGCTGCTTCGTTCAAAGCATCTTTTGGGAAAATGGAACCATCCGTATCTATTTCAATAGTCAGCTTTTCATAATCAGTTATCTGCTCAACACGAAAATCTTCGATGGTATATTTTACGTTTTTGATGGGTGTAAAAATCGAATCAACATGAATAATTCCCAACTCACCGTCAACTACAAGGGCATTTTCTTCAGCAGTTACATAACCGCGACCTTTATTGACATATACATCCATTTGAAAACTTGCGGAAGAATCCATTTCGCAGATGACCAACTCGGGATTCAATACTTCAAATCCGGTAAAACACTTACCTATGTCACCGGCTAAAAGTTTGGTATTACCACTTGTTACATTGACGGTCACCTTTTCAGTTTCGATATCTTCTACAATTTGTTTAAACCGAACTTGCTTCAGATTTAAAATAATATTGGCAACATCATCAATAACTCCGGGAATGGTTGAGTATTCATGATCTACGCCATCAATTTTAATTGCAGTGATTGCAAAACCTTCCAGTGAAGACAAAAGAATTCGACGCAAAGCATTACCTATTGTAATACCATACCCCGGCTCAAGTGGACGAGACTCAAACTTTCCATAAAAGTTATCGGCTTCCAACATGATTACCTTATCGGGCTTTTGAAATGCTAATATAGCCATGATTATTTTTTATTTAGAGTACAACTCAACGATTAATTGTTCTTTGATGTTTTCAGGTATTTCTTCTCTATCAGGAACATACATTAATTTTCCTGACAAAGAGGCATTATCCCACTCTATCCATGGGTATTTAGAATGATTAAAACCGGTCAGAGAATCAGTAATTATCTTCATCGATTTATCTTTCTCACGAACACCAACAATCTGTCCCGGACGAACGTGATAAGACGGAATGTTCACCACCTGTCCATCCACAGTAATGTGCTTGTGACTAACTAGCTGACGAGCACCTGCACGTGTAGGAGAAATACCCATGCGATAAACAATATTGTCTAGGCGGCACTCGAGGAGCTGTAACAGAATAACCCCGGTAACACCCGGCTGACTCTGAGCCTTTTCATACATCCGTCTAAACTGTCTCTCTAATACGCCATAAGTATATTTTGCTTTTTGTTTCTCGCGCAACTGAATGCCGTATTCAGAAGTTTTCTTACGACGATTGCTTCCATGTTGTCCGGGAGGATAATTCTTCTTCGCCAGTACTTTGTCCGGCCCAAAGATTGGCTCACCGAATTTTCGCGCAATCTTTGATTTTGGTCCAATATATCTTGCCATTATTCTTAAATAATTACTTTTTTATTGTTGATTTTGTCTTCAAATATATCCTAGTATCATTTGTTACAGCCGCGGTTGCAGAGAGAAAAGTAGGCATACAACCCAAACAATTTACTATTCAAATATTCTCAGAATAAATATTAATTTGATTCACCACTCACCATTCACCATTTATCTATGTCTTGAATTAGTAAACATGTAAACGGCACAATGGTAAATAATTACACTCTTCTGCGATTGGGTGGACGACAGCCATTATGTGGCAATGGTGTAACGTCGATGATCTCTGTCACCTCTATACCTGCCCCATGAACAGTACGAATAGCAGACTCACGTCCATTACCGGGTCCTTTAACATAAGCTTTCACCTTACGCAATCCTAAATCGTATGCTATTTTCGCACAATCCTCTGCTGCCATCTGAGCGGCATAAGGTGTATTCTTCTTCGAACCGCGAAAGCCCATCTTCCCGGCTGACGACCACGAAATAACCTGACCGTCTTCATTAGTAAGCGTTACGATTACATTGTTGAAAGAAGAGTGTACGTGTAATTGTCCTACACTGCCAACTTTAACAACCCTTTTCTTGGCTGATACTGATTTTTTTGCCATAAATTATTATTTAATTCTTTATCTAAAATGCGCTAATTAACCCTTGGTTGCTTTTTTCTTGTTAGCAACAGTTTTTCTTCTACCTTTACGTGTGCGAGCATTGTTCTTTGTGCTCTGTCCACGCAACGGCAAACCGATACGGTGGCGAATTCCGCGATAACAACCAATGTCCATCAAACGTTTGATGTTAAGTTGTACCTCTGAACGAAGATCACCCTCTACCTTGTAGTCCGCACTAATAATTTCACGGATTTTAGCTGCCTGGTCGTCAGTCCAATCTTTTACTTTGATGTTAATGTCAACACCAGCCTTTTCTAAAATTTTTCTTGCACTGCTGCGACCTATTCCGTAGATATAAGTCAATCCAACTTCCCCTCTTTTATTTTGGGGCAAATCTACTCCTACAATTCTTATAGCCATAAACTATTTATTTTTTAAATAAAATGGTTTAACCCTGACGTTGTTTAAACCTCGGGTTTTTTTTGTTAATAACATACAAGCGTCCTTTTCTACGAACAATCTTACACTCTTCGCTACGCTTTTTTACAGAAGCTCTTACTTTCATCTTACATGTCAGCCTCTAAAATCTCCCGCGGAGAACTGCCAACTACTTGAGGCTTTTTAATAGTTGGACATGAATAATCTATATATTATAGTACTTTTTAATACTGTTTTCCTCTAAGCTCCTCTTCATTAAGCAGGAGATCTTATTTATATCTAAATGTTATTCTTCCTTTAGACAAATCATACGGTGACATCTCAACCTTTACTTTATCACCCGGAAGAATTCTAATATAATGCATCCGCATTTTTCCTGAAATGTGAGCCGTAATCACATGACCATTTTCTAATTCAACCCGGAACATGGCGTTGGACAAAGCTTCAATGATTACACCGTCTTGTTCTATTGCTGTTTGTTTAGCCATAATATATCAATTTATTTTAGTCTCTAAAACATGTTCTACATACTCGAAAGAAGACAAAATATCTGCTTTGCCCTTTCTGATAGCCACCGAATGCTCGAAGTGTGCCGAGGGCATTCTGTCGGCAGTACGGGTAGTCCATCCGTCTTTCTCAAACACCAAATGCCGTTTGCCCAGATTTATCATTGGCTCAATGGCGATCGTCATGCCCGACTTCAATAAAGTACCGTATCCTTTTCGACCATAATTTGGAACTTCAGGAGATTCGTGCAAGTTGCGACCGACACCATGTCCGATCATTTCTCTCACAACAGAATAACCATGCGCCTCACAATGTGATTGAATGGCATTTCCAATATCACCGAGTCGTTTCCCTTCAACAGCCTGTTCAATACCCAAATACAGGGATTCTTTGGTGATGCGCAGTAAATCAAGAATCTCTTGCTTTACCTCTCCTACAGTGAATGTATAAGCGCTATCACCGTGAAATCCGTTTATATAGGCACCACAATCAATGGAAATTATATCTCCATCTTTTAAGACTGTCTTATCTGAAGGTATTCCGTGCACAATCTGTTCATTCACAGAAGTACAAATTGAATTCGGAAATCCGTTATATCCTAAAAAACCGGGAACAGCTCCGTGATCTCTGATAAATTCCTCCGCTCTTTTATCCAATTGAGCCGTAGTCACCCCGGGAGCAATCATAGACGCAAGTTCAGCCAACGCCTTGGCAACTATTTGATTGCTTATTCTGAGCAGTTCTATCTCTTCATCTGTTTTGAGAAAAATCATCTATTGCGACTGACCATTTACAAACTTACAATATAACAATATTGGTAATATAAAAAAATATCAATGTCTTTACAATCTTTTAATAGGCCGAAACACCGCCGGTACGTCCTTTGATACGTCCGCCTGATTTCAACAAACCATCGTAATGGCGCATCAACAAATGACTTTCTATCTGTTGCAGGGTGTCAAGCACAACACCCACCAAAATCAACAGCGATGTACCTCCAAAAAACTGAGCAAATCCTCTGTTAACACCAAGCAAAGAGGCAAACGCCGGAAGAATGGCTACTATTGCCAGGAAAATAGATCCCGGAAGAGTGATACGTGACATTATTTCATCCAAAAACTCAGCAGTTTGCTTACCCGGCTTGCATCCCGGTATAAATCCATTGTTTCTTTTTAAATCTTCAGCCATTTGCGTCGGATTGATGGTTACCGCAGTATAAAAATAAGTAAATGCGATAATCAGCAAAGCGAACACAAAGTTGTACCAAAATCCATCATTGTTCATAAATGCTCTAAGGAATCCGCTGGCAGATTCTGAGCTGGAGAAGCCGGCAAGCGTAATAGGAATAAACATAATCGCCTGTGCGAAAATAATGGGCATAACGCCGGCAGCATTGATTTTCAAAGGAATATACTGACGTACACCGCCATATTGTTTGTTCCCAACAACCCTTTTAGCATATTGAACCGTGACTCTGCGTGTTCCTTGAACGAGCATAATGGACCCTGCAATCACCACAAACAAGAAAATAATTTCAAGTAAGAACATGACCAATCCACCACCCGATTCATAAAATCGAGAAACAAATTCTCTGATCACAGCACCCGGGAAGCGTGAAATAATACCAATTAAAATGATAAAAGAAATTCCATTCCCAATGCCTTTATCAGTAATCCGTTCCCCTAACCACATGACGAACATGGAACCCGCGGTTAGAATGATAGTCGATGTAATGGTAAACCAAATTCCACCGGGTAAAGATGCGCCAACCTGATGCAGTTGTACATTTAAATTGATCAAGTACGGGGGAGCTTGAAGTAACAAAATACCCACAGTCAAATAGCGGGTAATCTGATTCATTTTCCTACGACCACTTTCACCTTCACGTTGCATTTTCTGGAAATAAGGTACCATGATAGAAAGCAACTGCACCACAATAGATGCGGAAATATAGGGCATAATCCCCAATGCAAAAATAGACGCATTGGCAAACGCACCTCCAGAGAACATGTCTAACAAGGCCATCAGCCCACCGCTGGTCTGAGATTTTAATGCGGTCAAATCTACCGGGTTAATACCGGGAAGAACAACGAATGTTCCGAAACGATAGATTAAAACAAACAAAAACGTTGTTAAAAGTCTGGTACGGAGATCTTCTATCTTCCAGATATTTTTTATTGTCTCAATTATTTTCTTCATGTGAACAACCTTTTCTTACATTACGGAAAGCATCCGGTAACTATTTTATAATAACTG
>Ga0116161_1004867_pt1 | contig 11051 bp, 7 predicted proteins | sample AD_JPNAS3_MetaG_FD_89877 | JGI IMG/M metagenome (GOLD analysis project Ga0116161, IMG submission 89877) | Active sludge microbial communities of municipal wastewater-treating anaerobic digesters from Japan - AD_JPNAS3_MetaG | ecosystem: Engineered > Bioreactor > Anaerobic > Digestate | place... | reverse complement strand
TATTAATTCCTATTTGATTTTCGTATTCTTCCAATCCACTTATGTGGTCATCATCAGGGTGTGTTGAAATAAAACGAGTTATGATTTTTCCACGACTTTCATTTTTTATTTCATCTAAATGCTTGTTGAACAAGTCCCAATCAACTGTTCTTCCAGTAGAATAATTGCAACAATCTATCGTTGTGAAATTATCAGAGTTATGTTTGATATAGAACATATCACCATCGCCCACCGAAAAAGATTTAACTATACTCATATTCATAAATTTATTTTAAAATTGTTACTAAATTTCCTATCAAGTACGCACTGTCGCCCGCGCATTATCGCTAACGGTTTGCAGCTTGGCGAAGTGGCGGATTTCGGAGCACTTACTTTCAATTTAACACTAATGTTCATTTAAAAATCAAATATTCAATTTAGCGCTAAACCAGCTATTTTGCCAAACTGCTGTTAGCGGATAGCCCGTTTTGTTGTTTAATTTGTTTCACTTGCAAATCTGTCAAAAAAGCGATGTGTGAACATTCTAATGTCTTTGTTAAACATATACATTTCTTCAGATGTTCCATGGATTTCTCTAAATATTGGGTGACCAACCAATTCTAATGCTCTCTCAAACGTTTCAATCAATTTTCTTTTTTCGGTTTTTGTTTTGGCTGTTTTCAGACCACGATATGTATCAAGCCCAATTTCATAAACCCAAGGCAATTCTTCTTTGAAGAAACTAACAATAATCAGAAAACTAATATTGGGGTCTTCAAATTTCATTCCCATATGCATAAATTCTTCAAACATCATTAGGGGAAAACGCCTTCTTTTATATTCAGAGTTAAGTCTGCTTTCTAACTTTGAAGGCAAAGAGTTAATCAGTTGCTTTATTTCATCTAATTGTTTTGGCGATGCTACTCCTTTGTCCATTGAAGTTACTGCAAGCCGTAAGTCAGAAATTGCTTCAACAATGTCAGCAAGAGAACGTTCCTCTATGTTTCCACTTTCTTTTAAGAGTTTAAGGTCTAAGGAAACAGAAATTGGATTATTTATTTCATTCTTTTCTACTTCTAATGAATTTACTTGCGATATGATTTCTTCTTTTGCTGCCGCCACGCTGTCAAGGCTAAGTAAATCAAATTGAATTATTCTTGTTGCAGCTACGTCAAAAGGAATGACTTCTCCTTTTTTTATCATTTGAACCAAAGGCTTTCTGATAGCGTGTCTTATTGCTAACTCGTAAAAAACATTGGGGTTTTTGTCAGTTAAATCGGCAATTACAAGTTCAGCATCAACAATATGTTCAATTATTTGAGTTGTGATAATTCCAGGTTCTGCAATTTTGTCTGCACGAATAATCGTATAGCCTAATTGTTCAACAGAACTTGCAATAATATGCTTAAGTATTTGGTCAGAACGTTCTCTTACTTCTGAACCTTCTTCTCCAATTGGTGAGATTACAAAGCAAATCTTTTTTTCTTCTTCTTTTGACTTCATATTTGTTATTTGATATTATTATGATAACTGTTTTTTGAGTATCCGCTAACGTCTTATTTACGAAACAAATATACAACATTAGTAAATATAAAACTTACAACATTAGTATTCTTGTTATTTTAAACCAAATTATTATTGTATATTTCAGTAAATCACATAAATAAATCAAATTTAACGTATTAAAATATTTATATTTACGAATGCTTTTATTATTTTGCAAAAAAATTAAACAATATACAAAATGAAACTTTATTGACAGAGTATGAAAGAAAACTTGTGCTTCAGGGCTATAAATTGTAATACTTTTTCCTTCATATTTTATTTTTGAAGATTCAAAAATTTTGTAAATTCTTCCAATGAACGTTGCAACACTTCTTTAGGTATAAGTTGTCGTTTGTATTCGGCGATCATGGTAGGACTTAAACTTCGGCTCATTGCGTATTCAACAACACTACGGTCTGCCTCTTGACAAAGCAAAATCCCGATACTCGGATTTTCGTTACTACGACGGACATCACGGTCTAAGGCTTCGAGATAAGGTGTCTTTGAGTACTGGGGCAATTTTCGGGTAAATATTCTTCAATCCTTTGGACAAGTTGTGTTTATCGCCCATAAGCGAAGCGAAAGTGTTGTTTTTAAGACATCGTTGTAATTCTCGCGCATTTAAACTCTCTTTATATGAATAAAGCACATAAAATATACGCTCTTCTAGTGTTTTACAAGCATTTATAATTTGAAAATGATTAGACAAAGTGGTTAACTCCAGAAAGTTAGGAAATTGTGCAGATGCTGTCTGCAGAATTAGCTCTGTGGAAGTTGTGGGCTTTACCTTATTTTCAGCTTGTGTTTTTTTAAGTTGTACAAATTCATTCAGTTTAAAACTTTTCTGATACTCAATAAATTGAGTAGATGAGTATGCTTCGTAAAAAGCAACCATATTGTAGATATTTCGACTACTATATCCTCGTAAAGTAGGGTCTTGCATTCTCAAATATTCCGAAAGTTGCTTAACTGTTTTGCTTCCCCACACAGAATTTTTTAGTCGAGTAGAAACGAATGCCCCAACTTCCCAAGCCATTAGCAAATTTTCGTTATTTACGGTCTGCAATGCTCTCGAACGGTGTAAGGAGATTATTCCTTGTACTTGTTGAAATTCAGTTGTTTCTATATTGTCTAATTTACTCATTCTTTTGTGATTATTTTTAGTTGCAAAATTAGCATTTTTTTCTTCTTCTATTAATTTACTCTGTCATTTAGCTTGTAAGGACAATGACTTCGCTCACTCATTATGTCAGCGAACTCTTGGCTCTTTTGAGGAAATATTTTTCTTTTGAGTCGGCATTTCTCTAGGAGACCCTTGTTAACAGTAGCTTGCAATCCCCCGATATATCGGGCAATTTCAGCTTGTGTTTTTCATCCTTTCTCATTCAAAAAATGGTGTACCTTCGCAATTCGTTTAAATGTTTCATTTGCTTTTGATTTGGACTTGCAAATATGGCATTTATTCGAATAATCCCGCCGCATGCGAAGGGATTATGATTTATCCGCCGTTATAATTTTTTGAGTTGAATTTTTCTTTTTAGTTTTCCGCTTTCCACTTTTATTATTAGTCTATAGTGTTCTGCACGAGCAACTTGCGTGCGTGAGGGCGCAGGTGGAAAGCCCGCAAGGGCGGAAGCCGCTGGGGACGCGGCGGCAAAAAAGCGAGCTTGTAAGCTCTTTTTGCCGCCTTGCGTCCCCACGGCTTGTGCCCGCGGACTTGGAACCGGAGACCGACCCCGAGCGTAGCGAGGGGGCACGCCCTAATAAAAATTAAAATCATTCCCTATCTTATGAACTTACGTAATCAACGAATAAGAAGTTCATTTTTACAAAATAGGACCATATTTCACCAAGTTTTTCCCTGCTTCCGTTTCGGTAAAATTCTCAAAATTTTGGATAAAAGAGTTTGCTAATTTTTTGGCATTTGCCGCGTATGCTTCTTTATCTTTCCACGCATTTTCGGGAATTAAAATTTTAGAATCTACGTTTGGAACAGCTGTCGGAACAGCAAGGTTAAACGGTTTTATCAAGGTTGTCTCCTGATTAACCAAGTCATCGTTTAAAATAGCCGTAATAATGGCTCGTGTATCTTTAATGGAAATTCGTTTGCCTACACCATATTCGCCGCCTATCCAGCCGGTATTGACGAGATAAGCCGTGGCATTATGTTCCGTAATTTTTTTAGCCAGCGCATCGGCATAAACCGTGGGGTGCAACGTTAAGAACGCCGCTCCGAAACATGAGGAGAAGGTCGGTTGCGGAGTAACAATTCCCCGCTCGGTACCCGCCAACTTTGCCGTATATCCGCTTAAAAAATAGTACATCGCCTGCTCCCTGCTAAGCACGGAAACGGGAGGTAAAACGCCAAAAGCATCTGCCGACAAAAAGATTATTTTTGTGGGATGCGGTCCCTTAGAGACGGGTTTTACAATATTATCAATATGATAAATCGGATATGAAACACGCGTATTTTCCGTCTTTGCTGCGGAGGTGAAATCGATATTCCCCTCTTCATCAACGACTAAATTTTCGAGTAAGGCATCTCTTTTTATTGCTCTGTAAATATCGGGTTCTTTTTCTTCGCTTAAATCGATACATTTTGCATAGCAGCCACCTTCAAAATTAAAGATTCCTTCGTCGTCCCAGCCATGCTCGTCATCACCGATTAATGCTCTGTCGGGGTCGGTAGAGAGTGTTGTTTTTCCTGTTCCGGAAAGTCCGAAAAAGATTGCCGTATCTCCTTTTTTACCTTGATTGGCTGAACAGTGCATAGTCGCCATTCCTTGTAGCGGTAAGAAATAGTTCATTATAGAGAATATTCCCTTTTTCATCTCGCCACCGTACCAAGAACCGCCTATTAAGCCCATTCTTTCGGTAAGATTAAAAGCAACAAAGACTTCACTATTCAATCCTTGTTCTTTCCATTGCGGATTCACGGCTTTACAGCTATTTAAAATGATAAAGTCGGGTTTAAAATTCTTAAGTTCCTCTTCGGTTGGTCTGATAAACATATTTTTCACAAAATGTGCTTGCCATGCCACTTCGGTAACAAAGCGTATGTTTAACCGGGAATTTTCGTTAGCCCCGCAGAAACCGTCCATCACATATACCTTCTTGTTGCTTAGCTGTTTTTGACTAATTTTCTTAAGATGTTCCCAGATTTCAGGCGTAATCGGTTTATTATCCGAACCTTTTTTCCCTTTTCCTGCCCACCACACCGTGTCGCGGGAAGTGTCGTCCATGACTACGTACTTGTCTTTGGGAGAACGACCCGTGAAAATCCCCGTATCTACCGACAAAGCTCCCATTTTTGTGGGATATGCTTTTTCATAACCTTCTAACGTTGGGTCTAATTCATGTTCGTACAATTCATCATAAGACGAATTATGAAAAATTTGGGTAGGTCCTGTAATACCTAAAAGGGCTAATTGCTCTTCGATTGTTTGCATAATGTTTAATATATTGATTTATAATTGATTATATTTTCATTTTTAAAAAATTAGTCAATTGCAAATTTATAAAGTTTTATGTTATAAAAAAAATGAAATTCATTAAAAATTGTGAAGACTTACAAAAGCATTGCCCGAACTTTCAAAATAGCTTCTACCAATTTATCAATTTCATCTTTTGTGTTATATAAAGCAAACGAAACACGTAACGTTCCATCTATTCCAAGTCTATCCATTACGGGTTGTGCGCAATGATGCCCCGTACGAAGTGCAATACCGTATTTATCCAATAGAAAACCTGCATCGTATGGGTGTATTTTATTTAAGTTGAAAGATATAATTGCTGATTTCTCATCTGCCGTTCCTACTAATTTAAGTCCTTTAATTTCGGAAAGTTTTTCCGTTGCATACTCAAGTAATTGACGTTCATGATTATAAATTTCCCTCTCTCCAACTTCATTGATATAATGAATGGCGCTGTTTAATCCGATAACGTCCGCCACGTTCGGTGTTCCGGCTTCGAATTTAAACGGTAGTTCTCCGTAGGTAGTTTTCTCGAAAGTTACCTTTTCAATCATCTCGCCGCCTCCTTGATAGGGAGGAAGTTTTTCCAACCATTTTTCTTTTCCATATAAAACGCCAATTCCCATCGGGGCGTACATTTTATGTCCGGAAAAGGCGTAAAAATCACAATCTAAATATTGGACATCTACCGGAATATGAGAAACCGCCTGCGCTCCGTCAACAAAAACAGGAATATTATACAAATGAGCAATCTCAACTATTTCTTTAATTGGATTTATGGTTCCCAACGCATTTGAAACGTGAGTAACGGAGATGATTTTTGTCTTCTCAGTAATTAGGTCTTTCAATTTTTCAACATGAAGATTACCGTGGGAATCCATCGGAAGCACTTTAAGGATTGCTTTTTTCTCTTCACAAGCTAACTGCCACGGAACAATATTGGAGTGATGTTCCATTTCGGTAATAATAACTTCGCTTCCTTCGCATAGAAATTGCTTTGCGAAAGAGGAGGCAACCAGATTTATCGAATCGGTCGTTCCTTTGGTGAAAATTATTTCGTACGTGTGGGCGGCATTGATAAATTCCTTTACATTTTCCCGTGCCTCTTCAAATTGCATTGTTGCTAACATACTTAACGAATGAATCCCACGATGAATATTGCTATTGATTGTTGAATAATAATCAACTAAAGATTGAATAACGACGTTAGGCTTCTGCGTTGTCGCTGCGTTATCGAAGTAAATTAACGGATAATTATTAACTTGCTGTTCTAAAATTGGAAAATCTTCACGCCTCATAATTAAAGTATTAAGTAAATTGTCAGTTCTCTGATTTTAAAGAACGACAAAGGTAGTAAATAGTTTTAATTATAACAAAAAATATTTTGTATTTTTGTCGTTTCAAAATCAAAATTGAACAAAATATTATGTCAAAACATCAAATTTCCATTAAATTTCTCGGATTAGAAAAGATTGATGAAATTCTTAAAAACGATTCCAAACTTTCACTTTCCGATGAGTCATCACGTGCAATTGAGCAATGTCGTAGCTATTTAGATAAGGTGATGGAAGAAGAGGGAAAACCTATCTATGGGGTAACAACCGGTTTCGGCTCATTGTGTAATACGATAATTCCAAAGGACGATATTGCTACGTTACAACACAATTTGGTTATATCGCATGCTTGCGGTATGGGCGATGAAGTACCGCAAGAGATTGTTCGGTTGATGTTGCTATTGAAAATTCAATCGCTTTCCTATGGAAATTCAGGTGTACAAGTGCAAACGGTACAACGATTAATTGACTTTTACAATCACAAAGTATATCCTGTTGTTTACCAACAAGGCTCTTTGGGGGCATCGGGGGATTTGGCACCGTTAGCACACTTGTCGCTCCCGATTTTAGGTTTGGGAGAAGTCTATTATAAGAATAAAAAATATAAAGCGACCGAAATTAATGAGAAATTTGGCTGGGAACCTATTAAACTACAATCGAAAGAAGGGTTGGCACTTCTTAACGGCACGCAGTTTATGAGTGCATATACTGTTTGGGTTCTACTAAAAGCTAAAAAATTATCTTGGGTTGCCGATATTATTGGTGCTATCTCTTTGGATGCGTTCGACGGCAGGATAGAACCGTTCAATATGGCTATCCAATTAGTTCGTCCGCATATAGGACAAATGCTCACGGCGACTTATTTTCAGAAATTGTTAGACGGTTCGGAAATTATTTCGAGAGAGAAAGAACACGTTCAAGACCCCTATTCATTTCGTTGTATTCCACAAGTGCACGGGGCGACCAAAGACGCTTTGCAATACGTTGTAAATGTTATTGATACGGAAATAAACGCCGTAACCGATAATCCGACCATTTTCCCCGAAGATGATTTAATCATTTCCGCAGGCAATTTTCACGGACAACCGCTGGCATTAGCCCTTGATTTCCTTTCATTGGCGATGGCAGAATTGGGTAATATTTCGGAACGTAGAACTTATCAACTGATTAGCGGCAAACGAGGATTACCCTCATTTCTTATCAAAAACTCCGGTTTAAATTCCGGTTTTATGATTCCGCAATACACGGCAGCTTCGATTGTAAGTCAAAACAAAACGTTGACGATGCCTTCATCTTCGGACTCCATAGTCTCATCGCAAGACCAAGAAGACCACGTAAGTATGGGAGCAAATGCCGCAGTAAAAGCCTATACGATAGTGAATAATGTTGAGAAAATATTGGCAATTGAGTTGCTGAATGCAGCGCAAGCCTTAGAGTTTAGAAAACCGCTGAAATCGTCTCCATTTATTGAAGAAGTTATCAAAAATTATAGAAAAATGGTGCCTTTCGTAGAAAAAGACACCATCTTATATCCGTTGATGCACGCCTCACAGCGTTTTATTCAAGATTTGGAGGTTTTTTAATATTCTAACTCCCGAATCTTACACTATTCACTAATCAGCAATTTCTTCGTTATATTCTGAGTATTATTCCGAATATTAATCAGATAAATGCCACTCTTTAAATTATTCACATTTATCGTTTGTTCGGAGGAAATGGTTTGTTTTAGAACTAATTTCCCGGAAATATCATAAATTGCCAATTGACTTTTTTCGGTAATTCCGCTAATAAACACTCTATCTTGTGCAGGATTGGGATAAATTAAAACTGTCGGATTCTTCGTCTCTTTAACTGCCACAGATTCTTCCTTACAAATATAATGAATATTGAAAATTGATCCGCCTAAGCCAAACATTTCGTATCCCGAGCGCATATTGTTATAAAATATCTCAACATGTCCCGATATATTTCGTTCCCAATCATTCAAATCGCTATTCCACGCAAAAGATTCAATGAGAGTAGCATTATCATTATCATCATACGTCCATACCAATTTAGGATTCCAGCCATCATATTCCCAGGTTTGATTGTAGTATTTATAAGTTTCTCTCACCGCCGAAGTTCTATTATTATTTTCATCATAGGTAAAAGATAATCTTCCATTCCACGAAGCATGAATAAATCGCATAGAATCATCATTCCACTCGTACCTTGTCCAACGAGTCATATTATTATTATCGTCGTATAAGTAGACGGTAGAATCACTCCACTGCCAAGGCCAATTTTCTATACGATAGGCAGATACTTCCGTATGCACGTTCCCATTAGGATAATAAGTATAAATATATACCGATGTATCAGCCCTATTAACGTACGCAAGCGTGTCAATAAGAATGTTGAAATTATCGTCATACACATAAAAGTGATTAAATCCCCCTGATAATACCCAGACTTGATTCTCTACGTGCCAACCATAATTCAAAACAGACGATAGGTCTCCATGTTCGTTATATGTATAAATATCTTTTTGAGAAGTAACAAGCATCTCTAAGGAATCATCCCACGTTTCCGTAATTATCTGACTAACTCTATTTAACGTATCATAGAGATAGGAGTAACGATAAAAAGGCATAAAATTATTAGTACCGTTATCATGCCAATTATTTGCTTCAGTGCTTGTCTCTAACAATCCTAACGCATTGTAAGTAAATGTGTTATAAATCTCGTACTGAATAGTAAATGCTTATGTTGCTTCGTCCCAACTCAATGTGGTTTCGGATGTTTTGAGTAACTCATCATTATAGGTCGCGATATATCTTTTTTCGGGTGCCATTAAAACAGAGTCTGCCGTTTGGTAAAGAATAGTATGCGTTGTAATTGTATCCGGTTCACACCAAATACCTCTTCCTTGACCAAATAGTTGGGAAGGGAAATTTACCATTAAAAAAGAGATGGTAATAAATAGAGAAAAAATATTCTTTTTCATAGCTTTCAATTTTTAATTCATAATCATAATATTTATAAGACAAAAGTATATAAAATTTTAAAACAGTACCTCCCGAATCTAAAATTATTCACTAATCACTAATTTCTTAGTTATATTGTGATTCTTATTCCGAATATTAATCAGATAAATGCCACTCTTTAAATGGTTCACATTTATTGCTTGTTCGGAGGAGATAGTTTGTTTTAGTACTAATTTTCCGGAAATATCATAAATTGCCAATTGACTTTTTTCGGTAATTCCGCTAATAACCACTCTATCTTGTGCGGGATTGGGATAAATCAAAACTGTCGGATTCCTCGTCTCTTTTACTGCTACAGATTCTTCTTTACAAATATAATGAATATTGAAGATTGCTCCGCCTAAATCAAACATTTCGTATCCTGACCGCATATTATTATAATATAAATCAACATGACTCGAATAGGAGCGTTCCCAACCATTTATATTTGTATTCCACGCAAAAGATTCAATGAGCGTAGCATTATCATTCTCATCATACGTCCATACTAATTTAGGATTCCAGCTATCAACTTCCCATGTTTGCTCTTGGTGATTATAGCTTTCTCTCACCGCCGAAGTTCTATTATTGTTTTCATCATAGGTATAAGTCATTCTTCCATTCCACGAAGCATAAATATAATCCATACTATCTTCATCCCACACGTAGTCTGTCCAACGAGTCATATTATTATTATCGTCGTATAAATAGACGATAGAATCTCTTCGTTCCCAGGAGTTCTCCCCCACACGTCTGGTAGTTACTTGTGACTGCAAGTTCCCATTTGGATAATAAATATAACGATAGAGATATACTGATGTAGTTGGGGGAGTATAATAATAATATGTATACGTAACCGTATCATAGAGAATATTAAAATTTTCATCATACAAATAAAAATGTTGAGAGCCATCCATCTGCATCCACGTTTGAGTCCCTATATGCCAAGTATGAAATATAGAGGAAGTCATATCACCCTGTTCGTTGTATGTATAAATATACAGATAAGAATTGCTAAACTCCCCTAATGAATCGGCTGTTTCATAAAGGTACTCAGTAATATTACCTAATGTATCATAAAGGTATGAATAACGTGAAGAGGGGAAAAAATTATCAGTACTGTCATCATCATTATTAAAAAATTGCGTTATTGTTTCTAATAGCCCTAACTCATTATAGGTAAAAGTGTATAAAATTTCACCCGGATTGTCAAACGCTTGTTCCGTTTCGTCCCACCATGATATAGTTTCAGACGTTTTCTGCAAAGCATCGTTATAGGTCGCAATGGCTCTCCTTTCCGGCACTAATAAAATAGAGTCTTCAGTTTGGTAAAGAATAGTATGCGTTGTAATTGTATCCGGTTCACACCAAATACCTCTCCCTTGACCAAATAGTTGAAAAGGGATATTTACCATTAAAAAAGAGATGGTAATTATTAAAGTGTAAATATTTTTTTTCATGGCTTTCAATTTTAAATTCACAATTATTTACTATTTATAAAACAAAAGTATATAAAATTTTCAATATCAAACACATACTCACAGATTAATTAATTTGAATTTTTAGTAAGTTATTGATAATCAAATTAATATTTTTCTTTTGGGCGTGCCCCCTCGCTTCGCTCGGGGTCGGTCTCCGCCTCCAAGTCCGCAGGAAGGAGCTATGAATAGCATAGTCGAAAAAGGAGCTTCTAAAGTCGCTCTTTTTCTCCTTGC
>Ga0116161_1004861_pt1 | contig 11059 bp, 12 predicted proteins | sample AD_JPNAS3_MetaG_FD_89877 | JGI IMG/M metagenome (GOLD analysis project Ga0116161, IMG submission 89877) | Active sludge microbial communities of municipal wastewater-treating anaerobic digesters from Japan - AD_JPNAS3_MetaG | ecosystem: Engineered > Bioreactor > Anaerobic > Digestate | place... | reverse complement strand
CGGCTTGCGGGCAAAAAAATATTGTCGGCGCTAAAGTTAAATGTCAGATATTTAAGTTTATAAAGTTCATAAAGTTTGTAAAGTTCATCCCGATATTAGCTAAAGCTTCATCGGGATTCGATTTTTCGGCAAAATTTCGGCGTTATGACTTGAAATTTAGACCTAAAAATCTCAAAAAGTTTATAAAGTTTTTGAGATAAACCCTCATCATCAATTTTTCCACTGGAAAATGAGGTCTGCGATGCAGGCTCAAATACGTTCCAAAATGATGATTTCGGGTTAATGAAATAACTAACCGTCGTCAATTGGAGTTGGGAGTGGGTTGGGGAGGGTAAGGTATAATGGATTAAGTTAGAAGTTAAATCTAAAGATGAAAGCAGTCATTATTTGCGGTGGGGTAGGTTCAAAAATGTGGCCGATGAGCCGAAGTGAAAGCCCAAAACATTTTTTGCCGTTGTTGGGAGGAAAGTCGCTGTTTCAGTTGAATTGGGAAGCGTTGAGGTTAAAATTTAGTCCGGAAGAAATATTTTTGCAGACAAATGAGGCGCAAGCTAAAATTGCAGTGTCGCAAGTATCGGAGATTAAGGAAGAAAATATATTTGTCGAGCCGGAGATGCGAAATCAGGGACCGGCAACCGGATTTGCGGCGGCTCAGCTAATCAAGCGGGGCTTTGGAGAAGAAATGTTTATTTTAGTGCAGGCAGATGTCCTCAGAGAGCCGGCAGAAAAATTTATAGAAATGATTGAAGAAATGGAAAAACACAGTAGTGGGGGAAAGTATATGACGGGGGGATTAGCGCCGGAGTCGATTGTTCGAGGGGTGGATTATTTAGTGAAGGGGAATTTGGTGAGTGAAACTAATGGAGTGAAAATTTTTGAGGTGGCGGATTATATTGACCGGACGGAGGAGGAAAAAATTAAACAATATTTGGGAACAGACAAACTGGTGCTTCACGCCAATCATACAGCCATGACGCCGAATGGATTACTAAAAATGTATCAGACTTATAAATCGGAATGGTATGAACCGTTGGTAGCAATTTCTGAGGGAGGCGAGGTGGTGTCGGAGTATGCCAAAATGCCAAAAGGGGCAATTGAGGAAGTGACTAAACTGGTGTATCAAAAAAATGAAGCTTTGGTGGTAGAACTGCCGTTTAGTTGGGTAGATTTTGGCACGTGGGAGTCGGTGGCTAATTATATGAAAGAAAAGGGAATTTATGATCAGAGTGATGTGTTTGAACTGGAGGCGGGCAACAATTTTGTCTATCGAAAAAATAAAAAATATGTGGCCTTGGTAGGGGTAGAGAACTTGGTGGTGGTGGACACTCCAGACGGTTTGTTGATTATCAAAAAAGATGAGACTGGCAAGGTGGGGCAGGTAGTAGATAAGTTGAAAGAAGAAAATAGAATGGAGTTGTTGTAAAAATAGTAGAAACTGAAAAACCCCCGCAGCTGCGGGGGTTTTTGGTGGTTAAAATAAATTTATTTATTTTAATTCAACTTGAGCTCCAGCGGCTTCCAATTTGGTTTTGGCGTCGTTGGCAGCATCTTTTTTCATAGAGCCGAGAGAGGCAGGAGTGGCATCAACCATATCCTTGGCTTCTTTGAGACCAAGTTCGGGTTTGAATTCACGAACTACCTTGATAACAGCGATTTTGTTGGCGCCACCAGAGGTGATGACGACTTCAAATTCGCTTTTTTCTTCGGCAGCGGGAGCAGCAGCGCCAGCGGCAGCCGGGGCACCGGCAGCGGCAACAGGAGCGGCAGTGACAGCTTTGACATCGAATTTTTCTTCGATGGCCTTGACAAGATCGGATAATTCTACGACTGAAAGATCAGAAATAGAATCGAGGATTTTTTGCAATTTGTCTGAAAGTTCCATAATTTTTTAATTAATAATTTATAATTAGTTTTTTTGATCAGCCACAGCTTTAAGAGCCAGAGCCAATTTAGTTTGGTTGTAACGCAGACCATAAGACAGACGTTGGAGAGGATTGACTAAACCGCCAACCAATTGAGCCAAAAGAGTTGATTTGGAAGGTAGAGAAATGAATTTCTTGAGCTCATCTGAACTAAGGAGCTGTTGTTGATAAAGACCGTATTTGAAGGTGATAAAATCGTGGTCTTTGTTGACCTGATTGATTTCTTTGAGAGGGGCAACTTCGTCTTGGTCGCAATAAGCGATACCAGTAGGGCCAGTGAGCGGTTCGGGCAAAGAAAGATTGAGTTTGGCTAAAGCCCGAGTAATAAGGGTGTTTTTGACAACTTCCAGTTTGCCACCGGTAGATTTGATTTTGGAACGAAGGTCGGTAATATCGGCAGCATTGAGACCTTGATATTGAATCAGGGCGGCTGATTTGGCGGTGGTCAATTTTTGGGCGACTTGGTCGACTTGCTCAATTTTTTTAATATTTGGCATGATTTTTTTAATAAATAAGGCCCCGAATAATTCGAGGCGCTGATAAAAAACTATTTTAGCCTCGGTAGGGTGCTTCGAGATCCTGGTGGATCAACCTACTGTCTTCGGATGATGGGGTAATTATAACACAACTGGTAAAGATTCAAGATATAAGATTTGTGATTTAAGAATAAAACATTTAGCACAGATTTAAGTTTTAAAAACTGACTCAACCCTCATCATCAATTTTTCCACTGGAAAATGAGGTCTGCGATGCAGGCTCAAATACGTTCCAAAATGATGATTTCGGGTTGATTGAGGATTGGATTTTTAGGTAAAATTTCGGCGTTGTGACTTGAAATTTGGACCTAAAAATCTCAAAAAAAAAGCCCGGGGAAACAGAATCTTTACAGATAATGTTTGCCTCCGGGCAAAATGGTGGTGGATTACTTACCGGGGTTTGGACTGTTTGCCCTTATCGCCCCTTTTGGTGCCATGGTTTTTGTTGGCTTTCTTGGCAGCGCGGCGGGCTTCTTTGCGACGGGACTGAGGAGTGCCGGATGCTTTGGGCGCAGAGATTTCGGGTAGCGATGATTCCTTGCTCATGATTAGTCTCCTTTTTATGTTAATTTTTTGGAAACCCTATGGTTAAGTGGCTAGGTGTTCGATCAACATCAGTTGGAAATCAGGCTCACGATGGAGGCAAAAGTCGGTAAAACTTTCATATTTTTTGACCACTTCTTTGAAACCATCGTAGGTGTTTATTTCAGCAAAGTCATTGTCGATACGGTAGATAATCTCCCAAAGACGATTAATGTCGCCTCTGGTGGGATTGGCGATAGCTTTAAGATCTTGAAAGACCTGTTGATAGGGCTGAAGCTTGCTGAAGGAGGCAAACATTCTTGCCAGAAAGTTACTAGGAAAATTTTCGATAAAAGCTTCCGGTTTGAGTACACCCTTGAAAACCGCAACCGCGCTGAGCTCGTGATCGTTTAACATAAAATCCACCTTTCTTGTTAGTTTTAAAGTGCAAATACTTTAACTAAGTTGAAAATTGTCTCATTTTTGAGATAAAAAGTCAAATTATAGGATATCTCTAAAAAAGATTTATGAAATAAGATTCAAGATTTAGGAATAAAAAAATGAATTAAAATTTATATAAAATATAGCCTTATTTATTGAAGTGGATTTATAGTAAAATAGGCTGTGCAAGCATATTTCATCGCCTCGTCAAGGTTGGTGGCAAAAAACAAAGAAATTTACAAGCGGATGTATGAGGCGATTGGGGCGGAAAATAAAATGGTGAGTGACAAGGTATGGCAGTGGGTCAAAAAAGGGGTCAAAGACTTGAGTGAAGCGACAATAGAGGAGAAAAGAGATAACTACAAAAAAACGGTCAAGGCGATCAACAAATCGGATGTAGTGGTGATGGAAATTTCGGGCCACAGTATGTCGATGGGGTATATTTTGAGTCAGGCGTTGGAACAAAACAAACCGGTGGTGGTGTTATACAAAAAAGGAATGGAACCGATATTTGTAAAGGGGATTACCAACCCAAAATTGGTGCTGGCAGAATATAATCAGCAGAACTTGGAAAAGGTAATTGACGGGGCGATAGGGCAGGCTAAGGGGTTAGTAGATATGAGATTTAATTTTTTTGTCAGCCCTAAAATTTTGAACTATTTGACTTGGGTGTCGGAAAAAAGGCGAATTCCCAAGGCAGTGTTTTTGCGCCACTTGATTGAACGGGAAATAAAAAAGGAAAGGGAATTTAAGGGGTAGAAAGACGCTTAAATTTGGATTTGGTTTTGAGCCACCAGGGAGACTGACGGCAGATTTTGGCAGCATCGGCGGGATGGGCAAGAATGGTTTTGACTAACTCTTCGAGGTAAATGGTATTTTGGGAGCCTTTGACTAAAATAGTGTCACCGGATTTGATATTAGATTTAAGAAAATCAGCTGCCTGCCACCAGTAGGTGAATTTGTGAGCTTTGGCGCCAAAATAGGCGGTGGTTTCGGGACCGACACTGATAATGAGATCGGCTGATTTGAGAGCTAACTGATAAATTTGACGATGTTGGGTAGCAGTAGATGAGCCCAATTCTCTCATATCACCCAAGACGGCAATTTTGCGACCGGGAAAGGTAGAAAGAAAGTTTAGTAATTTGGCGGCGGCAATAGGGGAGGAATTGTAGGAGCTGTCGATAATGGTGGTGTGATTGATACCGTCTAAAATAGAAGAGCGGGAAGGGGGAAGAGAAAAGTTTTGTTGAAGATTGGCGATAGCTTGGGCGCGGGGAATATGAAAAAGTTGGGCCAGGCTGAGGGCGGCGCCAAAGCCGACCTGATAAACGTCAGGGAGGTGATAATTGGCAAATTTGATATCGGTGAGGGTAAGTTTAATCAGATTTTTGTTTTGGGTAAATTTAAGAACTAATTTGTCGGCAGGATTGATGATGGCAACTTTGGCTTGGTTGACAAGTTTGGCTTTTTCCTGGGCAATGTCCTCAAGAGAATTGAAATTGAACATATGAACTGGGGAAACGTTGAGAAAGATGCCGATGTTGGGTTGAACAACGGACAAAAGATAGTCCATATTTTTGGGCCATTGGGGGGAGTCAATGCCCATTTCTAAAATGAGGATATCGTAGGCGGACCAATTAAGAATGAATTTGAATGGAGTAAGGAAAATAATCTTTAACCAAGAGAGGTAACTGTAATCATTAATTTTGAGACCAATAATGCTTAAAGGCAGACCGGATTCGGAATTGTAGCCATGATTGGTTTTGACCCGAAAATTTTTGGAAAAAACCGATTGGCAGGCAGTCAGAGTGGAACTTTTGCCAGCCGAACCGGTAATGCCGATAATATCAAGATTTTTGCCTTTGAGTTTTTGAAGCCAGCGAATTTTTTTGACTTGAAGACGGGCAAAGAAACGGAGATAGACTAAGATAAGCAGGGAAAGTTGTGGTTTCATAGGTTTATTTTATCAGGTATAATGAAGCTTATGAAAAAAGTAAAAGTGTTGGTGTTGATGGGTGGTGGCGGTAGTGAACATGAAGTGTCATTGTCTTCGGGGGCGGAAGTAGTAAAGAATTTTGATAAAGAGAAATATGAGATTGCCACTATGGTGATGGAGAAGGCAAATGTTGATATAGAAGGTATTAAAAAAGTCGAGACTGATGTAGTTTTTATTGCCATACACGGGGGAGTGGGCGAGGATGGCACAATTCAAAAAATGTTAGAAAATGAGGGGATTAAATTTGTTGGTTGCGGCAGCCGGGCATCGGAGATAGGGATTGATAAAATTAAATTTAAAAAGTTGATGAGAGAAAATAATTTACCGACAACCAGAAGTTTGGAAGTGGTAAAAGGGGAGATGGTGGATTTGGATGAGGTCAAAGAGTTGGGAAGCAAATGGGTGGTTAAGCCGGCAACTCAAGGGTCGAGCGTAGGGGTGACAATTGTGACTGATTTAGACAGGTTGGATGCGGCTTTGGAAACAGCGTTTGAATATGATGACAGGGTCTTGATAGAGGAATTTATTGAAGGAATGGAGGTATCGTGCGGGGTGTTGGGAAATAATCAGCCGACAGCGCTGCCAGTAATTGAGATTGAGCCAAAAAATGAGTTTTTTGATTATGAGGCGAAGTATACTCAGGGAAAGTGTGACGAGATTGTGCCGGCAAGACTGGCAGAAGAGGTGACAGCTAAAGTCCAAGAATACACTTTGAAGGTGTTTGAGTTGATTGGCGGCAGAGGGTTTGCTAGAGTGGATTTTATGGTAAAAGATAATTTGGAACCAAAAATTTTGGAGGTAAATACAATTCCGGGGTTGACACCGACGTCGTTGCTGCCAAAAGAAGCGGCAGCAGTAGGGATTAGTTATCCGGAGTTGTTGGATAAGATGGTGGAGCTGGCGAGGGAATAAGTTTATCAAGTTGAAAGTTCGTAAAGTTTGTCAAGTCCATCAAGTAAAAACATTCAGATCAACCCTCATCATCAATTTTTCCACTGGAAAATGAGGTCTGCGATGCAGGCTCAAATACGTTCCAAAATTATGATTTCGGGTTGAGGTTGGTTATCTTAATTTAAGAGTTTATTTGCCGACTTCGACTTTGACGCAGGGGCCCATGGTGGCACAGAGAGCCAATTTTTTGATTTTGTTAGCACCGACAACTTTGATAAGTTCGCTGATGTTAGCGGTAAGTTCATTGACTGGTTGGGAAACTTTGCCGACAACTAGGTGGACAACAGGAGCTTTCTTTTCGGTTTTGATCATAAGTTTGGCGACTGACAGTCGTTTGACGGCGGTGTCGGGATCGTCGGTGAGGGTGCCAGTTTTGGGATTGGGCATCAAACCTTTTGGTCCAAGAGTTTTGGCAAAAGGCAAAAGTTTGGGCATGGTGGCGGGAGTAGCAATAAGAATGTCAAAATCAATTTGACCATCTTTGATTTGAGCCAAAATAGTATCGTTGAGAACGACAATTTTTTTGGAAGCCGTTTGTAAGTGGGGGAAAGAAATTTCACCAACATTGCCGATGTCAGTAACGGTGATATGGGCCTCAACTTTGCCGTCGAATTTTGATAGAGAGGTTTCTTGGACTAATTTGACAGCCTCTGTTAGGGGATAGTATTTGGCGACGTCAATTTTTTTCTTGACGGCTTGATACCGCTTGCTTCTAACTTTGGCGGATTTGGTTTTGTGGGTTTCCGGGGCGGGGGAAACTTCAGTTTCTGCCGGAGCAGTCGGAGCGACAGCTTCGGTAACAGCCTTGTGTGTCTCGACTGATTCGGACACTTCCACTGGTTGTTGCTCTTTGAGTTTGAGAGCTTTCTTTTTGTTTTCTTGAGTGGTTTTGCTCATGTTTAGTTTTTAAAGTTATAAAGTTTGTCAAGTTTATCAAGTTAGTCGGAGATTTCAACACCCATGGATTTGGCAGTGCCGATGACTGAGCGTTTGGCAGCTTCGAGATCGGTGGTATTAAGATCGGGGAGTTTATTTTTGGCAATTTCTTCGACTTGGGACATGGTCAGCTGGCCGACTTTTTCTCGGCCGGCGGTGCCAGTGCCTTTTTGGATACCAGCCATTTTTTTGATAGTGTCGGAGACGGGGGGTTTTTTGAGAATGAACTCAAAAGAACGGTCTTCGAAAATAGTGATAATGGCGGGAATGACTGAGCCACGCATATCTTTAGTTTTTTCGTTGAATTCGTTGCAAAAATCCATGATCTTGATGCCGTGGGGACCAAGAGCGGTGCCGACTGGAGGAGCGGGATTGGCTGAACCGGCCTGAATAGCGATTTTAATGATTGCTTTGATTTTTTTTGCCATGATTTATGAGTTTATAAAGTTTTAAAGTTTATCAAGTTAATAAAGTAATTAGAGTTCTTTGGTAACTTGTAAAAAATCGAGTTCGACAGGGGTTTCGCGTTCAAAAAAGGAAACCAGAACTCTGATTTTGCCTTTTTCCTGATCAATAGTGTCAATAGTGCCGATGAAATCAGCAAAAGGTCCGTTGGTAATTTTGACAATATCGCCGGTCGAAAATGGGGTTCCGTATTTGGGTTTATCTTCTTCAGTTTGGTGGAGAATTTTGTCAACTTCGGCTTGGGAAATGGCTTGAGGTTTGTTGTCAACGCCGATAAAACCAGTGACTCCTTGAGTAGTGCGGACAGTCACCCAAGAATCGTCGGTCAAAGACATTTGAATCAGAACATAGCCGGGAAAAGTTTTTTCTTGAGATTTTACTTTTTGGCCGCGGCGGATGACCATTTTGCTTTGGAGGGGGATAATGGCCTGAAAAATTTGGCTTTCTAAACCCATGGTTTTGATTCTGGTTTTGAGAGCTTCGATAACCTTGTATTCGTGACCGGAGTAGGTATTGATGACATACCAAGCGGCATCAAAACTAGGTTCATTTAGAGAGAGTTTAAATAAAAACTCCTTTTGGTTAGTTTTGGTAGAAGTTTTTGGCATAATTATGGTTTAATTTGGCCGGCAGCAGAAGCATCTGTCGGTAGGGGAATGACCTGGGACTGATCAACCGGGGTTGACAGGGTTGGGTCGGGGTTGTTAAGGCGGCCAAGAAGGCCAAAAGAACTAGTAAAAAGATAATCAAAACCACCTAAGATAAGGGAAATGATAATCGAGATAGATATTACCACAACTGTCAGCTGAATTAAAGTGTCCTTTTTGGGCCAGCTGATGTTGCGAAATTCAACCGCGACTTCTTTTAAAAATTTAATGATTTTTTGCATAGGGATATTATAGCAAGAAAGGCAATAAAGAGGGGCAGAAAGGATAATAAAAATTAATTTAAATTAAATTTTTTTGTGTCATAATGAAGGTGTGATAAGGTTAAAAAGGAAGAGATTGTTTGTAGGTTTTTTGTGGAGTGTTTATTTTTGTCTGCCGGTAATATTGTTGGCTTTATTATTGAGTCCAGTTAAATGGGTGAGAGCGGGAGTAACTGAACCGGTATTAATCAATCAAAATTGGTGGACACCAAATGGGCTGATAAACAATATAGTAGTGGGAAATGATGGCACAACTTATCTAGCAGGTGAGTTTACGGGATTTGTTAGTCCGGATACCAGTTCATTTGCTTGTTTTGACAAACAAACAAATGAAAGAAAAACCAATTTTCCTAAGGTTAATGGAGAAGTTAAAACAGTGGTGGCTGATGGTCAAGGCGGCTGGTATATCGGAGGAAGTTTTACTCAAGTAGGAACAGAGATAAGAAATGGAATAGCTCATATCTTAAGTGACGGACAAGTTGATCTAAATTGGAACCCTAATTTAGAACCTATTCAGTATGTTAATGACAACAGTCGATATCAATTAGTTAAACGGGTTTTAGCGGTAGGAACTTTTGAGGGACTATTGGTGAACGCAATTGTAGTTAAAGACGGAGTAGTTTATATTGGAGGAAATTTTAATTCAGTTTTGAATGAAACGAGAAATAATTTAGCAGCCATTGATGTAGGTGGGTCGGTGACTTCTTGGAACCCGAATGCTAATGGTGAGGTTAATACTTTGGCGATTAGCAATGAGATTGTCTACGCCGGAGGATCTTTTACCGTCATCGGCGGTCAGTCAAGAAGTCGGTTGGCAGCAATTGATATGGGTGGGTCGGCAATTTCTTGGAATCCAGGTGCTAATGGTCCCGTCTACTCTTTGGTAATTAACAACGATACTGTTTATATCGGAGGTGAATTTAATTCAGTTGGTAGTCAGGCAAGAAATTATCTGGCAGCCATTGATGTAGGTGGGTCGGTGACTTCTTGGGATCCAAATGCCGACGCTTCTGTCCAAACCTTAACGGTTGATAATAACACTGTTTATGTCGGAGGTAAATTTACGACTATCGGTGACCAAAATAGAAACCGGTTGGCAGCCATTGAGGTGGGTGGGTCTTTAACTTCTTGGAACCCAAATGTTGACGGTTACAGTGTTGGTGCTTTGGCAATTAACAACGATATTGTTTATGCCGGAGGTGAATTCACAAGTGTTGGTAGTCAGACTAGGAATGGGTTGGCAGTGATTGAGATGAACGGGTCGGTAGTAGTGACAGGACCGGAGGTAAAAAACTCAGTGATGGCGGTGGCAATGGGAAGTGATATATGTGTGGGAGGTGATAGTGTGGTTGGGGATATGGTAGTGAGAAATCATTTGGCAGCCATTGATGCGGGTGGATCTCTGACTTCATGGAATCTGAGTGTTAATGGTCCTGTTACTACTCTGGCAATTGATAAAAATATTATTTATGCTGGAGGGTATTTTACTTCGGTTGGTGGTCAAACGAGAAATCGGTTGGCAGCAATTGATATCGGAGGATCATTAACTGACTGGGATCCAAATGTTAATGATTATGTTGGTGCTTTAGCAATTAACAATGATATTGTTTATGCCGGAGGAAGTTTTACTTCAGTTGGTGGTCAAACGAGAAATCGGTTGGCAGCGATTGATATCGGAGGATCATTAACTGATTGGGATCCAAGTGCTGGTAGTAATGTCTACGACTTAGCCATTAACAATGATATTGTTTATGCCGGAGGTGATTTTACAACTGTTGGTGGTCAAACGAGAAATCGGTTGGCAGCGATTGATATAGGTGGATCGGTAACTGACTGGAATCCGAATGTTGGTGATGGTGTTTATACTTTGGCAGTTAACAACGATATTGTTTATGCCGGAGGAAGTTTTACTTCAGTTGGCGGTCAGGCAAGAAATAATCTAGCAGCGATTGATGTGGGGGGATCGGTAACTGACTGGAATCCGAATGTTGGTGATGGTGTTTATACTTTGGCAGTTAACAACGATATTGTTTATGCCGGAGGAAGTTTCTCCACTATCGGTGGCACAACTAGAAACAACTTGGCAGTTATCGATATCAACGGTTCTTTGGCTTCATGGAATCCTAATGTTAGTGGGGGTAATTTTGGAGGTGTCTATAGTTTAGTTTTTGGCAACAACCGACTTTATGTGGGAGGAGATTTTGGTAGTATCTCCAATACTGCTAGGCCTTATCTTGCCGTCTACAGTTTAGGAATTTCAGATACCACTCCTCCTGTAATGTCTGAAACAGCTGCCACGGTAACTAATAATACCGCCACCATCACCTGGACAACTGATGAACCAGCCAACTCTTTGGTAAGG
>Ga0116161_1004859_pt1 | contig 11061 bp, 16 predicted proteins | sample AD_JPNAS3_MetaG_FD_89877 | JGI IMG/M metagenome (GOLD analysis project Ga0116161, IMG submission 89877) | Active sludge microbial communities of municipal wastewater-treating anaerobic digesters from Japan - AD_JPNAS3_MetaG | ecosystem: Engineered > Bioreactor > Anaerobic > Digestate | place... | reverse complement strand
GCCAGAACTGCCGTCTTTCCCCTGGTTTGGGCCAGACGCGACATCGCCTGGCTGGCGAACTCGCCTTGTCATGGTCGAAGGTGAACGCTCACGATTCTCGCCACCATGCAAGGCGAGCTCGAAAGCTATATGCTCGGATTTTTGCAAGTGTCCCAGTTTCCCCTATAGGAGCCATTTTGGAATCCAACCCCATTAAAGACCGTGAAGAACTGCTGTTCCTGCTGGCCGAGGCCGCAGAATTTGAGCACGCAGTGATGTGCAGCTACCTGTATGCCGGTATGTCCTTGAAGCGCTCTGTTGATGAGGGTGTGACCGAGCTCGAACTGGCTGCAATTGAGCGCTGGCGCAAGGAGATCCGTGGTGTCGCTTTGCAGGAAATGCTGCACCTGAGCCTGGTCAACAACATGTTGAGTGCTTTTGGCTCTGCACCTCATTTTGCACGGCCCAATTTTCCAATCCCTCAAGGGCGTTTTCCGGCTGCCATTGAGTTGAACCTGTCCCCGTTTAGCGAGTCTTGCCTTGAGCACTTCATGTTCATCGAGAAGCCTCTGGAGATCGACATGCCCGATGGTGCTGCGTTCAGGCATTTGCACCACTATCGGCGCGAAATTCGTCGCGATCTGTTCTCACCAACGCCTACAGATTACGCCTCTCAGGGGCACCTTTACCACGCGATTGCCAATGGAATCGACGCGCTGGCGGAAAAACTCGGGCCTGATGCGCTTTTTGCTGGCCATGGAGAGGCACAAGTCAGTGGTGCGCAGTTCGCACTGCCTGGCCTGTTTGCTGTCACTGATCTTGCTTCGGCTCATCGCGCAATTGAGGAAATCGTGGTTCAGGGGGAAGGTGCCCCCGCGCATAGCGATGACTCGCACTATGCGCGGTTTCGCGACGTGGTGGCGGAGTTCAAACAGTTCAAGGCGGCGCGACCCGACTTTGAACCGGCCCGAGCGGCAGTTGTCAATCCGGTACTGGCAGACCCGTTGCGCGCCAAGGCGCTCTCCTGCGTCACGCACCCCCTGGCCATGCGGGTGGTGGACCTGGGCAATTGCCTGTACACCCTGATGCTGCGCACGTTCGCCCAGGTCTACGCGCCCAACCCGTTGCCTGCGCCGATGCGCACCGGTCTGGCGCAAGCCGCCACGGCAATGATGTATGCGCTGACCACCGTGGGCGAAGCCGCTACCCGGCTCGCGCTCAAGCAAGATGATGGCACCCACACTGCCGGGCTGAGTTTTGAGTTGCCCGGCTCAGTGGGTCAGTTGGTGCAACGCTGTGCAGCGCAAATTCTCAGCGAGCGCTCAACGGAGCTTGCCAACGTAGCCCGTGAGCTGGAGGCCGATGTTGCGCTTCCTGGCGTTCGCGATAGTCTGGAAGCACTGGCACGCAAACTCGAAAAATTGCACGCCGAATTTGAGGGCGATCTGATGCCAGGCACACCGCTGGTCAAGAAGCCCACCACCAGCACCATCGTCGCCGCAGCAGCCACTACTGCCACGCTCAAGGTCGATCCCGCCAATCCCAACGCTGCAAGCACCGATGCCATCCATATCAACTACGACACCAAGCGTTGTATTCACTCACGCAATTGCGTGCTCAATGCGCCGCGCGTATTTCTGGCCAATGTCGTTGGCCCCTGGCTGCACCCCGAAGAAACGACTGCTGACCACATGGCCGAAATTGCGCAGGACTGTTGCTCCGGGGCCATCACCTACCAACGCCTCGATGGTGCACCCCAGGAGCAGGCACCGGAGGTGAATGTTTTGCGCGTGCGTGAGAACGGACCCTATGCAGTGCGCGCCAGCATTGCCCTTGACGGCCAGGAGCCCATGTTCAGGGCCACACTGTGCCGCTGCGGAAAGTCGCGCAACAAGCCGTTTTGCGACAGCACGCATCTGGAAGTCGCTTTCACTGCCACCGGCGAACGTACCGTGATCGACTCCGATCCGCTTGTGAACCGCGCTGGCGAGTTGACTATTGAGCCGATTCCCAACGGACCACTGGAGTTCACCGGCAATTTGGAGATCTGCGGAGGCACCGGACACACGATCCAAAGGGTGCAGACAGCTCGACTATGCCGCTGCGGCGGATCGGCCAACAAGCCGTTTTGCGACAACACCCATGCCCGGATCGGCTTCCGCTCTGATCAGTAAGATGAATGACTTGGCTTGCACACGAGCAGCGACTGGTGCATCGTGATGCCAGAAGCTACGTCGCCTTTCGATCTGATTGTGATTGGCGGTGGCTCCGGCGGGGTGCGCGCCGCGCGCATCGCAGCGGGCCATGGTGCGCGTGTCGCGCTGGTGGAACAGCACCGGCTGGGGGGTACCTGCGTCATCCGCGGCTGTGTGCCCAAGAAGTTGATGGTCTACGCGTCACGCTTTGCGCAGGAATTTGAAGAAGCGCAGGGCTTTGGCTGGACCGTAGGCGAGCCGCATTTTGATTGGCCCACCCTCAAGATGCGCCGCGATGCCGAAGTCGCACGGTTGGAGCAATCCTACCGCCAAGGCCTGGTGTCTGCCGGGGTTGCCATTCATCAAGGTCGGGCCAGTTTTGTCGATCACCGCACGGTGGCGTTGCCCGACGGTCGAAAATTCCAAGGCGATCATATATTGATAGCTACTGGTGCCCATCCAGTAAGTGGCAGTGACCTGACAGGGCATGAACTGGCAATTGATTCCGATGGCTTTTTTGAGCTTGAGACTCTGCCAAGGCGCGTGGTGGTGCATGGCGCTGGCTACATTGCGGTCGAATTGGCATGTCTGCTCAAGTTGTTGGGGGCACAGGTTGACGTGGTGGTGCGCGGCGAGAGTATCTTGCGCGGGTTTGATGCCGATGTGCGGCAGCACCTGGGCAACGCGCTGGCAGACTTGGGTTTGAAGTTTCACTATGGACGCAATCTCGCTGCTCTATATCAGTCCTCGGCGGCCTTGCGTGTTGAGTTGGACGATGGCAATAGTCTGCACGCAGACTGCGTTCTGCGTGCATTGGGTCGCCAGCCCAATACCCGGGGTTTGGCGCTGGAGCGACTCCTGCCGCTCGGTTTGCAGCTCGATGCGAAAGGTGCCATCGCGGTAGATGCTTACTCTCAAACCGGGGTGAGTGGCATCTATGCCGTGGGCGACGTGACCAACCGGGTCAACCTGACCCCGATGGCCATTCGCGAAGGGCATGCCTTTGCCGACAGCGTGTTTGGCGGCACGCCGCGCAGCGTTGACCATGGCTTGGTGCCTACGGCAGTTTTTACAACGCCCGAGGCTGGCGTGGTTGGTTTGACGGAAGCGCAGGCCCTGGAACAGTACCCGCATCTGGATGTGTATCGCTCGGTCTTTCGGCCGATGAAGTCTTCGCTATCGGGCCAGCCGGGAAAAATGTTGCTCAAGCTGCTCGTTGATCGTGATACCGACCGCGTATTGGGCTTTCATGGCGTGGGGCCGGACACGGGTGAACTGGCGCAGCTCATGGGAGTAGCGCTGCAAATGCAAGCAACCAAAAGCGCGCTTGATGCCACACTGGCAGTGCATCCTACGGCGGCAGAAGAACTGGTCACCATGCGAACACCCGTCATGCGCTACGGATTTGCATAAGCACATGAATCACGGAAAACTATATTCCTCTCTGATGACCAAAAAACCCATTGTTTGAGCTGAGAAATCAAACCCCATGCTTCGTACAGATGATGATGCCGCTGGCCCAACTCAGCTTGGTGATGTGTAAATCTTTCCGTGCTTCGAGGGCGGCGACAAGTGTGCTTGCTTTGTCAGCTTGCCCCTCAGGCCAGTTGGCTTGCGGCAACATGTCGTCTATGACGTAGAACCCTGCCGGGGCAAGCAGAGACAGGCATTCTTCCAGCAATCGATACTTTCCAGACCAGGTGTCCGCGAAGATGAAGTCAAAGGTTTTGCCAGGTTCCGCTGTCAGTGAGCGCACATAGTCGTCGCCGTCTGCGCAGACAACACTTAGACGATGCTCTTGCGTCAGATTTGCCCTTAATACTGCTAGCAGGCCTTCATCGTTGTCCACCGTTGTGAGTGTTGCGCCGGCTTGCATTCCGTCAAGAATCCAAGCTGCGGACAAACCAGTTCCGGAGCCAAGTTCGAGAAACCTTCCGCCCGGCTTGCTTGCAGCCAATGTGCGCAGCAACGACCCGGTTAGCGGGTCGGATGCCATCGTGAAGCCAATGTTCTTGGAGTCGGTCCAAATCGCGGAAATGGCTGCGGGTTCTTTGAGATTTTCTTTATCGTTCATCAAGTTGCTGTTGTGGACAGGAGGTTTGTTTTGCCGCCGAAGCTTCGAGCTTATCGGTGACCAGAGGCTAGGCGGCACAGTTGCTGAGTTGCAGTTCCATGAACATGCTGTGTGGGTTTGGGCGGTAGCTCGCGAACGGACCCGATTCCTTGAATCCTCGTCTGCGATAGAGGTTTTGTGCTGGTTCGAAGGCGGGGTGTGTACCGGTTTCGAGGCTGAGCTTCGAATAGCCGCGTTCACGTGCGATGTTGATGATGTGGACCAGCACTGCACAACCGGCACCTTTGCCCCGCAACGCGGTCGGGGTGCGCATGGACTTGATCTCTCCATGTCTGGGCGATAGTTCCTTCAGTGCCCCACAGCCAATCAAGTCATCGTCTTGCCATACCGTCCAGAATGTGATGTCGGGTGCTCGCAACTTGGACAGGTCAAGCGCAAAAACCTGTTCCGGCGGTGAAAGTTCATGCATATTGTCCAAGTGCTCTTGCAAAAGCGCGTGAACTTGAGGGCGGCTGAGATCGTCGATTTCGATACGCATGTGGCGAACTTATTGATGTTTGTGTGCAGCCCAGGCATCACCGCGTTGACACAGCAAAGCAATTTCTGTGTAGGCAGCCGTTCTTGCCTGGGGCTCGCGTTCGTAGTGTTCGCTCAGGTTGTGGCCGGAGCGCTTGACGATGTGATGCACGGTGGAGGCCCGGGTGCCGCTGATCGGAGCATACCTTTGCGGTATTTCTGCCGGCACAATTTGGTCATCTTGCGCTGAGATGACAAGCAGGTGGCCAGTGTAGTCGCGGGTGATTTCAAAGGCATCCGAGTTCGCCCAACTGCGCGGCGCGCGAAGTACCTGACTGAACTCAGGCCCAAACGGAACCTCGTAGGCCTGCGCGGCGTACGCGGCGGGAATGGCAAGGCACAGACGGGGCACCCCGATCTCCACTGCCGCCTTCACCACCACGTAGGCACCCATGCTGAAGCCAGCCAGCGTGAGAGTCGATGGCACGATGCCTTGAGACTTGACCACCGCCTGTACCTGCAGAACACGATCATGCAGAGTGCTGCCGAGCAACTGGCCTCCCGTGCGACCGTGGCCGATGCAATCAAAGGCGAGCGTCTCTATGCCTTTTGCGTAAAGAAACGTACGGAGCTCGACGAATCCGTCGGCGGCTGAAGTTCCCCCACCGTGGAGCAGCAGGGCGGTGCGCGTCGCCGCTGGTGGAGTCCATCGGTTGCCGACAAGTACGGTACGCCGGAACGGCACTTTGAATTCAAGAATATCTGCGGTCAACATCGGCTGCTTTGTGATGCCTGGCTTGCGAGTGAACCGGCGCAATGCGGCATGCCCCAATGCTGGCGGTTGAAAGAATGCCAGCGCGGTGGACGTCCAAGCCTTCTGGGCATCAATCGGGGGATTGGATTTGAAATTGCGAATGATCGGTTCATGGTGTGGGTCTTGCTGGGCCGAGCGTCTGAATTCACCGGCGATGCGCGGCTTTATTGCGCAGCGTCCGGTGAATTGATGGGGCGGGCCTCTCATTCATAGCGCGTCCACATGCGCAGGACGCGAACCGTCTTCTCTTTGGTAAAGACTTCATACACGATACGGTGCTGAATATTGACGCGGCGAGAGTATGCCCCGGCAAGATCACCGACCAATTTTTCAATGGGAGGTGGATTCTGAAATGGATCGTTGGCAACAACCGCGAGCAGTTCTTGCGCATTTGGTTTAAGGCCGCTTGCCGCAAGCTTCTTTGCATCCTTTAATGCTTGTTTGGCATAAACAACTTCCCAACTCACCACTCAAGCTCCTTCGAGCTTTTTGCGAAGGGTTCGGCCATCCCGGCCATGATGGACTCGCGCATACCAGGTACGGCCAGCAGGTACAAAGTTTCTTGAATTGCGCTCCAGTCTTGCGCAGAGAGAAGCACGGCATTACTGCGTTTCCCGGAAATCATGATTGGCTCGTGAGACTCGACTGTTTGATCAATGAGCCGGTAAAGATTTGCCCGAGCTTCGCTGGCGGTAAGGGTGTTCATTTCGCGCTCCTGCAGAGAAGCTAGAAATGGTACGCTATAACGTACGCTTGTCAAGTGGCTGTGCGAATGTGGCAAGAGGCCCAACGTTTGAGCTGAGCCGCGAGCGCAGGGTTAGGCTTCATTTCGCCTCATGAACAGAACTTGACCATCAGATTCCTCTGCTAGTTGCCGGAGCCCAAGTGAGTGGTACAGGGCCAAGGCAACTTCATTGTCCTTGTACACGCGCAGAGTAACGGAACTGGCGCCCGTGCTTTCCTTGGCTGCGGCAATGAGTTGACAGCAAAGTTCACGCCCGAACCCATTGCCGCGATGAGTGGGTGAGACGATAAGCCTGCCGAGATGGACCGATGGCACTTCGAGGACCCAGTGCTGACCAAAAGCCACGATTTCACCGTTGCTTTGGAGGGTGTAGCTCTTGCAGCCGGGCACTTGAAGTTGGACTTCCAACTGTGCCGCATCGAATGGGAAGATGATTCGTGGCCCAGCCCAGCGAAGGGTAGACGCTTGGTCTGGTAGCCATGCTGCTACTAACGGGTAGTCACCAGCAGCGGCTGGGCGCAAGACGGCTTCCATCAAGCCTAAACGTAAAATTCAGGGGCGAGCGAAGCGAGTCCGCTGCAATGCCGAGTTAGGCATACGTTCGCGTGGCGGTGGTTGAACGCAAGGAAATCTTTTTGCAATATATTGAGCTTCAATTAATTTCAGATCTGCCGCTATTGCATCAATATCATAATTAAATTTAGCAGCATGGACGTTTCGATTTGCCCTGACTTCAGTGATGATCTCATCACCCAGTAGTGTCGTCATCGTTTTCTCCTAGTAATTCCTCTGGGGTACACATGATTGGCATAAGCAAGCCAATAGATTCAAGATGGTGCGCCATGTTTCTCTGTATTTCCAAATTGGCGATATGCCGACAATTCCAAGTGAGCAAATAATCCATGCCGTGTATTGTTGCAAGCGCAATGTGTAGGGCATCTTCCGATGCTTTTCGAGGAACGATAGACTTCAAAATCAAATGCCGTGCCAAGTCAATAGCGCTATCGGTTGTGGAAAGCAGGGTAAAGCCATTTATCGCGTCCAGCCGTTTTACTGCCGCTTCTGTGCTGCCACCACAATCTGCCAACACAGAACCAGAAACGAATAGATCGTAATTATTTCGTGTTTCCTACCACGCTTGCGTAATTTGTTGATGCGCAGCCCCAATAATGGTTCTGCTGGGGCGAGCCGTCAGGTAGCTGATAACGGATGTTTCAATATATATTCTTCGCTTCATTAATTCAGTTACTTTGCGAAAACTGTGGTCTGTTCTCTATTTGGCCCCACCCGTATGCTGGCCCTATTGATGCTGCATAATGTGTAGCTGTTAGCGCAATAGGGACGTGGGCTAGAGGCCGATTTGACTAAAATTAATTCGACTCTGACCCCAATTACCGAAGGGCTAAAAACTAACCTAAAAGGTGAATTAAGCTGGTCAAACGGTCTTAAGTTGGCGCATATGCGGTGGCGACAATCTGTCCGCTGGATTCACTTGTCTGGCTCAAGATTGAATCATTAGCTTGATTGGGGACAAAAAAACTCACGATTTCATGACCACTTTGCCTTTGCTTTTGCTGGGCTGCATTACAAATAGCTTTTAAATCATAGTCGTATTGCCGCGCATACTCCGCACGGAAAGCATGAATTTCTTCAATAATCGGGTTTGTGGTCAGCATTTAGGGCCTCCAAAAGTTCTTGCGGTGTACAGATAACAGGCGGTGTGTAACCAAAACTGCGAATCACACTTTCAATCACGGGTCTTTGGATTGGGTTTGCAATGTGTGTGCAATTCCACGTCAACAAAAAATTCATACGGTGCAGCGCAGCCACAGCAATATGCAAGGCATCTAATCTGGCTTTGGAAGGCAGTGCGGCCTGAATGATGAGTTCCTGCGCCATATCAACAACCTGGTCAACGACCTCAAGCTCCCGAATGCCATTTAGAGCATTTAGTCTTTGGTGTGCAGCGTTTGCGTCCCCTGCGCTCGCCTCATCCAAAACAAACTGCGAGATGAAAACGTCAAATTCATTTTTCCGATCCCACCATTCTCTGGTAGTTTCCTGATTGCCAGCGATAACAAGATCACGGCTACGCCAGGCAGTCAGATAACTGATGACGGATGTTTCGATATAAACCTTATGTTTCATGATTTCGATCTTGATCCAAAAATCGTGATTTGTCCCCTATTGTTCAATGTGTGTCAATTCCACACGAAACGACGAGGAGCCCTGTCACACGTCCTGGTTTAGTTGCGTGTGTGAATTGCCGATTTCCAAAACGCTACATATTAAATAGCTACTAGCGCATAGCAGACGGGCGCTAGAGGCCGATTTGGCTAAAATCAATTCGACTCTGACCCCAATTAACCCCTTCTAAAGCAGCCATCCTTTTGGCTGCTGCACTTTTATCACCTGCCTGGCACTCACGCAACACGGGTGCCGAAACAAATAAATCGTACTGCTGTCGTGTCTCCCACCACGACGCAGTTATCTGTTGATGGGCGGCACCGATAATGGTTTTGCTTGGGCGTGCGGTCAGATAGCTGAAAACGGACGTTTCGACGTAGATTTTGTGTTTCATGCATTCAGTCCTTTTGCGGAAACCGCAGTTTGTTGCCAATTTCCCGCTTATTTCTACCTTGTGATGAGCAGTCAGGATTTTCCCTGTGAATATTCAGACTTGCTTGTTTGAGCGGCAACCCACTGCTTGAGTGCTTCGTCCATGCGTGTCTGCCAGTCGGCTCCCTTGGACTTGAAGTATGCGAGCACTTCCGGGCGATGGCGCACACTGACCAAATGCTTGACAGGTGAACGTTGCACGCCACGCTGTCCATTCTGACGCTTGGGGCAGCAACAGCCGCCCTGGCCGCTAGATACCCGCCACCATTGACAAGCACAGCACCACCCATTTGGCACGCGCTTCTGGCGTAAGTGGTCGATCAATTCCCGGATTCTTCGAAATGACCACTTCCCACAGTTGCGCGTTAGTTGGAAATATCTTTGATGAATCGCCTGACTTCATGTTTTTCCGCCTTGCGAAGGCTGATGACGTGAAAATTTTCGTCCCGTTCTGTGCACGTTATCAACACAACAAGACCTTGTAACCAACCAATGGCATTGAGGCGCTGCTCACGATAGGCCTAGCAGGCATCCTCAGCAATGCTCACTGGTGCATGAAAAATCGCTTCACAACCGACAAAATCAAGTCCATGCTTGCAAATGTTCAGGTTAGGCTTTCTTTGATCCCAAGTTGGCATATTCGCAATACAGATACAAAATTCTCAAATCAAATCAATTAAGTTGGAATTATTAATGCGAGCCTGGCCCTTTTTACCCCAGAGACTCCCGGTTACCCGATTAGCCCTGTGTCCAGGGCGCTCAGTCTTTTCATAGGTCACTAACGTCAATTTCATCATCGGTGTTTTCTGCCTCATCGGTGACTGGTCGCGCTCTGGCTACCATACCTCGCTTAACTGCGCTGACGTTAACAAGGTACTGACGCCCAACGGGTGTTAAGTTGGCTTGCTTGTACGTTTTGCCATCTTTGTCTTCTGCGTTTGAGAATTCCAAAAAGCCCATGGCATTGAATTGAATAATTACCATTTGAAGGCTTGAATCAGATACGGAGAATGCGCCTAAATTTAGCCCGGGGTTGCTCTCTAGAACCGAATCTATTTCTCGTTCTCTGATCAGTCTGTTGATGCCTGATTTTATGATACTCAATTTGCTCGGAGTCATAAGGTGGGGCGCGAACGACTTGTAGACTTCGTCCCAAGTGAATATTCTCTCTGATGTGTGCCGCTGGCTTCGCTCGGAGTAGGGTGCCGTAGGGTCAGAGAGTGATACGGTAAAACTTAGTTCCACTTGGTCATCGCCTTGAGCCAATGACTCTATAGACGCAGCCTTAGCAAGCGCACGTTTGCCGAGCTCATCATCTTTTTTATCGATTATTTGCCGGAGGCGCAGTATTTCTTCATTTGCCTCTGAACTAGCCAGATGATCTGATCTTACCCATCCAGGGCGAGGGTTGCGCTTTATTAGTTGCGTGAGACTTCTGCTGACGACGGCGCCCAACTCTGCCGGGGATGACCACTCTTTGCAGAGTTTTGATCTGACCAATTCACGAAATGCGGTTAGCTTTTCCTTGCCTCAGGCTCTCCCTCTGCTTTGCTTTGTGGGATGTTGTCAGGCTGTGCATGTACAAAACCGATTACAGGAATGCCCTTTTCCATGGCGTATCTGTATTCCTTTTCCGTGAAGCTGAATCCATCGGAGGAAGTCGATCCGTACCTAGCTCCAACGACGACTATGTAGTAGTCGCATTGGTCAATCAATTCTTGAATAAATGACCACTGATCATCGTTGGTAGCGGGGAAGTACTCCATGCCTGAGGGGATGCAGTCAAGCTCCAACAAGGCGCGCATAACCTCCAGTCGCTCCTCTTTGAGGTCGATGTATGTTGAGCTGAGAAAGACTTGGTAGCGCTTTTCCATGATTTTTTGGGGCTAACTCAATATAGGGAGAAACGCCCGTGTCACCCTAACATGGCCGTCCAACACCCGCGCAACCCCGCTTGCTATAAGGCTTGCAGGCGATATTTTGGATAAATGACCAGTCATGACACTCCCAGAAAAACCAGCTTGCCGGTTTTGAAGTCAACCCGGCTTCTGAATTAGTTGCGTGAGCAGATTCGCTTGACCACACTATAGCCCCAGAACCGAAGCGACTTATCGACTTG
>Ga0116161_1004857_pt1 | contig 11063 bp, 18 predicted proteins | sample AD_JPNAS3_MetaG_FD_89877 | JGI IMG/M metagenome (GOLD analysis project Ga0116161, IMG submission 89877) | Active sludge microbial communities of municipal wastewater-treating anaerobic digesters from Japan - AD_JPNAS3_MetaG | ecosystem: Engineered > Bioreactor > Anaerobic > Digestate | place... | reverse complement strand
TGATTAAATATGGAGAAAAAGAATGAAGATTTTATCATTTGACCCGTGCTCAACCAAAAATTGCGGTTGGGCACTTTTAGAAAATAAACAAGTTTTAGAAACAGGTAAATATATATTAGGAAAAGTTAATTATCACATTCTTGATGAAATCTATAGCCAAACAAGAAGACTCATTCTGAAACACGATCCAGATGTCATAGTCATGGAAGATTCGATAGGTGCAGGTTTTGCACCGACAAGAAAGAAAATCATAGAAAACTCAGCAATGATCAAACTTGCAACAATTTATCTACATAAAGAATACAAAGAAATTAACACTAACCAAGCTTTCAAACAAATCATAGGAAAAGTAGAAAAAGGGAAGAAAAAGAAGAAAACAATTGAATATATAGAACAGATGTTCCAGATAAAAACAGATGAGCACATCGCAGACGCAATTTTAATTGGGTTATACTATGCTAAGATTCATAATGATAAGTAGTTTATTTTATTTATTTTTTATTTTATTAATGGTGGGTATAAATTATGGATGCTTTTGAAAAACTTTTAGAAGAAAAAATTATTGAGTATGAAAACAAAACTTATGAATGGCAAGTGAATCATATGAATTGCCCCGATTATGCATATTATTTGGAAGCACAAAGATATAAAAATATTCACAAAATCTTAGTATCATTATGGGAAGCATTATATGATCGATAAATTATCAATTGAGAATGACATTGAGAAGTTATCTAATGAATATAAAAAAATAATCACATATATATATCAAGGATATAAATATCGTGAAATCGCAGAAAAAATGGAATTAACTATGAGCCAAGTGAGTAAAAGATTATCTAAAATCAGGATATACCTGAAGGAAAGACACTATGAAAACAACTAAACATCTATTGGAAGATAAAAAGATATTAAATATTATTGATAAAATGGCAAAAGATTTAGCAAAGAAACAGGATAACCCTTTGATACAATCTGATGATTTGGTTTCGGAAGCATATTTAACTATATGTAAAAATCATCAGAAGATTTTAGATTCTCCAAATCCTTTTTTATCATCCGTCACAAATGCAAAGAATGCTATGATTAACGAATTGCGAAAATATAATAAAGAAAAAGGATTATTTATAGAATTGAAGGAGGATGAAGATGGCAGAAAAGAATAAAAAATTAACACAAAAAGAATCAAATTTTATCGTTCAATGTCTTTATGATGGCGATAAAAATGTTGAGATTTTAGATAAATTTGAAAAAGAATATGGTAGAAGATTATCAGATTCTGCGATAGGATATTACAGACGATTACATGCAGACGATTTAGAAGATAATCAAAAAGAAGCAATAAAGTTTTCTAAACAAATTGGATATAGTAGAATGTCTAATAGAATTAATTTATTGGAAAAAATGATTAGAAAAATCGCAGAAGAATGGGATAAAAATGAAGATTATGATAAGAAGCATTCACAATTAATTACAGATTTGCAAAAAGTTATGACTATGATGCAGTCTCATCTTGGAGAAAATATATCTAACACAAAAATAGAAACTCCAGGTGGGACAACGATAGAAGTTAAGGTCCTAGAAATTCCAACTATGAGTTCAGATGATCCTATTGCCGGTGAAATAGTCCTGGTATAAAAAATGGAAACCATAAACTTACAGAACAACAAGTTTTAGAAATTAGACAAAAATATATTCCAAAAATATATTTACAACAAAAACTTGCAGAAGAATATGGTGTAACAAAACAAAATATATGTAATATAATTCATAATAAAATATGGAGACATATTTAAATGCCTATAGACAGCCCGGAAGAAAACGAGTCTATAACAGATTTTTGTAAAAGATTCTTTCAGAAGCATAAAGGTCAAAGGGATTTTTTAAATTCTTCTGCAAGATATAGGGCTGCTATATCTGGTATTGGTGGAGGAAAATCTTTGATTGGTGCTTTTGATTTAGTACGACATGCATTAAAATATCCTAAATCACAACATATGGTCATTGCACCAACATATAGAATGCTTAAAAAATCATCTTGGCAGTCAATTAAGAAAGTTTTAGGATGGTGGAAAGATTTAGAATATAAAGAAAAAATTGCTGATATGCAAATAGAATTACCTAATGGTTCAAGGATTTTATCTGGTTATGCACAAAATCCTGATTATCTTCGTGGTGTCGAAGTATCAACTATATGGATTGATGAAGCTGCATTATGTCCTGAGGAATTGTGGAATATCGCAATTGGTCGTATTAGACAGCCTAACTTTCCACATAGGATATGGGTTACAACAACTCCTCGTGGTAGAAATTGGATATATAAAAAGTTTTTTGAAACAGAAGATGAAAATTATAAAACAATTACTTGGACAACAAAGAATAATCCACTATATGAAACAGAACCAGATTTTATAAATGATTTAGTTAAATCATATGGTGGAGAATCATCTAAATGGTATAAGCAAGAAGTTTTAGGTGAATTTGTTTCTTTTGAAGGATTAGTTTATGATAATTTTGATGAAGATATACACATTTCTAAAGACCAACCAAAAAATCCTATAGTAACAGTTGCTGGAACAGACTGGGGAACAAGTAGTTATGGAGCAATTGTTGTCATTTCTTTAGATTCTGATGGAACTGTTTACGTGTTGGATGAAGTGGCGAAAAAAGGTGTCGTATTAAATTGGGATAATCAGGAGTCTTGGGTTGATATTGGTAAACAATTATCAAAAACTTATAATATATCTCATTTTTTCTGCGATCCTTCTGATCCGAATGCAATTAATACTTTTAATCTTTCTGGGATGAATGCTGTTAAAGCAAATAATGCACGAATTCCAGGAATTAGGGAGATACAAGCAAAATTTGCCGGTAATAAAATAAAAATTAATCCTAATTGTACTAATCTATTATCAGAAATAAAAACATATGAGTGGCGAAAAGATAAGAATGATAAGATTTTATATGATTTAGATCCAGTAAAAGTTAATGACCACTCATTAGACGCCCTACGATATGCAGTTATGGGAATTTCAGAAGTTGAAGAAGAAGAAGTTGAAATCATCGATCTTGAAGATCTTTTAGGCGTTGAAGTCTATGAAAAAGATCCTTGGGGACAATAAAAAATAATAAATTGAATATAGATATAGGTGATTATATGTTAAATATTTTTAGAAAAAAGAAACAGGAAACACCTGTTGAAATAGATTTAATAGAAAAAATAGACGAAACTATTTATAATCTTTTGGAATCTACACAAAGACCTGATGAGGATTTTGTGTGGAAGCCATTAGATTATAATTTATCTAAGAAAGATTTAACATTATCTCAGCTTCGCGAAGAAAGAATTAAGGCGAGGGATATGTTTAATATTTCTCCTGAAATCGCACAATTTTTATCTATTTTGAATTCGGGAACATTTGGAAATGGTTTAGAAAAACCAAATTCTGAAGATATACAAGTACAAAACATTATTGATTTAATTTGGGAAGATACACATAATCAGAAAATTTTATTTAATCCATTATCTATGAAACAAATGAATACTTGTCTAGTTTTACAAGGTGAGATTTTCTTTGTTTTGACCACTGCACCAAATATAAAAATGGTTAAAATATCCACAATAGATCCAGATGAAATTACTAACATTATATTTAATTCACAAGACGCTTCGGAACCAATGGCTTATGAAAGAAAATATCGTGAAAAAATTTATGATATGTCTGCAAAACAATTCAAGTATTCCGATTATAAGACAAAGTATTATATGGATTATGAGCAGACAAGAAAGATTCAAGGAACAGAAACTAATCAATATATCTATCATATAAAAGTTAATACAATTGGAAATCGTGGAATTCCAGAAATTAGCAGATGTTATCATTGGGTTCGGGCACACGCAAGATCAGTACAAGATATGGCAACATTATCCAAAGCATTAGCTATGTTTGCTTGGCGAAAGAAAATAACAACTAAATCTTCAGCGGCAATTAATTCCGCAGTTAATAGAATTAATACTGCTACACCATCTACAGGAGCGATCCATTTAGCAAATGATGCAGTTAGTATGGATACAATTCCAGTACCAACTGGTGGAATACAAAATCTTGGAGATGCCGCAAGACAAACATTTTTAGAAGCTATTAGAAGTTTAGGTTTTGGAGAACATTATTATTCGCAAGCAGACACTGGAAATTTAGCAACAGCATCAGCTATGGAACTTCCTGCAATTTGGAAAATTGAAGATAGACAAATGATTTGGAAATCTATTATTATAAATATTCTTAATTTCGCAATCCGAAGACAAATGATAGAAGATTATGAAATTGAGATTGAGTTTCCACCAGCAAAAAGATTAAATGCTAATGAAACAAATTCAATAATTACATCAATTATTGCAGCTTATCAAGCACAATTGATTGATAAAGTTGATGCAGTTAAAAAAATATATGAAGTGTATGGACTAAATTTTGAACCTGATTTGAATATTTTATTGAATCAAGGAGAAGAACCTGAAAATGCCCTGGGATCGAATTCAAACAATTAACGAATCAGAAATCGAAGAAAAGGATAATGATTGGAAAATTCAGATTATTGCTCATGGCGAAACCTTGGATGGGACAAGATATTATCCTATGGCAACTTTGAAGACTGCTGTCCAAGAAGGATTATATGATGGTGCGAAAATTTATATTAACCATCAATTTAATCCATCTGATATGCATAGAAATGTGCACGATTATGCCGGAAACATTTTGCCAGGCACAGTAAAATTTACAGAAAATGGAACCATCGAAGCTTTAGCTCATTTTCACAAAACAGAAGCTTTAGAAATTTTAAAAGATCCTATTGCAAGAAAATCTATAGGATTAAGTCAGTCTGTATATGCAAAATTTTATAATTCCAAAATCAATGGCAAAGATATGTCAGTTATTGAAAATATTAAAAAAGTTGAATCAGTTGATTTGGTTCCAACAGGAAACGCAAAAGGATATTTCTTAGAATCTTTGGAGGAAAAAATGGATTTGACAAAACTAACACTAGATGAGTTAAAAGCCGAAAGACCAGATTTAGTCGAGGCTTTAAAAGTTGTGGAAACAATTGAAAAAGAATTGGATGAAGAAGTGATTGAGGCTGAAGTCCAGAAACGAGTCGAGGCCAGACTTGCAGAAATGGACGAACAAGTTGCAAAACTAGCTTTAGAAACAAAGGCTAAAGAAACTATTAATGGTTCAGAACTTCCACAAGCCGCAAAACAAAAAGTTTTTGAATCATTGACAGATTATTCTGATGAAGTTGTTTCTGAGGCAATTCAAAAAGAAATTGACTATATTAAGTCAATTGTCGGAGAAACAAAACCTGAGGAAGTTGAAGAAGAACTGGTTATTGGCTTGGGAGAATCTGAGCCGGAGACGCAAAACAATTATGGTGAGTCATTCATTAAAAAACTGAAGAAAGCTGGTTTTCCTAGTGATGTGATTCAAAAATTATCTAAAATAAATTAAGGAGATAAAAAATATGGCAACTACATATGTACAAACAAATAATAAAAGTACATTTTTGTCTGGTGTCAGTTTTGCATGGCCTTTGGTCACAACTGACGCCGACATTGTCGCAGCCAAATCTGGCGATTTAATTGTCTGGAATAATGTTTGTGGAATTGCTTTAAGCGATTATGACACTAATTTCGGACATTTAATGGTCGATTGGGCTGGAGCCTATGAAATTGAAGTTGTAGCAGAAAGTGCGGCTATTGAAGTAATGGATTTAGTCTATTACGATGCGGATGCTGGAGAAGTAAATGACGACCCTTCCGGGATTTTAGTCGGTTATGCGTTGGAAGCAATTGGGAATGGCAAGACTAAAAACATCGGAGTCAAATTTGCACTAGGGGAGGTCGAATAAATTATGGAAAAAATAATGAGTGAAAATTTAAAAGGGCAAATTGCTGTAAGAAAATTTGCGGAAGCGATGCGTGAAGGTAAAGTTGATGAAGTTATGACAACTTCAGATTTTGGCTTTATTGCGGATCTTATTGATCGTTCTGTAGCCGTTGGATATACGGAAACTAAAATTCCTATTACTTATCCGATTCTTGGTTATAGACGTGATACTATTTCTTTTGAAGAAGCAAAAGATTATAGATTAAATAAGGTAAAACGTGTTAAAAAAGTTGATGAAAAAGCACCTTATTTACCAAATGAACCTTCTGAGGAATATTTTACTTACAAAACTTACAAATTTGGTGAGCAATTCGATATTTCTTGGGAGGCTTGGCTTCGCGACGGTCGCGATTTGAGACTTGTGCAAGATTTATATGGTGCAATGACTGCTTGGGGAACTTCTGTTGAATATACTAAAGAATACGAATTTACCGCTGCTTGGGCAAAAAATTCTGTTCTTTTCGCTGGTGCAAATGGCAATGATCTTAATTTAGCACTTTCTGAAGCAAACTTTAGCACAGCTTTAGCAACTTTGAAAAACTTTGCTGATCCATCTGGAAACACAACCGTTTTCGGTGGAAAAGTTTATCTAGTTGTTCCAAGTGCTTTAGAAGCAACTGCATTGAGAATTATTGGCAGTCAAAATACAATTACTGGTTCTGATATTAATATCGGTAGTTATAATCCAGCTTTCCGTTCTGCTGAAGTTATTGTACCGCCTTTCCTAGAAGAACTCGATTCTGCAACAGCCTGGTATATTTTCTGCGATCCAGCAGTAAGACCTGCTGTTAGATATGGTTATGTTTCTGGATATGATCAACCAGAAGTTTTCATTAAATCGGATACTGCTAAGATGCTTTCTGGACAAAATGATCCTTGGGCTGGAGATTTTAGTAATGATGACATCGAACTTAAGATGAGATTCACATTTGGTGCTGACATCATGGATTGGCGTGGAGCTGTAAGATCTGAGCCTTAGCCATTAACAAAAAAACTTAATATCGGTGTCACCCACCTACACCGAAACGGGACAGAATAAAATCTGTCCCGTTTCTTTTTAGATATGTTTCCATCTTTTATTATTAACTATTAAAGATATTTGTGATGGACACACCCCATATTCTTTAGCAAGTTTTTGTTGTGTGTATATTTTTGGAATATATTTTTGTCGAATTTCTAAAATTTCTTGTCCTGTTAATTTATGAGTTCCGCATTTTTCTCCAGAATTATCAACTAATCTATTTTTATTTGAGCAATCAATAATATTATCTTTTTGCGTTCCTAAAAATAGATGATGTGGATTTACACAAGATGGATTATCACATTTATGACAAATAAACATTTTTTCTGGGATTTGTCCATAATATAAAGTATATGCTATTCTATGAGAACCAAAACACTTATTCTTTATTCTAAAAATACCATACCATTTTTTATGAGTTTGCCACTCCCAACATTCATCAAGATTACCTTTTACATCAACTTTTGACCAAAATCTTAATATATCTTTTTCTGTTAATTCGATCATAATTCATCACCTCGCCACAATTATACGATGAGTCCGAAGAAAAATCAAAGGATGATTAGGAGAAAATAACCATAATAATTTGAATATAATAAAAGATGAGGTGATTTACAATGTTTTCTTATGATCCTACAACAGATATTGGGAAAATTAGATTATTAATAGCCGATACAGATGAAGATAGTTATGATTTTGAAGATGATGAGATAACGGCTGCTAATGACATGTCTGTTAATATTTATTATGCTTCGGCAGTTTTATTAAGATCTTTGGCAGCTAATCGTGCAAGATTATCTGTTTCCGTAAAACGTGGGACAATGACTGATGATTTAACTGAGATTTCAAAAGATTTGAAAGATTTAGCAGATGCTATGGAAGAAAAAGGAAAAGCAGAAATAGAAAATGTTGGTGGATTAGAAGCGATCATAGAACCTGTTTATGATGATTTTTCTTATCGTAGATATATAAATAAAAATGAGTTGATTTAAGTGAGACAATATACCATAAGCTCAATCCTACAAAAATTATTTGAATTACATTATACTCATCTATGCAAAATTGAATTAATGGTAGAAGATATGAATAGTAATAATCCACCTTATGGTTCAACTACTACAAATAACATTCCCATACAACTCCATAGCCTTCAAGGTCAAGATCGTGTATCCAGATCAGAATTATATGACATGATAGTTTCTCACGAAGCATTTTTATCTTATACTGATGATATAAAGATTGGTTCAAGAATAATTTTGACGCATGTATATTTAGAATCTGGTGCAACAGAAGCTATAAAACATCAGGAAGAAAAAGTTTATCAAGTTGTTGGAATTATTCCAATTTATGGAGTTCCGGGACCAGTAGATCAGATGCAATTGGATTTAATCGAGATTACACCAAGATGAATGAATTAATTAATATAAAGAATAAAATAAAAAAATATACTAATATGCTTTTTTATGCGAAATTATTTAAATCTGAAGCACAAGGAAACACAAATAGATTTAAGAAGCCAACTGGGAAATTAAAAAATAGTGTTAAAATTGGTGGAAATGAGAATAGATCATTTGTTGAAACCAATTTACCTTATGGGAGAATCCAAGATAAAGGCGGAAGAATCACACCAAAATCAAAACAATATTTAAAGATTCCATTACATGAAGGCAGTAAGTCAGAAGATTTATTTGTATTGAAGAAACAAGAAAAATTATTTTTGGTGGATAAAGCATCATTTAGATTTGAATATATACTTAAGAAAGAAGTTATATTAAAACCAACGCATTGGTGGTCTGATGCTGTCAAATATGTAGAAAACTACATTAGGAAAATAAAAATATGAGCAATTTCATAGCACCAAAAGATTATATAGATGCATTAGTAACATTAATTAGGTCAGATACAACTTTAGGAGATTATCCTGTTCGTGTTGGTCCACAGCCTGCATTTAATATAGCAATAGATAAAAATGCAATGATTTGTGTTTATTTAATGGGGATGGATGAAGAAGAACCTTTCACAGCCAATAATAGTAAAAATTATTATAATGTAGGCATTTTAATAGCAGTTAAAGATGATGAAAACAACCCAGATGAGGTTGAAGCACTAAGATATGATCTTTTAGAAGCAATGCAGAATTTATTGGCACAAAATAGATCTTTAGATTGTGGAGCAAAATCAACACTGATAACGAATATAGATTTAGGTATAGTTGATTTAGATGAAAAGAATCAACAGATTTATCGGTTCGCTGAAATTAATATAAAATATTGGACTTTACGGAGTCATCAGCCAGAACCATAAAAATATTAATAAGGAAACTTTTTGGAGGAAAATAAATGGCACAATTAGTCAGAACAGGATTGTTTCAATATTTAATGTGGGATGATTATGCGTCACCATCAGGTTATGCAACAACCGGTGTCGTAGATGGTGGAAATCTAACCATTGAGCCAGGAACAAGAAAAAGAATTGGCATCTCAGGGGCCGAAGTGAGAAAAGGTGGAGTAATCACACCTGCAGGAAGTGCAACATTTTATCTTACTGCAACAAATATTAATATTCTCACAAATTATGGTCTAAGGGCATCTTATCCTCGTGGAGTTCTAAAACCAATTAATTTTAAGGGTGGATTAGATGAGTTTTACTGGACTTATAGTGGAGCCTTAATTGGTAGTTTTACTATTGATTGGGCAGTTGGAGAAGGAGTTAAATCAACAATTGACTGGCAATCGCTGAATATAAAAGAAGATACATCACCAGTAATTACAACTTTTAACACAGAAACTAATGATGGATTTGAAGACTATGAATTTGACATTAAATTTGGCGGAGTATCTTATGCGGTTCAAAGTCTTAGCATTTCTGTGAATAATAATATTAGTGTTCATAGTTCTGGTGATGGAAAAACTGCTAATACAAAAAGATTCCCAGAAAGATTAATTTATGGTGCTGAAGAATTAACAGTTAATTTAACAACTGCTTTACCAATACCTCACTCAGTTTTGGGAACTTATATCGATTGTCAGCCTGATAATCTTGGAATAGTTTTAAATGGAACAAATGCTTGCACGAACGAAACATTAACAATTACTTTAACTAACTTAATGCAATCAGATGCGTCAAGTATGGGATTTGTTGATCATGCAACAGCCGCATCATTTGATTATGGATTTATAGGTAGTTCAGAAGCAGGAAGTTTAGCAATATCTTGTACAGTTTAATAATTAAACAAAAAGGTGGGATATAAATTATGTTAAAAATTAGATTAAAATTAGAAGTTGAGCATGAGGGTGCAAAATTCTTCGCAAAGCCGCTGGATGGAATAATTCCAGCGGTTTTGGAGGCTTTGAAAGATGAACAAATTCAGCAATTAAGTGATATTAAGGAAGCTAATTTAGATTCTTTACAATCAGTTCCGACAAGTTTAATTGGATTAATTATTGATGTTTTTAACCAAGCATTAATTGGCTGGGAAGGAATTGTTGATGATGAAGAAAAACCAATTGAGTTTAATGAGGAAAATGTGAAATTAATTCCATCATCTATAAAACTTGAAGTTGGTGCTAAATTGCTTAATGAGATGGTTAAAATTAATGAAAAAAAAGGGGAGTAATTGAATGTGCTTATAATCTTTACGCCCCTAGATATAAATCTGGTGGAGCAGAAGGACAATTAATTCATACTTTTAAAGGTATGATGAAAAAACAGGAGACATTACAAAGCCCGGCATCAGAAAAAACTGGTGTTCCGGGCTTTTTGATTGACCTATACATAGCCGAAATTTTGAATATAGAATTGATAGACTTAGAAAAATATACATTTGAAGAAATTATGTACAAATTGTGGTGGAATGAAGGAAAAAAATTGGCAGAATGGGCAGCGAATCTAGAATCACAAAAACCAAGGAGTAAGTAATGAAAATAGGAGTAGATAATGGCTAATTTAAAAATAACTTTTGAGGGTAAAGATAATTTAACTCCAAAAATAGATAAAATTATAAAATCTATTGATCAGATAAAGAAAGAAGTTAATATCACTGTTAAAGCTACTGGAGTTGATTTAGCAGCTAGTTCTATAGATAAATTAAGTAAGAAAAC
>Ga0116161_1004855_pt1 | contig 11064 bp, 10 predicted proteins | sample AD_JPNAS3_MetaG_FD_89877 | JGI IMG/M metagenome (GOLD analysis project Ga0116161, IMG submission 89877) | Active sludge microbial communities of municipal wastewater-treating anaerobic digesters from Japan - AD_JPNAS3_MetaG | ecosystem: Engineered > Bioreactor > Anaerobic > Digestate | place... | reverse complement strand
GCGTCCGGAGCATCCCGACCCTGATGCTGTTCAAGGACGGCAAGTTGCTGGACACCCTCATCGGCCTCGTTCCCAAGGACAAGCTCGAGGCCTTCGCGAAGAAAGGCTTATGATCAAAAACGCTAACATACGCAGACAGGCCCTGCTGATCCTCCTTTTCATCCTGACGGTCAGCGTCGGCGGGTGCGCCTGGTGGAAAGACTTGTGGTCGCGCAAGCAGATGGCCAAAGGCACCCCGGAAGCCTTGTATTCGGCGGGCGTGGCGGCTTACCAGGACGGTCGGTACAAGCGGGCCGTGGAGTACTTCACCCGCCTCAAGGAGGAGAACCCCCTGCACCCTCTGGCCCTGCAGGCGGAAATCGGCATCGGGGACGCCCATTTTTCCGACGATGAATTCGCGGAAGCGGAACTGGCCTATACGGACTTCGTAAGTCTTCACCCAACCAACGAAAACAACCCCTACGTCATCTATCAGATCGGTATGTGCCACTACAAACAGATGTCCTCCATCGATCGGGACCAGTCCGAAACCGTCAAGGCCGCCCGGGAGTTCGAACGCGTCATAGCCCGCTACCCGAGCAGCAAGTTCGCCTTCCTGGCAGAGCAGAAGCTCCGGGAATGCCGCCAGCAGTTGGCGGAACGGGAGTTTTATATCGGTGAGTTTTACTTCAAACAGGGAAAATACGAGGCGGCCTTGAAGCGTTTTCAGACCGTGGCCAAAATCTACCCCCACATTGGTCTCGACTACAAGGCCAAAGCCTATATCGCCGAAACGCAGAAACGCATCTTGAAGGCGGAGCAGAAAAAGGCTTCGTCGAAGGGGATCAGCTCCGGAGCCGGGCCAGTGTCCGGTGCAGACATGTCTCCGGGGGCCGGGAGGAATCAACAGTAAGCCGGTTGTCCTCCGGCAGGCCGTCCTCCCGGTCATAGTCTCCTTTCTGGGCGGCGTAGATCTCCCATCGGCCATCCGAGGCCTCCCGCGGGTCCCGCGCCCGCCGCTCCAGCCTTTCCCGGACCGCCTCGTCGGGGCAGACGCATTCGACCAGCAGGAAGGGAACCCCGAGCCGCCTGGCCAGCGCCATGGCGTCGTTACGCTGGCGGGCCCGTTTGTAGGAGGCGTCGATGATGACGGGCCGCCCTGATTGCAGCAGTTCCGCCGCCCGTTCATGGGCGGCGGCGTAAGTCTGCTCCGAAATGTCTTCCCCGTAAATCCCCTGTCCGAATTCCACATGATGCCGGTCCGTGGGCGCCAGGTTCAGGAGTTCCTTGCGGAGGACATCGGTGCGGATCACCGCCGCCCCCAGGCGGGGCGCCGCCAGGGAGGCCAGGACGCTCTTCCCCGTCCCCATCAGCCCGGTGATGAGGATCAGCGCCGGTTGTTCCAGGCGGGCCGCGTAGGTGTAGGCCAGATCGAAATAGCGCACGGCGAGCTGCCGCGCCTCTTCCTTTCCCCGGACGTCGATGGCGGGATCGTCCAACCGGAAGCTTACCACCTTGCCCCGGACATAGGCGTAATAGCACTTGTAGAAATTGATCAGCCCCAGGAGTTCCCCGTCCCCGGCCAGGCGGGCGTAATCCGTCACAAAGCGGTCGGCGTGGTCCTCATAGCCGTTGTAATCGAGATCCATGGCGAGAAAGGCCGCCTCCGCCGCCACGTCGCTGTAGCGGAAACGCTCGTTGAATTCGATGCAATCGAAAATGACAATCTCGCGGTCCACGACGATGTGCTCCAGGTGCAGATCGCCGTGACCGTCGCGGATGCGGTGTTCCCGGACCCGTCTGGCCAGGAGGGCGGCGTTTTCCTCCATAAACCGGAAGATATAGTTCCTGATGAACCGGAACTGAAAGTCAGGAATGGTCATGCCGATGTATTTCTCCGTCTGGGCGAAATTCTCTTCGTGATTGTGGCGGATCGTCTCCGGAGAGCCGATCTCGTCGATGCGGCCCCCCGTTTCGGCCTGCCGGTGGAAGGCGGCAAGCTTATCCGCAATCGCCGTGAAAACCGCCGGGTCGAAGTCCCGGGCGACGATGAGGCGCTTCAACATCCGCTCCGGCGGGAGTTTGCGCATCCGGACGGCGTAATCCACCACCCGTCCCCCGGCGCCGCCGTCGGCCCCCAGGACCAGACGGCCGTCCCGACCCTCTTCCCGGATCGCCGCCACCTCCAGATAGGTCTCCGGGGCCAGCCGCCGGTTCAGGCGCAGCTCCTCGTGGCAGTAATGCCGGCGCTTTTCCAAGGTGGTAAAATCGAGGAATCCGAAATCCACGGCCTTCTTCACCTTGTAAACTTCATCGCCGGCGATGAAGACATAGGAGATGTGGGTCTGCACCATCTCCACCCCCGCCGGACGGTGAGGATAGAATCCCGGATCGCTCATGGCCGCGACAAGCCGCGGATGGGTCATGGAAGATTCTCCTTCATGATCAGTAGGCCTCCTTGTCGTCCCGGAGGTCTTCCCCGGTTACGGGCCCGCGGAATATCCGGTAAACCCAGAATTGGTAAACCGCCACCACGGGGACGAAGATCGCGGCGACGACGGTGAGGATCCTGAGGGTATAATCGCTGGCCGCGGCATTGTAGATCGTGAGGCTGTAAAGGGCATCGGGACGCGCCGGGACCAGTTGGGGATAAAGACCGGCGAATCCTGTCATGACGATCAGGATGACGGCGGCCCCGGAAGCGAAAAAGGCGGCGGGAAACCTCTTGCTCATGATGGCCATGCCCATCCCCAACAGGGAGGCCACCACCCCGGCGGGAAGGAGCAACAGGACATAATTATTGATATAACTGGCAAAAATGGATGTGACGAAGGCGGTGTTCACGAAGAACAGCGCCGTCGCCGCCACCAGAACCGCCCAGATCTTCATGGCGAATCGCCGCACCCTCGCCCCCAGTTCGTCCCCGGTCTTGACGGCCAGCCAGAGGGCGCCGTGACCGCCGAGCATGACGACGAACATGACGCCGGTCAAAAGTCCGTAGCGGTTGAACAGGGAAAAGAAGCCCCCCTGGTAGCCCTGGGCGTTCAGGGGCAGTCCCTGAAAGATATTGCCGAAAAGGACCCCGAAAAGAAAGGCCGTAGTCAGACTCCCGAGAAAAAAGGCCATATCCCATCCGCGCCGCCAGGCGGGGGAATCGCTCTTGCCGCGGAATTCCAGAGCGGCGCCCCGGACGATCAATCCGAAGAGGATCAAAAGCAACGGCAGATAAAAGGCGCTGAAGATCAGGGCAAAGGCCGCGGGAAAGGCGGCAAAGGTAACCCCGGCTGCCGTCACCAGCCAGACCTTGTTGCCGTCCCAAACGGGGCCGATACTGTTCATGGCTAGGCGCTTTTCGAGGTCGTTGCGGGGCAGGAAGGGATGGAGGATGCCGACGCCCAGATCGAAGCCGTCCAGGAAGAAATATATGGCCCAGAGGACCGCCCAGAGGGCAAACCACAGCGATTGATAATCCATCAGCTCAAACCTCCGGTCCTTTTCTGGCGTATTTTGCCAGCAGATAGATGTTTATCCCCCAGAGAATGCTGTAAAGGAGGGTGAACCCGGCGAGAGACACCGCCGCCTGAAACGTCGAGACGCCCCGGGAAACGGCCTCCGAGGTCTTTAAAACCCCATAGACGATCCAGGGCTGCCGCCCCACCTCCGCGACGATCCATCCCAGCTCCCCGGCCAGATACGGCAGCGGCAGGGCCAGAATCAGCGCCTTGAGCAAGAGGGGTTGTCTTTCCAGCGCCTCCTTCCGGGACAGGAAGAAGGCCAGGGCGCTCAGCAGGATGAAGAGCCCCCCCAGGGCCACCATGAGGCGGAATCCCAGGAAGGTCTCCCACACCGGCGGCCGCTCCTCCTTGGGAAAGGCCTTGAGGCCCTTCACTTCGGCGTTGAAATCCTTGAAGGCCAGGAAGCTCACCATCTTGGGGATGCCGAGCAGTTCCACGGCATTGCGTTCGTTGGTCGGATCGGGGACCAGAAGCAGGTAAAAGGGCACGCCCCGCTCGGTCTCCCAGAGGGATTCCATAGCCGCCAGTTTGGCCGGCTGGGCCTTCCCCACCTCGGCCCCGTGGAAGTCGCCGACAAGGACGATGAGGAGTGAGCTTGCCAGGCCGAAGGTCGCCGCGATCCGGAAGGATTTTTTGAAGAGGGGCAGATGGTTCTTTCTGAGGATATGCCAGGCGGAGATCCCCAGGACGAAAAAGGCCGCCACGACATAACCGGCGAGGATGGTATGGAAGAATTTCAACCACCCGTAGCCGCTGGTGAGGATTGCCATGAAATCGACCAGTTCGGCGCGATTGTTCCGGATGGCGAAGCCCACGGGGTGCTGCATCCAGCCGTTGGCGAGGAGGATCCAGAGGGCCGACATATTCGTCGCGATGGCGACGATCCAGATGGACAGGGCGTGGAGGCGGGGGGATACCTTATTCCACCCAAACACCCACAGGCCGATGAAGGTCGCCTCGAGGAAAAAGGCAAGCAGCGCCTCGATGGCCAGCGGCACGGCGAAGATATCGCCGACGTAGCGTGCATACTCCGCCCAGTTCATGCCCAGTTGGAACTGGAGGGAAAGACCCGTCGCCACCCCCAGGGCGAAGTTGATGAGGAAGAGCTTGCCCCAAAACTTCGTCATCCCCAGATACATCTCGTCCCGGGTGCCCACGTAGCGGCTCTCCATGTAGGCCACGAGGATGGAAAGGCCCAGGGTGAGGGGTACGAAGAGAAAATGAAACATCGCCGTCACGGCGAACTGGATCCGGCTCAGGGCCAGGGCGTCCATAAGCACCTCCGCATCGGACAGGGAATGACCTTTTTTTACTTTTTTACAATGTCATCACGTTTTACGGCCCGATGAACATCCGCCCGAATGATCGTTCGAGACATCCTCCCTTCATGCCGCTGGTAATATTTATATCAGTTCCGGCTTATATTATCAACGGTCCAGTTTCGGAAAGAACGGGTAGAAGCGCTACCCTGTCCCCCTTTTGCCTTGACTCCCCAACGCCCTTTCCCTATACTGATTCAAATAATAAACTTGTATCTTAATTACATAATCCAGTGCAGTTTCCCCCGGCGATAAACGGATAACCGGCGGGAACGAAGATGTTGACATGAAAATGCCCCTACCCATCCCCCACCGCAACCGCCAGCCCCTCAACCGCGGGCAGGTCTGGATAAGGGCCCTTCGCCTCCACTTTGTCCTCCCCAGCGTCCTGCCGGGGGTTCTCGGCGCGGCCGTTGCCTGGTCCCAGGGTTACGCGGTCAGGTTCCCGGATTTCATCCTGACACTCGCCGGGGTTGCCGTCAACCACCTGGGCCTGAATATGATCGACGACGTCTTCGATTATCGCCACAACATCGATCTGAAGAAATCCCACGAGAAGAACCCCTTCACCGGCGGGAGCGGCGTCCTGACCGACGGATTGCTCACGGCGCGGGAGATGCAGGCCGCGGCGGCGCTTTGTTTTGCCGCCACAATCCTCAGCGGTCTTTTCCTCACCTATCGCCGCGGCTGGACCGTGTTGTTTCTGGGCCTCTTCGGCATGGCCTCCTCCGTCTTCTATACCATGCCGCCGATTAAATTCGGCTATCGGGGTTTCGGGGAGCTGGGACTCCTTATCAACTTCGGCCCGGTGATCGTGATGGGCGCCTATTTCGTCCAGGCCGGACGCCTGGCCTGGGAACCGCTGCTGATTTCCCTCGTCCTGGGGTTGATGATGTGGTCCATGATCGTCATCAATGAGATCCCCGACTACGACGCCGATCGGGAAGGCGGGAAGAACAACCTCGTGGTCCTCCTGGGCCGGGACGTCGCCGTGGCGCTTTACACGGGCGGCCTCCTCTTGGCCTATCTGATCCCGCCCCTGGGGATCGGACTCGGGATCTTCACCCCCTTGACCCTCCTGATCTGGCTCAGCCTGCCCTGGGCCTGGCGTTCCCTTAACATCCTCATCCGCCACCGCCACGACCCGCTGCGCCTGGCCCCCGCCAACCTGGCCATGATCAAGGTCCACACCCTTACCGGTCTGGCCCTGATCGCCGCCTATCTCCTGCCGTGAGAAAAAATGGTGGCATTTTTCATGGAGATTGTCTAAGGAGTGGGGCAAATATTAATCGTTCCAAGGAGTAACCGTTTATGACCAAAGCAACCAGGCCCGCGTCCTTTCGCGGGGCGTCCAAATACATCCTCGACGACGAACTGGCAAAAATAGTCAATGTCTCCATGGCCCTGGAGATGCCACTGCTTCTCAAGGGGGAGCCGGGCACCGGCAAGACCATGCTGGCCCACGCCATCGCCGAGAGTATGGGCATGCCGCTCATCGTCCTCAACGTGAAATCGAGCATGAAACTCGTCGAGGCCCTCTACCAATACGACACCCTCACCCGTCTCAACGACAGCCGTTTCGGCGACTCCAAACGGGACGTGAGCGATATCGAGGCCTATATCCGAATGGGCAAAATCGGCCAGGCCTTCGTCTCCGATACCCGGACTGTGCTCCTCATCGACGAGATCGACAAGGCCGACACGGACTTTCAGGACGACATGCTGGACGTTCTCGATCAGATGCAATTCGACATCATCGAGATCGACAAGACCATCACCGCACGGCACCGCCCGGTGATCGTCATCACCTCCAACGCCAAGAAGGACCTCTCCGATCCCTTCCTGGGGCGCTGTAACTTCCACCACATCGCCTTTCCCGATCCGGACATGATGCGCCTCATCCTCGCCGTCCATTTTCCCAAGCTCGACGAGGAGCTCCTCGGGACCTGCGTCAAGACCTTCTACCGCCTCCGGGAGCTCCGGGGCATCGAGAAGAAGCCGGCCACCCGGGAGCTGATCAATTGGCTTAGGGCCCTGAAGAGCGATCCCGATTTCCGTCCCCAGCTCCTCCAGCAGGGCCGGATCCCCTATCTCGGCATCCTTTTCAAGAAAAGTGCCGATCTTTTTCAGGCGGTGCAGCAGTTGGGCCGGGGGCAGATGTAAGGCCGAAGGCGCGTTATCAGGGCAACCACCTCCCCTCCTTGCCTTCCCCCCTTGCCGGGGGAAGGGGTGTTGCGGCCAGCATAAGTTTGTTGATGGGGAAATCACCATAAATGTTCATAGATTTTTTCTACACCCTGCGCGACCGGGGTATTCCCGTGACGCCGACTTCCTTTCTCCGGCTCCACAAGGCCTTGAATTTGGGGCTGATTCATTCCCTGGAAGATTTCTACACGGCGGCCCGGGCCATCCTCGTGAAGAGCGAGCGGTATTTCGACGGCTATGACCGGATCTTTGCCCATCATTTTCGGGGCATGGAACTCCAGGAACCCACGGCGGTGGAGCTGACGGAGATCGCCCGGGCCCTCCTCGACGAATGGCTGAAAGACCCCGGCGAGATCGCCCGGGCCTTGGGGGTGGACGAGGAAAAGCTCCAGGGGATGACCCCCGAGGAACTGATCAAGTATTTCCTCGACCGCCTGAAGGAACAGACGGAGGCCCATCACGGCGGCAACCGGTGGATCGGCACCCGGGGGACATCGCCCGTGGGTCATTCAGGGCATCATCCCGGCGGGATGCGCGTCGGCGGCCAGTCCCGGAACAAGTCCGCCGTCAAGGTGGCCCTGGAGCGCCGCTACCGTGATTATTCCCAGGACGGCCCCCTTACGGAGCACCAGATGGCCGAGGCCCTGAAGCGCCTCCGCCGCATGACCCCCACGGGCCCCCGGGACATCGTCAACATCGACAAGACCATCGCCCAAACCATGCGCAATGCCGGGGAGATCGAGATCGTCTTTGACCGGCGTCTCACGGACCGCCTGAAGATCATCCTCATGATCGATAACGGCGGCTGGTCCATGGATCCTTACGTAAGTATCGTTCAGACCCTGTTTCACTACGCCCGTTCCCAGTTCAAGGATCTGAAGATCTTCTTTTTCCACAACACGATCTACAGCCGCGTCTGGGCGGACCCCCGGCGGTATTTCAAGCCCGAGCCGGTGGAGGAGTTTATCCGCCGCGATCCGGAGACGCGCCTCATCATCGTCGGCGACGCCAGCATGGCCCCCTACGAACTCATCCACGGCAACGGCGCCATCTACGTGGACCAGAAGGCCACGGGGGCAAGCATCGACCGACTCAAGTTCCTCGCCCGGACCTTCCGTCACGCCGTGTGGCTCAACCCCGTCCGCCAGGAGGAGTGGGAGTTGACCTGGACTATCGGCATCGTCCGCCAGGTCTTTCCCATGTTCGAGCTGACCCTGGACGGTCTGGAGAAGGCCGTCCTCCACCTCATGGCCAAGCACTGACACCGATGTCTCATGCAATGCCCGGGCGCCCATCCCGGAACGGGACGCATTGCTCCCCTTGCAAAAAATCACCGTTCCTATGGCGCTGTCCGCAGTCATTGATCTTTTTTGGTATCCGGAATTCACAATGTATGACCGTCCTTAAGCGCCGCCTGCCACTTCATTGATAAACTGGATTTCATGTTTGACAAGGGGAAGGTGCGCGACATCGCAAAACCGAAATACAGGATGTATTGCCATTTCATTTCTACCGGTTGTTGGCTAGTAGCTTTGAACCAGTAATGCTCGTAATCGAGAACAGAAAAAATGGAAGTCGCCGGACATTGGCTCCAAATACAAAGCGACAAAGGAAAATTTATTTCATATCGCTGAATTGCGATCGAAACCTGCATAGTTTGGAAGCTGATTTTTCTGATGATCGAGGGTATCGTTAGCTTCCTGAAAGAGAACATTTGTATTTTTAAATGATATGCACTGTTTCAAACGGTACTTGTTAATTCTGGTTTTATATACATTGGACGAATTTTCTTTGATATACCTGCCGGGCATTTTATCCTGATTACCACAAAATACCCGATGGTAAAAGTTTAATAATATCGGTTTTCTAATGTTATTACTTTTTTTATGGAATAAAGTAGGATTTCTCGCAATATCGGAAAAAGATTGGCCGGTATATTAAATGTTCTGTGTATTAACGACAAGGATCAAGAAGATTGGACAACATGTTCGAGCAACTTGAAAAGATAAACAAGCGTTCCGGCCTGTTTGAATCCTATACGGCAAGAGAGCTCTGGGACGATGAACATACTTCTCAGCAGATGTTTTCCTTCCATCTGGATGCAAATATTGATGTATCTTCACGCAAGGCAAGTTTCATTGACCAATCCGTTGGATGGATTGTCGCCCAATTCAATATCAGCGCTGCGACAAGAATCGCCGATTTCGGATGTGGCCCCGGTCTTTACGCCGAGAGACTCGCCCTAAAACAAGCCAGGGTGACGGGGATAGATTTTTCTAGAAGGTCCATTCGGTATGCTCGACATTCAGCGATGGACAAAGGACTTTCAATCCGTTACGTTCACCAGGACTACCTGGAGTTCAAAACAGACGAACAGTATGACCTCATCCTGATGATCATGTGCGACTTTTGCGCTCTTAGTCCTGCACAAAGAAAAAAAATGCTGGAGAAATTTTATAAGTTGCTGATGCCGAATGGTTCTATTCTCCTTGATGTATATTCCCTGAATGCTTTCGAACAAAAGAAAGAGCTTTCCATCTATGAGCCAAATCTGCTTGCCGGCTTCTGGTCGCCAAACTACTACTATGGCTTCCTGAATACTTTCAAATACAACTCAGACAAAGTGACTCTCGACAAATACACGATCATTGAGGCCGGCCGCATACGCACGGTCTATAATTGGCTGCAATATTTCAGTCCGGAAGATATAGAAAGAGAGTTCGCAAACTGCGGGCTTTTTGTTGAGGGCATGTATTCCAACGTCGCCGGTGCCCAATACGATCAGTATTCCGGCGAGTTTGCGGTTGTCGCTAAGAAAGAAAACGCTGAAAGAGGCATTCCAACGGATTGACGAGGGAAAGTGCTCGCCTCCCGGTGATCTTCATATTTTGTCCCTCGGGGCATGTAAACCATAATGAAAACAGACAAAGTGAGGTTCCTTATTGCATCAGTGATCTCATTTACTTTTTCAATGTTATATAATGGGATCGTTCATTTGATCATCCTTAGCACAGTTAACAAACAAGTTGAGTCACTAAGGCGGGTGGACTTCTCGTCAAAAGCATGGATATCTATCCTGGCAACCCTCACAACTTCATTCATATTCACAACAATCTATTCGATCTTTGTTTCTGAGAAGAATTCCAAAAAAGGATTATTGTTCGGCTTTTGCTTTGGGTTGCTTATCGTCATTCTAGTTGATATAAATCAATATGTTCTCTATTCATTGCCATTTTCGCTGGTAGCAAGCTGGGCAATGTTTGGAATTATTGAGTTCAGTATTATTGGCATGATCGTGGGTTATATTGTCAAAGACGAGACATAACGAAAAGTTCGAGCGCATTCGCCAGCAGCCTTGCCGAGCGAGCTCGGTAGCCTGCCGTCGAACCGCTCAACTCGCCGTTATGCGGCCAATTTGAAACAAGGAACGATGAACAAATCAATATCTCTGAGGCTGTCCACGAATCGTCTTGAGCTAATAGCAGCTACACTTGATCATGTTTGTGCCGAGTTGGAAGCTGCTGAACGTCTGGCATCACTATTGAAAGCTCATGTAGAACCGGGGTGGCCACCGGGTGAGTATGATCGGGATGCCCAGGTGTACTTTCGAGACCGTATAAAAGAAGGCGGCGCGGCAGTCATCGGATGGTACTGTTGGTATGCATTACGACACGGAAGTCCTTATCAGACTTCGGTATTGGTGGGAGCAGGTGGATATTTCGGTCCCCCGAATGAAGAGGGTGTATGTTGAGATCGGCTTTTCGATAATGCCTGCATGGCAAAATTTTGGCTATGCCACAGAACTAGCCGAGTTGCTTATCAAAAATGCCTTCACCGATGGTCGTGTGCTGAAAGTTATTGCCCATACAACACCGATGAACTTGGCATCGTGCAAGGTACTTGAAAAATGTGGGTTTAACTACCCTAAATTCCCGTTAAAGTTGTAACTATGCCAGTGGACTGATATCAAGGGTTTCCATGATCAATCGCTGTGGTTTAGTAATTTCCGTTAGCATCTGACCATACTTACCGGAAAAACGGATTTG
>Ga0116161_1004850_pt1 | contig 11067 bp, 8 predicted proteins | sample AD_JPNAS3_MetaG_FD_89877 | JGI IMG/M metagenome (GOLD analysis project Ga0116161, IMG submission 89877) | Active sludge microbial communities of municipal wastewater-treating anaerobic digesters from Japan - AD_JPNAS3_MetaG | ecosystem: Engineered > Bioreactor > Anaerobic > Digestate | place... | reverse complement strand
GCTTTTTATGTGCTGGCTAAAATCTAGATTCGAATTGCCGGGGTGGTGGAATTGGTAGACACCAGGGACTTAAAATCCCTTGCTGCGCAAGCGGCGTGCGGGTTCGATGCCCGTCTCCGGCAAAAGATATTATTTAATTATTTTATAATAATTTATAAAATTGTACTATTTATTGCCTACAAGATACTCCCTTCTTCCCTATTTTAAGAAGGTGCTCATTTGTCGGTTAAGAAAAGAATTATTGGCTTTGGGATTCTTTGCATCGAATCTCAACATTTTCCTTGGCTGGATGCAATATCATCCATCCGTCGCAAGCGCCGCGAAAGATCGCGCGCGAGATTCATTATCATCATCGAGAAAGCTCTCAGATCGAGTTTGAAGATATCGTAGAGGGCACGATTAGAGATTGTAACGGTTTCAAGAGCAGTGGCCGCGCGAACTGTTGCGATACTCGGCATGATATCTAGAAGCTCCATCTCGCCGAAGGTTTGCCCTTCCTTTAGGCGGGCTATGACTAGCCCCTTTTTTATTATTTCAACTTCCCCGCTTAGAATAAAATGAATCTTATCGTTGGGCTGCCCTTCGACCTGTGGACATTCTCCGGCTTCGAAATGCTCTGTACCAAGCAAAGGCTTGATCCTTTCTATCTGTTCCGGACTGATGCCTCCGAAGAGCGAGTATTTTTGAAGCTGGTCGACCTCGATCATTTCTTGCTTCCTTCAGAATATTATGCTTGTTTCAACGTTCCCCTGATTCGTAGATCTGTCCAGCGGCCTTGGGTCCCACCGATTTGCCTGCAAAGAATAAAAGAGCGATGATGGTAAGCAGATAAGGCAGAATATAGAAAAATTCTCCAGGAAGCCCAGAGAGCAGCGGAATATCTTTCGCATAGAATGAGAGGGCAGTAGAAAACCCAAAAAAGAATCCAGCTCCGAGCACTCCGAAGGGATTCCATCTACCGAAGACCAGCGAAGCGAGAGAAATAAAACCTGTGCCATGAATAGACACCAAGGTATATTGGATATCCGCCGTCAGTACCATTACGGCTCCGCCAAGTCCGCCCAAAGCACCCGAAATCAGAACGCCAAAATAGCGCATTTTTGCAACGTTAATACCCATGCTCGCGGCTGCCTGAGGATGTTCACCACAAGCCCTCATACGAAGACCAAGCGGCGTCTTATATACCACAAACCATGTCAAAAGTACAATGGCGATGGCAATGTAGAACGTAGGGTACACCTGGTCGAAAAACATCCTTCCAAGCACAGGAATCTTGCTCAATCCGGGGACACTCAACTTCTTTATGCCATAAGAAAATGCACGAGTCCTCTGTTGATGAAAAATGATCTGGCAAAGGTAGACCGTAAGCCCTCCAGCCAGAATATTCAGGGCTGTACCTGAAATGACTTGATCGGCCTTGAGATTGATGCTCGCAACGGCGTGTAGCAAGCTGAAGGCCACCCCTGATAGAAGGCCTCCGAGCAATCCAATCCACGCCGCCGCGGGAGTCGAATTCTCCAAAAGGACGGTTATGGTAGCGCCAGTAAAGGCACCTACCATCATTATTCCTTCCAGAGCAATATTGACGATGCCGGATCTTTCGCTGAAGAGACCCCCTAGGGCAGTCAATATAATGGGCGCTGAAAACATGAGCGCAATAGGAAACATCTGAAGGAATACCTCGAAGGTCATACGCGTTCCCCTTCCGTTGTGGGCACCTGTTTTCGCTCGAATTTATCGAGCACCATTTTTATGCCAAATTTCATTGCAACGAATAACACAATCGAGGCCTGAATGATCCCTGCTATCTCTCTGGGTATGCCCTGAGACTGCATGAGAGGCTGTGCGGCCTTCAACCCTCCAAACAGAAGACCAGCAAGCAAGATCCCCAATGCCTCATTTCCTCCCACTAGAGCCACGGCAATTCCATCGAAACCATAGCCTTCTGCTGCTTGAATCACACGACCAAAATTGAAAGTGCCAACAGTGATTATTCCACCCGCAAGACCAGCAAAAGCACCAGCTATTGCCATAGATGCGATGATGTTTCGGTTCACCTTCATGCCAGCATAGCGAGCGGCCTCCTTGTTGTGACCTACGGCGCGCAAAGAGAAGCCAAAGGTAGTCTTATTTATGATAAAGGAGAATATCAGAACCGCTAATAGAACTGGAATGAATCCCCAATTGAGGCGTGAGTTCCGAGTTATGCTCTCCAGAAATGGCGACTTGAGCAGAGCGGAATCGGGGAAAGGCACTGTCTTTACCTTATCCACGCTCCCAAAAATGTTCAGAATCATATAATTATTGAAATGCAGAGCAATGTAATTCATCATTATGGTAACTACTACTTCGTGTACGTTGTATCGCGCTTTCAAAAAGCCGGGAATGGCACCCCAAAGCGCTCCTCCCAGAATAGCCGCAAGCAACACCATCGGCAGGTGAATCACCTTGGGTGCTTGCACAAGAATCGCAACTGCCGTAGCCGAGATGGAACCCATCATCAACTGACCTTCGGCACCAATGCTGAAAAGGCCGGTGCGCGACGCAAAGGCAAAAGATAGACCCGTTAGAATTATCGGCATTGCCTGGATTATGAATTCACCTATATAACGCGTGTTGATCGGCTGTCCATTTATGATATCTATGCCTGAAAATCCTTTTATTATAGCGGCATACATAGAGACAGGAGAACGACCGGTTAGTATGACGATTAATGATCCCAGCAAGAATCCAAGAAGCACAGCAATAAGTGGAAGCACTATCTTTTCTTTTCGAGCAGGCATTTGCCTTCCTCCCTTCCCTCAGACATGCGCTGGTTCTCGGCCAGTCTGAGTCGCTTCATGTGCTTTATGAAGAGCTCCTGACATCATAAGACCGAGTTCATTTTCATTGGTCGTTGCTGCATCGACGATGCCGACGATCTCTCCGTTGTAGATGACAGCAATGCGATCAGAGAGATCCATGATCTCATCGAGCTCAAGGGAGACTAACAAAATAGCCTTGTTTTTATCCCTTTCTCCAATGATACGTTTGTGTATATATTCGATCGCTCCCACATCGAGACCTCTCGTCGGCTGAACCACAATAAAGACATCGGGCGAACGATCGATTTCGCGAGCCACAATGGCCTTCTGCTGGTTTCCTCCAGACATCGCGCGAGCCGGTGTAAGGGGTCCCTGCCCAGAACGAACATCGAATTCCCGGATAAGCCTCTGAGCGTTATCCAGAATTGCCTTCTTGTTCAGTATCCCCCAATGCGCGAAAGGTTCTTTATAATAGTTGTGAATTACGAAATTCTCGCCCAATGTGAAGTCGAGGATGAGCCCATGCTTCTGGCGATCTTCTGGTATATGTCCAAGACCAAGATCAGACCTTTCATTTATAGAAAGGTGAGTTATATCGATATCTCGAAGGAAAATATGGCCAGATTCAACCTTAGTCAATCCGGTTATTGTATGTACGAGCTCTGTCTGGCCGTTGCCATCTATACCACAGAGCCCGAGGATTTCGCCAGCGCGAACCGAGAGTGATAGATTTCTTACGCCAAGTACTCCTTTTTGATTCTTCACATTGAGCCCCTCGACGCGCAGAAGTACATCGCCAGGCTTTGCTCGAGTTTTTTGGACATGAAAACTGACCTGGCGGCCGACCATCATTTCGGCCATTCTCTCTTCATCCGTATCTGCGACAGGAACGGTGCCGACGAGCTTACCTCTTCTCAGAATAGAGCATACATCGGCGACTTCTTTTATTTCTCTTAGCTTGTGAGTGATGAGGAGAATGGTCTTGCCTTCTTCGACCAGTCGCCTCATTATCTGCATGAGTTCGCGAATTTCCTGTGGTGTAAGAACAGCTGTAGGTTCATCGAAGATGAGAATCTCGGCATCTCGATAGAGCATTTTAAGTATTTCGACTCGCTGCTGCATGCTCACCGAAATCTCATCGATCTTCGCCTTAGGATCGACCGCAAGCCCATAGAGCTTGGAGATTTCTTCTACTTTTTGTTCTGCCTTATGCATATCGACAAGAATACCCTTTCGAGGCTCCATGCCGAGTATTATGTTTTCGGTAACTGTAAAGTTATGAACCAGCTTGAAATGCTGGTGAACCATACCAATACCGAGAGCGGTTGCCACATTGGGGTCACTTACCTTTACCTCTTTGCCGCGAATGCGAATTGTTCCTGCATCAGGCTGATATAGCCCAAAAAGTATGCTCATCAGCGTAGATTTCCCAGCACCATTCTCTCCCAGAAGTGCATGAATCGAGCGCTCTTCGACCTGAAGTGTGATGTCGTCATTTGCTCTAATTCCGGGAAAATCCTTGGTGATATGAAGCATCTCTACGATGTTAGGCACCTATAACCCCCCTGGATTAGGATGAAGCAAAATTATATCACAGCGCGACTATTCTCGCTATATAACCAGCACACATTATACATCGGTCAAAGACCGATTTTGAAATGATTTCTTTGTGGAATCGCCAATTCAAGATGAAACGCATCAAAAAAGCCCCCTCTTTTGGGGGCTTTTGAAACAACTATAGAGGAAGCCGTCCACACAGAGCTGCTTTTTCGGCAATTTTGAGCTTTAGCAGATCGCCGATTCGGGCGCTTCCCCCTTTTTGCTTAGACTGCTTATTTTGCAGGAATCTCCGAGACGACAAGCTTGCCTGATGCTATAAGTGCTTCGTATTCCTTGACTTTTGCTACGATGTCAGCGGAGAGGTTTGGGTTATTATCAGGAATGCCAACACCCTTATTCTTCAATGAGAAAACAAGGACTTGCCCGCCCGGGAATTTCCCTTCCATGGTCATCTTGCTCACTTCATAGGCTGCCACATCGACACGCTTCATCATCGATGTAAGGACTGCGGATTTGTTGCCACTATAGATGCCATCGGCATATTGATCCTTGTCCACGCCGATTGCCCAGCGGAGATCGCCTTTCTGCTGGCGTTCCTTTGCTTCCTTGATGAGTCCGTTACCGGTACCGCCTGCTGCATGATAGATTATGTAGGCTCCGGCGTTATACTGCTTTTGAGCTAAAGCTTGACCTTTATCGGGGGCAGCAAAATCCCCTGCATAGTCTACTAAGATCTTGCAGTCCGGATAGACTGCCTTGACACCCTGCTCGAATCCTGCCTGGAACTTTTCGATAAGCGGGAACTGCATGCCACCCAGGAATCCGAGGATGTTCTTACCATCGGCCTTAGCCTTTAGGGCTGCCGCCACACCTACCAGGAAAGATCCTTCATGCTCCGCAAAGGTAGCGGATACTAGGTTTGGCAGAGATACGACCGTATCGATTATTAAGAACTTGCGGGTAGGGTAATTTTTTGCGACCTGGGTCATCGCTTGCTCGAACAGGAATCCAGGGGCTATGATGAGATTGAGACCTTCATCGGCAAAAGTGGATAGGTTGGGAACATAATCCGCTTCCGCGCTTGACTGCAGATACTTGTAGTTGCTCTTTGGAAGTTTGTAATCTTGAGCAAAACGAACAATACCTTCCCATGTACCCTGGTTAAAGGACCTGTCGTCTATACCACCAACGTCGGTAACGAGGCCCACTTTGAATTGTGCAAATGCGGGCACCGCGATCAAAGCGGTTACGACAAGCACCAAAAGCGCTTTTTTCATGCTTCATCCTCCTTCATTATAGGTTCGATGCTGGAAATGCGTAGATTCTCTATCAATCTACCGCATAAAATCAAATAAATGGTAAAGCCGAGGCAGCAGATTGTCAATAACAATCTTTGCGTTATGACAGCTGTTCTGGCGATTTATTATCTAAAGCTTCAGACTCCCTCATTATTGCAACTCCCGCGGAGGCTCCTATGCGCGAGGCCCCAGCCTCTAGCATCGATACAGCATCCTCCCAAGTCTTGATTCCGCCTGATGCTTTTACGTGAGCGACTTCGCCTATGGTTCTCTTCATAAGGCTGACATCTTCTACGGTAGCACCACCGGTCCCAAAACCGGTGCTGGTTTTGACAAAAGTTGCTCCTGCGGAAATGGCTGCTTCGCATGCAGCGATTTTTTCCTCCTGGGTTAGGTAACAGGTCTCTATTATAGCCTTTACAATGGCTGGTCTAGATGCCTGTACCACTCCGGCTATATCATCCCTAACCGCAGCCCAGTCTCCGGCTTTAGCCTTGCCAATATTGATGACCATGTCGATCTCGTCGGCTCCTTGAGCTACGGCCAACCTTGCTTCTTCGGCTTTTATCAGACTGGCGTTAGCGCCAAGCGGAAAACCAACGACTGTCGCAACGAGAACATCGGAATCTGCAAGCTCTCTGACACAAAGCGGAACCCAGTAAGGATTGACACAGACTGCTTTGAATCCAAACTCCTTTGCTTCTACACAGAGCGCTTTTATCTGATCTTCGGTTGCGGTAGCCTTGAGAAGCGTATGATCGATTACTTTAGCAAGCATTAGGCTTGTCCACTTCTTTTTCATGTTACTTTCCTTCTGCCCTCATCGGCGCCTTCTTTATTATATCTCAATTCTGTTCCGCAAATACTCTCGACGAGTAGCGACGAGCTCTCTCAATTCCATCAGCATTCGCTCATCTGCCCGTTCGGCAATAGGATAGATATATTGTTCTGTCTCATCGGTATATCGCCTAACGAATACATCGTCTGTCACATAACCAAGACTGATCATGTTGGAAATGCGATCAGCGCTCTTCAGCACTCTTGCGTGCGGTGTTCCATAATCTCGAATTCGAATTAAGAATTCGGCCTTGTTTTCGACTGGCCGTCTTGTAACCTCGAGGACCAATTTATATACATCTATGGACTCATCATCAATCGAAAGAATGGAATCAGGATTCGTTTCCGGTGCGTCTTCGAGTAGATCATGGATTAAAGAAGCCTTTAGAAGCACAGAATCGATATATCCATAATCGATTAGGATGGCCATAGTGTCCAGTTGATGCCTGAACATGTTGCCTCCGCTTCTCCTGGGCTTTCCGATTAAGGATGTCGCTAGCTGAATATATGGCGCAAGATGCATACGCTTTAGGCGCAGCATCGCTGTCTTATTCATTATCAGGCGCTCGGCACGAAGTGTTGAATTCCGCCCTATGATGGGAATGTCTACTTGAGGGATACCCTCTTCTGAACTCATGAGAGCTCCTCGATATACTGCTCGAGCTTTGCAGCCTTTGCCATAGATAGCCTGAGCTTTTCCTTTTCTTTTTCGATGATATCTGAGGGAGCAGAGGAATGGAATGTCCGATTGCCAAGTTTTGCTCTGAGCTTTTCGATGTATGCTCTCTCTCTTTCCGCCTCCTTAGAAAGGCGATTAATCAGTCTTGCGATATCGAGAAGACCTCCCACCCCCACATGGACAGTAAAGCCATTACCTACCAAAGAAACACTCCCCTTTTCTGTGGCCTTGCTTATCGATACCGAAGAAGCACCTGCCAATAGGCTTATGAGCTCAATATGACTCTGTATGAATTGACCATGCGAAAAATGATTATCAAACTCAAGAGATAGAGGAATTGAAATCTCGGGCGCAATCTGAAACTCACTTCTAAGTGTACGCACCAAAGTAACAATCTCTTGAAGTGCTTTAAATTGTGATTCGATTTCAGGCGATTCGCGATCCTTTGTCCACACGGGATAGGATGCTATAATCAGCCGTCCCTTTGCATTTGGTAGCATGCCATAGATTTCTTCGGTTACAAACGGAAGAAAGGGATGCAAAAGCCTGAGTGACTCTTCCAGTACTCTAAGGAGCATTGTAGTAGAGCGATCTTTTTCTGATTCGCTTCCCGATTTAGTCGATAATTTTGATGCTTCGATGTACCAATCGCAGAAGTCGTTCCAAAAATAGGAATAGACTGCTTGAGCAGCGTCATTGAAACGCCAGGATTCGAAAGCCTGAATGGCTGCTTTCGCGGCTTCGTTTAGCTTATGCAAAATCCACCAATCTATGTCGCTATAAGTGAGGGCATCATCCTCAAGAAAAGCACGGTTCTCGAGATTCATCAGAATATAGCGCGAGGCATTCCAAACCTTATTAGCGAATTTACTGCCTAATTTGAAACTTTCTTTATCGAGGAGAATATCTTGGCCAGCGGCGCAATTATAGGCCAGGGTGAATTTCAGTGCATCTGCGCCATATTCTTCCACTATATCGAGCGGATCTATGCCGTTTCCCAGACTCTTGGACATCTTTCGGCCTTGTTTATCGCGAATTAGGCCATGAATATAGACTTCCTTGAAGGGACTCTGACCTGTAAACTCCATACCGGCCATGATCATCCTGGCTACCCAGAAAAAAATGATATCATATCCTGTCACCAAAGCGCTTGTAGGATAAAAATATCTCAGGTCTTCCGTATCCTCAGGCCAGCCAAGTGTACTGAAAGGCCAAAGCCAACTTGAAAACCATGTATCGAGGACATCTTCATCTTGATATATGTTGCTGGAGCCACAGTGTATGCAGACAGAGGGGTCTTCACGGCAAACCATCATTTCACCGCAATCTATGCAATAGAAAACCGGAATGCGGTGTCCCCACCAAAGCTGGCGTGAGATACACCAATCCCTGATATTTTCCAGCCAATGGCGATAGGTGTGTTCCCACTTTTTCGGGAAGAAGACAACATCTCCATCCTGCCAAGCCTTTAGAGCCTTATCAGCAAGGGGTTGCATTCTAACAAACCACTGCTTCGAGAGATAAGGTTCGATGGCGCTATGGCATCTGTAGCAATGACCGATCGCATGCACGATTTTTTCTTCATTTTTTAGAAGGCCTTGTGCTTTTAGATCAGCAAGCACTGCTTTGCGGGCGTCAAGTACACTTAAACCGCGATATTTCTCGGGCACAGCATCAGATAGCGTCGCATCTGGATTGAGAATATTGATATTCTCGAGTCCATGGCGCTGCCCAACGAGGAAATCGTTCGGATCATGAGCTGGTGTTATTTTGACAAGACCTGTGCCGAATTCTGGATCGACATAGCTGTCCTCGATTATGGGGATTATACGATCTGTAAGAGGCAAATGAACTTTCTTGCCGATTATAGCACGATAGCGATTATCATCGGGATGGGCTGCTACAGCGGCATCGCCAAGCAGCGTCTCTGGACGAGATGTTGCGATCTCGATCCTGCCACTCGGACATTCCCGACAAGGCCCATCGACTAGCTCGTACCAGATGTACCATAGAGAACCTGGTTCATCCTCATGCTCCACCTCGTCATCCGAAAGAGCAGTGCCACAGGATGGGCACCAGTTCACCAGGTATTCGCCGCGATATATGAGATTTCGTTCGTAGAGCGCTACAAAGACTTCGCGCACAGCTTTCGATAATCCTTCATCCAGAGTGAATCTTTCCCTGCTCCAATCAAGACTAGATCCAATTCTGGCAAGCTGATTATCGATAAAGGCTCGATGTTCTCTCGCCACTTTCCATGTCTCTTCGATGAAAGCTTCGCGCCCCATAGACTCACGGTCTCGTCCTTCTTTACGAAGCTTGCGTTCCACCACATTCTGAGTAGCTATACCCGCATGGTCTGTACCAGGCAGCCATAGTGTCGGAATTCCTTTCATGCGACGATATCTAACCTGGATATCTTGGAGACAGTTATCTAGTGCATGCCCCAGATGGAGAGCCCCTGTTACATTGGGAGGAGGAATTACAATGGTAAAGGGTCTTTTGTTCTTGTCGATCTTTGGCTTAAAAAGGCCTTCGCGCTTCCACATTTCGTAGATGCGCTCTTCGAATGATTTGGGGTCGTAAGCTTTTGCAAGCTCGACTGATTTCATGCTCTCCTCCGCATTGCACTCATTCCATCAATATAATCGAATGATTGAAAGTGCACAAAAGAATACCGCAAAACTGAGCCCACTTGGAAGGGGGCAAAATCATGTTTCAACCTCTTTTCAACGCCGCATTTCTGTATCATAATGTCTGCTATGAGAGAAACAGAACCTTGGAAATTTCTAGATGCATATCGAGGTCGTATTTTTACTAGCAAATGGCCTACTATTCCACAACTATTCGACATCACTACGGATCGCTTTGCCGATCGAGCATGCTTTACGATATATAGCCCAGACAGAGTAAGCCTCAATTATCGCGAAACTCGTGAGATTATCCTGAGGGTTGCCTCGTATCTCGCTTCGATTGGCCTGGGTCCGGGCAGTCATATAGCGGTTACAGGCAAGAACTCGCCGGAATGGGCTGTAGCGTATATTGCAGTTCTCTATGCAGGCGCAGTTGTTGTTCCCATCGACTATCAGCTATCTACACAAGAGATTATGGCACTTATCGATGCCGGAGATGTAACAGCAGCTTTTATCGATGAGGAAAAATACGATGATATTAAAAAAGGTCGTGCTGGAATGCCCTGTTTCGGCCTTGCCAGGAGCATGGAAACCTTTGTCTATGATCTGGAGCCACCACAGGGTTTTGCTTTTAGTCCTCCTCAGGTGGAGGTACAAAGCACTGCAGCAATACTTTTTACCTCAGGCACAACTGGCGATCCAAAGGGAGTAATGCTCAGCCATGAAAACCTTGTCTCTGACTGTTTTTTGGCTCAAGCAAACCTTAACATTTCCGAACAGGATATCTTCTATGCGCTTTTACCGATCCACCATTCGTACACGATGCTTGCAGTCTTTATCGAGTCTTTCTCGGTCGGGGCTGAGACTGTCTTTGGTAAACGCATGGTAGTCAAGCAGATCCTATCGGATCTCAAGGAAGCCAAGATCACTATGTTCCTCGGAGTGCCAATGCTATTCAATAAGCTCTTATCAGGCATTCTGAAAGGAGTCAGAGAAAAAGGTGCTCTAGCCTATGGCCTTATTCGGACTCTAATGGCAATCTCTGGCTTTATCAAGAAAACTTTCGGGGTAAATCCTGGAAGAACTTTCTTTGGTTCCATTCTCGAAAAAGCTAGCCTATCTTCGATTCGCATTTGTATCTCAGGTGGCGGACCTCTCGATCCGAAAGTATTCAGACAGTACAACCAGCTTGGCGTCGACTTCGTTCAAGGCTATGGTCTTACTGAGACCTCCCCAATAATAACTCTCAATCCAGT
>Ga0116161_1004821_pt1 | contig 11115 bp, 8 predicted proteins | sample AD_JPNAS3_MetaG_FD_89877 | JGI IMG/M metagenome (GOLD analysis project Ga0116161, IMG submission 89877) | Active sludge microbial communities of municipal wastewater-treating anaerobic digesters from Japan - AD_JPNAS3_MetaG | ecosystem: Engineered > Bioreactor > Anaerobic > Digestate | place... | reverse complement strand
GTTAGTACTTTGCCAAAGGCGAGCAGTTGGCAGTAAAAAGCTGATATTCTATAAGTTCTGTTACACTGCATGTGGAGTTCCACAGGCAGCCCACAGAAAAGAATATCTAGCTTTTTACTATGCATATGGCCTGTCAAAATCATAACCCGTGTGCATCGATATACTATGTAATTCTCCCCAAGGGAATCCACAAACTTGAGGGCTGTTATGTCACATTCTTCTTCTATTGTGCAAAAGCTACTTTTTAATACGACAAATACTTTGATTTTTACTGTGTTATAGTCTACAATCATTATAACGGATATTTAGAGATATGAGCAGATACTTATGAAAAGCACGCCGGTAGCACTCATTTATTGAGGTGAAAATATGAATAAGTATAATAAACCATTAATTATATATTTTACTTTGATACTTATTGTTGCATTTATATTTGGATCAATGGAAAACGAGAATGAAAGAAAAGGGCAAATTATGAGTTCGGGCAATAAACATAATACAGAGAGAAAACTGGTAGTAGGACGCGCTAATGATTCAGTTACTCTGGATCCTTCCTGTACTACTGAAATTGATTCCTTCAAAGTAACTGTCAATATACTGGAAACTTTGGTGAAATGCGGAATAGACGGGAACCAGATCGTTCCCTGTCTGGCTGAAAGCTGGACATCCAGTGAGGACGGATTGAACTGGGTGTTCAAACTGCGCCAGGGAATTCAGTTCCATGACGGTACCGCTTTCAATGCTTCAGCGGTTGTTTTCAATTTTAATCGCTGGATGGACGTTTACAATCCATACCATGATGGCCCATTCAGCTATTGGAACTATATTTTTGGCGGTTTTCCCGGATTGGTAAAAAGCGTAAGAGCACTGACGAATTATTCCGTAGAAATAAAACTGAATAAGCCTTTTGCGCCTTTCTTAAATGCACTGGCAATGCCGACATTTGGAATATCAAGCCCTGAAGCTGTAAGGAAATATGGAAAAGATTTATCTGAACATCCGGTTGGGACAGGCCCTTTTATTTTTGAGAGCTGGGAGCACAAAAAAAGTATTGTTCTCATACGCAACGAAAGGTATTGGAACGGCATTGCCAAAGTCAAAGAAGTGGAGTTTAAGGTTATCCCTTCAAATAAAGATAGGTTGGAGGAATTAAGGCAGGATTTGATTCATATTGCGGATTACCTCAGCCCTGAAGATATTGCCAGTATCAGGTACGACCCCAATCTGTATTTGCATTTCAGACCGGGCTTTAATGTTGGTTATATGGCGATTAATAATGAGAAGGCCCCTTTTAATAATAGGAAGGTAAGAGTTGCCATTAACCATGCCATTGACAAGGAAAAACTGATCAATGATGTATTCGACAATTTGGCTAAACCTGCAAAAACCCTTATGCCGCCATCTCTTTGGGGCTATAACGGAAATTTGGAAGCCTACGAATTCAACCCTGAAAAGTCAAGGCAGCTTCTGACGGAAGCGGGATATCCCAATGGATTTAAAACTACACTGTGGGTTATGAATGCTTCAAGAGAATACTTGCCAAAACCCATAGAGACGGCTAAATTCATTAAGGAAAGCCTTGGACAGGTTAATATTGACGTGGAAATAAGAGTGTTTAACTGGGATGAATACCTGACAAGAATACAAAACGGCGAACACGAAATTGCACTGATCGGCTGGACAGGCGACTATGCTGATCCGGATAACTTTCTGTACACTATGCTGGCTTCCGAAAATGCAAAGCAAGGACTCGCGGGCAATTACTCCTTTTATAGAAGCAGGGAAGCAGATCAGCTGTTGGCGCAGGCAAGGCAAACCACCAACCTGGTCTTTCGCAGAAGCCTGTATTCGAGACTGCAGGAAATGGTAAATTATGATGCGCCTTCTGTCCCGCTGGTACACACTACGCCGGTATTGGCCGCACGATTATCGGTCAAGGGATACACACCCCATATGACCGGTGTTGAGTCTTTGGAGCAGGTTTCTCTAGATTTAGAATAATGAAAGGGTAGAGGATATAATTGAAGCACAGGGTTTTTAGAGCTGCACTTTTACTTGTCTTTGCCGCTTTGCTTGTTTTAATAAATATGCCCTTTGAAGAAAAAAGCAGGCCTATAGTCTTCACACTTCCCGGGCTGCCCCGACCCATAGCAAAGACGCCGGTTGTTATTACTTCCGCAGGGCAAAGTACTGATACGTATATAATTCATGATATTACAAATCAATTGATGATTAGGAGTTTTTTCATGCCCCAGGCTGAAGACACAGATTTAGAGGATGTCGAAACGGTTGTTTTTACAGTAGGTTATAGTTCCTTAGGGGCAAAGTATCGGGATATAAGTTACGAAGAAGAAATAAAGCGCGTGAAAAGGCTTTTAGAAAAGGCAAAAGAAGACAAGTTAACGGTCTTGGTTGTTGTTTTAGGAGGAGACCATGCAGATAGCAATAAGACGGAAACGCTTCTGAGGCTTGTTGGCGCACAGGCGGATTATCTAATAGGCTTACGGGAATCAAGCAACGAGATTATTCTGACTGAGTTGGCAGAGGACGGAAATATCCCATTGACGTTAGTTAACAGTGTAAATGATATCTCCGGGTCTTTTGCTTCGGCCTTCCGTTAGGAGATAGTATATGTAATATGCAAGCAGATGGAAGAGGTATTACCATGTTAACCGGTGAAATGAAAGTAAGAGAAATTAAATACCCGGAGATTTTTCTGACAGGGGGAATTTTTCTCATCGCTCTTGGCATGCTGTTTCCTGTATTTTCACAGAACATCTGGTTCGGAGTAATTATAAAGACAAGGGAAGCTATTATTACGGGGGATAGCGGGCATCTTATTCTTGCATCCGCTTTTATCAATTGCCTCTACTCGCTTCAAAGTATTATTCTGTATATGGGGACTATGTTGGTTGTCTTTTATTCAAGGTTTAATAAAGGGTTGAAATCCTTTGATGTGTTTCTTTTTTCTTTGATTATTATAATACTTTTACACTGGACCAGCTCATTGATTTTTGAAATACCCTGGGAGCCTGTGTCAACAATATTGGCTTTGGTTATTTCACTGTTTCTTTTTGAAAGATTGTTTGGAGAGACCTACAGCTTTATTCAGGTTTTTATAGTCTCAATACAGGTCTTCTTTGCTTTTCATTGGCTGAATATAATGCCTTCTTTTTCGCCATACAGATTTGGAAGAAGCGATATTCTGTATGGTGTTAAGATTGCGGGTGTATATCTTAACGCAGATACAGTTTTAAACTTTACCGGATTTGCTTTTTTTCTGCCCTTTATTATATCGGCGTTTATTACTGCAACTCTCTTTATAAGCTACTCGCAAAATATACGCATGGTGAGAGAAAATTATGAAAAAGAAACCGAAATCAGGAATATGAGAACAGAGGCTTTGGAAAACAGAGTATATCAGGAAGTAAAATCTCTCGTGCATGATCTGAAAACACCTTTGGTAACAATTCGAGGACTTAATTCCCTAATGCTTTCTTCAAATGGACATGAGAAATTGTCGGAGTATGGCAATCGCATTGAAAACTCTGTAACAAAAATGAGTGAGATGATTTCAGGTTATCTCTATGAGTCCTCGCGACAAAAAATCAAAACAATTGAGCTGATTAATTTTATCAGGGCACAGCTCCCTTTGGAGGACGAAAGGATTAAGTTTGTTATTGATATTCAAGATGAGCTTCCCGATATATATGTAAACAAAATACGAATAGCAAGGGCTGTGATCAATATACTTGAAAACGCAATTATTGTTCCCCATAAGCAGCTATACAAGCTGATAAATGTTACGATTAAAACAGTCGAAAAAGGCATTAAAATAATTGTCAGAGACAACGGCATTGGTATCGGGGATTTGGAAATGGAGCGGATATGGGAAATAGGTTATTCCTCAAACAACACATCGGGCATGGGCCTGCCCTTTGCAAAACGGGTGATAGAAGACAACATGGGGACAATAGAAATTGCAAGTCAATTAGATGAAGGAACTACTGTAACTGTTTTTTTGCCGTCAGTTGACAGCCTTGAAATAGATGATGCGAGTAATATGAAAGCATAGGATTTGAGGTGATTGAATTGACAATTGCAAGTGTTCCTGAAATTGTTATAATAGACGATGAAGCTGATATTCTTTATACGATTAAAGAAATTTGCACGTATGGGGGATGGGAAGCCGTTACCGCATCTAACGGAAAGCAAGGCTATGAGTTGTGCAAAAAACATAAACCAAAGCTTGTATTGGTGGACTATCATATGCCGGATTGGGATGGTCTGACAACCGTAAAAAAAATCAGACAATTGGACAATTCCGTATCAATATTGATATTGACTGTCGACGAAAGACAGGAGATAGCCGAAAAGTTTATTGCTGCCGGGGCAACTGATTTTGCCATTAAACCGATTAAATCACCGGATTTGATTTCCCGCATAAAAATTAATTTGAAAATAAATGAGATTCAAAGCAAATATGAAGCAGACAGACATCAGGTTTATATTGACAAGGGAATAAGCCCTGCTACCCTGAGCATTATATGCGACTATTTCAAGGAACAGGACAGAGGGCTTACAATAGACGAAATAACCATCGGCCTTAATTTGGCATATCAGACGGTGCATAGGTACATACAGTATCTTATTGAAGAAAAAATGATAGAAACCGTTCCAATTTACGGACAATTAGGAAGACCGAAAAATAAATATAAATTACTTTAAGAATTTTCAGAGAAATATGTTATAAAAGTAGGAATATATTAAATTGTATGGAAATAAGCTTATTAATTTGCTAAATGCCTGCGATATCCAAAATAATTTCATTTAGTATTTTATATATTGTCATGAATATATATAAATAAAGATTGGTACTTGGAAAGCATAGCTTTCAAGTCTAATAAATAAATATTAATGGAGGGGAATTTTTTGAAAAAGATAATAGCGTTAATGCTGGCAGTTGTAATGCTTTTGAGCTTTACAGCATGCGCAAAACCGGCAGAACCGGCAGCAGGTTCGTCAGAACAGGCACCGGCCGCCGGAGCAGAAACTTCTTCATCAAATTGGAAAATTGCAATAATCACCAACACAGTTTCACAGAATGAAGAAGAATATCGTTCGGCCGAATTTGTACAAAAGAAATACGGCAAGGAAAAAATTGTTCATGAGCTTTGGCCGGACAACTTCATGACTGAACAAGAACAGATGATCAGTGTATTGACTAAACTTGCTGCTGATCCTGATGTCAAAGCTATAGTCATTAATCAGGCTGTACCCGGCACAAATCCGGCAGTAGATAAGTTCCTGGAATCAAGGAATAAGGACGAAGTACTTATTGTTTATGCATCACCCCAGGAAAATGCTCCTGACGTATCCGCCCGTGCTGACTTCATCCTTCAACCCGACGAGCTGGCTATGGGACAAACAATACCGAACCAAGCAAAAAAACAGGGTGCCAAGACATTTGTACATTATTCATTCCCGAGACATATGTCTATTCCGATACTTGCGGAGAGACGTACACTTATGAAAGCGGAATGTGAAAAGATCGGTCTGAAATTCGTCGATGCCACAGCTCCGGATCCCACCAGTGAAGCTGGCGTTACCGGCGCGCAGCAGTTCATCCTGGAAGACGTACCCAAGATGGTAAAGAAATATGGAAAAGATACATCTTTCTTCTCCACTAACTGCTCTATGCAGGTACCTCTGATCAAAGCATCTTTTGATGCAGGTGCAATCTATACTCAGCCATGCTGCCCGTCACCTTACCATGGATACCCGTCAGCTCTAGGCCTGAAGGTTCCCGAAGATATAGTCGGCGGTTTGCAGGATGTTATTGACCAGACCACTAAGATCGTTACAGATGCGGGCTTAGGTGGTCGCTTCTCCACTTGGCCTGTGCCTGCAGCCATGATGGCCACTATTGCAAGCGCTGAATATGCTGTCAAGTGGTTGAATGGTGAAACCAATGGCAAGCTTGACAAAAAAGTTCTGGCAGAATGCATGTCTGATTATGCTGGACTGGATATTACTCTGAACCCCTATGTAGAAGAGGGTGTCTCTTATGACAATTATTTACTGTTCTTAATGGACTTCCTTACATACGGAGATCTTCCAAATTAATTGCCGTATGGGAATTTAAGTTGCATCCTGGCAACTGAAGGATAACTTGTAATGAGGGTGTTTCAATACTCTTCGGCTTGAGACATCCTCATTAAGTTTGCAAACCGCTACTCATAAGAGCATATGTGGCAGGAGGGATTAACTTGAGTGACAACCTACTTAGTATTAAAAATATATCAAAAGAGTTTTATGGCAACCGGGTGCTAAAAGACATCAATATGGAAATAAAAAAGGGTGAAATCCATGCGCTCATAGGAGAAAACGGGGCAGGCAAATCCACTTTGATGAATATATTGTTCGGTATGCCGATGATTCATGAAACCGGCGGATACCAGGGCAGTATTGAACTAGAGGGCAAAGAGGTCCTGTTCGCTTCCCCCCACGAGGCTATGGCCCATGGAATTGGGATGGTACATCAGGAGTTTATGCTTATACCCGGTTTTACTATTACAGAAAACATCAAAATTAATCGTGAACTGACTAACCCAAACCTGGTCAGCAAGATATTCGGAAGGCAATATGAAGGTTTAGATATGAAGAAAATGAATAGCGACGCCCGAAAAGCTCTTGACATTATGAGCATGGGTATAGAGGAATATACCCAGGTGGCAGGGTTGCCGGTAGGGCACATGCAATTCATCGAAATCGCCAGAGAAATCGACAAGACCGGAATCAAACTTCTTGTCTTTGATGAACCCACCGCAGTTTTGACGGAATCTGAAACCCAAAACCTGTTGGCTGCCATTGAAAAGTTAGCAGCACAAGGAATCGGTATTATATTTATCAGCCACCGTTTGGAAGAAATAATGCAAGTTTCCCATCGTGTCACCATTTTGCGGGATGGGGAGCATGTGGTAACAAAAGATACCAAGGATACCAATGTGTACGAAATCGCAGAGTTAATGGTGGGTCGTAAGGTATCTTTGGATCGTACAAATTCGACTTCCCGCAGGATTAGCGATGAAACCGTGCTTAGCATCAAAAATCTTGAGGTAAAAATGCCCGGGGAAGAAGTAAAAGGTTTTAACCTGGAGGTAAAGAAAGGTGAGATCATAGGCATCGGGGGCCTGGCAGGGCAAGGAAAGATTGGTGTTGCCAACGGCATTATGGGAATTTTTCCCGCCAGGGGCCAGGTGATATTTGAAAGCAGCCCACTGGAGCTGAATAACCCCAGGGGAGCCATTGCTGCGGGATTAAGCTTTCTCAGTGAAGATAGGAAAGGCGTTGGACTGCTTTTGGATGAGTCCATCGAGCTGAACACAGTTTTTACCAGTATGCAGATACATAAGGAATTTCTCCATAATATCGGCTTTGTCAGGGTTATGGACTCTCGAAAAATCCGCAATCATACAAATAAGATGATCAAAGATCTGGATATTCGATGTACATCCTCTTTGCAGCATGCGGGCAGCTTATCCGGAGGTAATCAGCAAAAAGTATGTATGGCCCGGGCTCTTACCCAGAAACCGAAACTGCTGCTGGTAAGCGAGCCCACCCGCGGTATCGATATAGGAGCTAAGAAGCTTATTTTGGACTTGCTTAAGAAACTTAATGAGGAGCAAGGGATGACAATTGTCATGACATCATCTGAATTAGCGGAGCTTAGAAGTATTTGCGACAGAATAGTCATTGTCTGCGATGGTAAAGTAGAGGGAATACTGTCTCCTGATGCTTCAAATGCCGAATTTGGGTTGATGATGTCCGGTACTCGTGCAGATTCCCAGTTAGGGGGTGCTGAATAAATGTCAAAAAATAATGATATACAAAGTAATAATGATATACAAAGTAATACTATAAAAAAGGGTTTGGAAATCCCTATAGTAAAAAGCATTGGCTTGCCTACTCTGATTATTGCCGCCTTTTTTATACTGGTAATGACTACTGCAGCCATTCTGAAACAATCTCTGCCAATCCTAATCAGCGATATATTACGTCGTTTTGGCATGAATGGTGTATTGGTTTTGGCCATGGTTCCTGCAATTAAATCCGGGACAGGTCCGAATTTTGCCCTGCCCTTGGGCATCATTTGCGGTTTGTTGGCTTGGACAATAGGAATTGAAATGGGCTTTATCGGTATTACACTGATTCTTTTAACAGTAGTAATGGCAACGGTATTTGCGGCTGTAACCGGATACTTTTATGGCAAGCTCCTAAATGCGGTAAAAGGTGCGGAGATGACAATCGCAACTTATACCGGCTTTTCCACCGTTGCTCTCATGTCTTTGGTTTGGCTCATGGCACCCTTTAAGAGCAAACAAATGGGTTGGATGATGGGCGAGGGTCTGAGAGAAACCATTAAACTGGATGGTGTGGAAGCAGGCCAGATTATCAACAATTTTCTTTCCTTTGAAATATTTGAAGTCAAGATACCTACCGGTTTGCTGCTGACGTTTTTTGCATTTTGCTTCCTTGTCTGGATATTTTTCAGGACGAAAACAGGCATAGCAATAATAGCCGGCGGCAGCAATCCTGAATTCGCCGCTGCTTCCGGTATTGATATCGATAAGAATCGGTTAATAGCTAATATTCTCTCCACGGTCTTAGGTGCCATAGGAATAATTCTTTATTCTCAGAGTTACGGCTTTTTCCAACTGTATTCGGGACCATTGATGATGGCGTTCCCGGCTGTTGCCGGTGTTCTAATTGGCGGGGCAACCGCCTCAAAGGCCAATATATCTCATGTTATAATCGGCACTTTCCTGTTTCAGGGTCTGCTTACTGCATCAATGCCTGTAGCAAATCAGTTATTCGAAGGAACCGATTTGTCTGAGATAATGCGTGTGGTCCTGCAAAACGGAATTATTCTTTACGCACTTACACAGGTCAAAGGAGGTGGCAAATAATGAAGAAAGCCAAATATATACTGAGCAAGCAGATGCCGTATTTAGCAGATAATATTGTTCCTATTATTTTTATTGCTTTCACACTGCTGGGTTTTGTACTAACCACCAATGTACCCTTTAATTTCTTTTTATCTGAATTATCCAGCCGTTTCTATCGCAATGCTTTCATTGTACTGTCTCTTGTAATTCCTGTTATAGCCGGGCTGGGGCTGAACTTTGGTATCGTAATTGGCGCCATGAGCGGTCAGTTGGCCATAATAATTGTACGGTATCTCAGCATTGAGTATTTGCATCTTAGCGGATTTTGGGAATTGGTATTTTGCTTAGTCTTGTCTTTGCCCATTGCCGCTTTTATCGGCTTCCTTACAGGCAAGCTGTACAATAAGACCCGTGGACAGGAGATGATAGCCAGCCTGATTGTCGGCTTTTTTGCCAATGGGGTATATCAGTTCATCCTTCTCTTTGCAACAGGTATAATTATACCGGTCCGATCAAGTCACCCCATGATTAAACCCGATGGTGTCGGAGTGCGTATGACGGTAGATATGGGCGAACTGCACTATTCTTTGCAGAATATATTGAAAGTGCCTTTCTTGTGGGCGGTACTCCTCGTCTCGGTATTACTGCTGGCCTTAGTTATTAGTCGCCATCTTATGGGCAAGAAGGGCCACAATAAGGACAACAGGGTTATATTTTTCACCAAGGTCGGTTTGTCAGCGGTGTTGATCATTTATAGTGTATTCGCAATTGTGACTAAAAGCAAAATCACATCCGTAAAAGATGTACCTGCAGCAACCATAATCATTATTGGTCTGCTTTGCCTTTTCACTGAATTGATTATGAAAACAAAGCTCGGGCAGGATTTCCGGAGTGTCGGCCAAAGCCAGCACATAGCTGAATCCAACGGAATAAATGTAGACAAAACTCGAATCATTGCAGTTATAATGTCCACGGTTTTGGCCGCTTGGGGACAGATAATTTACTTGCAAGATATGGGTACCCTGAATGTCTATGGTGCGCACACACAAATTGGTATGTTCTCAGTAGCAGCATTGCTGGTAGGCGGGGCGTCGGTGCACAAGGCCACTGTATCACAGGCCTTGATTGGAACTATACTTTTCAATTCTATGTTTATAATGTCACCGGAAATTGGCAAGGCGGCCTTTGGTAATGCCCTTTTAGGAGAGTATTTCAGGACATTCATGGTATATGGTATTATCGGTATGGCTTTGGGCATTTATGTTTGGAATGCTAACAGAAAAGCCCGTATTACCTTGGATCCAGTAGAAGTGCATACTCAGGATAATTAGAAAATGATAGGGGATTGAGATAACTCAACCCCCTACTTTTATTCGGTTAATCTGCCATTAATCCTTTTGTATGGTAATATCATAAGTGTAAAAATGCATAAAATATTACGGGAGGCGATATTTAATGAAGCTTGAAAAAATTGTTGATTCAATGAAAAATGAAATAATTAAAGCTACCCAGGAGCTTGTGCAGATAAGGAGCCTGGAATCAGAACCCGAGCCGGGAGCGCCATTTGGCATGGAAATGAAAAAATGCCTTGATAAGGCTCTGAAAATATGCAGCAGCCTTGGTATGAGGACGGAAAATTTCGGAGGCTATGCAGGGCATGCTGAGTACGGTGAGGGAGATGAAATAGTGGGGATACTTGCCCATGTTGACGTTGTTCCTGAAGGCTCAGGCTGGTCTTATGATCCATATGGAGGCGAGATTGCAGATGGAAAAATATTCGGAAGGGGCACCATAGACGACAAAGGGCCCGCAATTGCGGTAATATATGCTTTGAAAGCAGTTATGGACTCAGGTGTTAAATTTAACAGGAGAGTCAGAATTATTATCGGATGTGATGAGGAAAGCGGTCGCTGGTCATGCATGAAACACTATTTCAAGCATGCAGAGATTCCTGTGTGCGGATTTTCTCCCGATGCAGTTTTCCCTATTATAAACAGCGAAATGGGCATACTTATATTTAATCTGGAAAAAGAGTTTAAACAGGATAAGGAAAGCAGCTGCGGCGGATTAAGAATAAAACGCATTCAAGGCGGAAACAAGGTTAACATGGTTCCGGACTACTGCGAGTGCGAGCTTGAGATACAGAAAGACTTTGCAGAGAGAATCC
>Ga0116161_1004803_pt1 | contig 11147 bp, 6 predicted proteins | sample AD_JPNAS3_MetaG_FD_89877 | JGI IMG/M metagenome (GOLD analysis project Ga0116161, IMG submission 89877) | Active sludge microbial communities of municipal wastewater-treating anaerobic digesters from Japan - AD_JPNAS3_MetaG | ecosystem: Engineered > Bioreactor > Anaerobic > Digestate | place... | reverse complement strand
GGCGGCATGGGCGGCTACGGCGGTGGCATGGGTGGCGGACGCGGTGGCTATGGTGGCTATGGTGGCGGTCGTGACGTTACCATGATCAGTAATATTTCTGATCTCTTCACACGTATCCCGGATATGATGGTGGGTGAAGCGCCTGCCATTCCGGATATGGTCGGTCTGTCCCGTATCGGAACAGGTGCCACAACAGGGCAACTTACATCTGCAGGTGGCTACAATGCTGCACAGACAGGTGCTGCCCTCGGCAGTTCAATCGGCGCCGCTTCCTCAGGACTTGGCGGGGACGTTTTAACACTGCTTGAACGACTGGTACCCCAGGTTTATGAGCCCTACTCGGAAGAACTTCTTTCCGACATGATTTATAACCCTGCCAATAATATGCTTATCGTTAAAAACACTGCGAGCAATCTTGAGCAGTTCGAAAAGCAGTTGAAACAGATTGACGTTACACCGAAGCAGGTAAGTATTGAGGCCAAATTCCTGACCATTCGTCTGGAAGACCTCAAGAAAATCGGCTTCAAGTGGGATGCCTCCCTATCTGACCTCAATTCGAGAAAACGGTCTATTTCCACACTTGAGGACAACGCCTACTATTATTACGATATAAATGGTGACGGTAAGGACGAAGCCATTCCCTTCTACACACGGCCCGACGGAAAACCGGTCATTTCCAATACTATTACCGATTCGACCATTGCCGGTCTTGTCAATCCTGTGGCTTCGGCTCCATCGACTTTCAATATTGTAGGTAATATTCTGAACAATGCGGACGGAGACAAACTAAGTCTTACCTTCGATTATCTTGATGGTTTGGAAGAGTCTGAGCTGTTAAGTGCGCCCCGGGTGACAACCATGAACCGCAAGCCAGCGATTATTGCTGACTTTGCTACAGAATACTTCGTTTCATCGGTTGATACGCAGGTCTATGCCTTTGCGGGCTCAGGCATCGGCGGAAATGCCATGACGTCTTTTGTCCAGAACATTGTTCCCTCAGCCTACAATTTCGGTATTGCTCTTTCCGTGACGCCTCAAATTCGTGATAACAACCAGGTTCGTCTGTGGCTGAATCCTGAAGTGCGTACGAAAACCGGAACAAAAACCTTCGAACAGAAACAGGTGATTGCAGATCAGACCATTTCAAATGAAATTAATCTGCCGACCACTTCCTGGCAGGCGGTCTGGACAAACGTGATCGTACACGACGGTGACACGCTGGTACTGGGTGGTCTTGTCCAGGACAAAACCTCCAAGAGCACCCATAAGATGCCTTATCTCGCAGACATTCCCGTAATTGGCTTCTTCTTTAAAGGCTCCAAGCGCGAAACCAATCAGTCCAGTCTGCTTATTTTTGTGACACCTGATATTGTTGATTCAACAGGTGCACGCTTCTTCGATGTCGAAGATTTCGAAAAATAAGGTCTGGTTCTCAAGTTTGTTCGCAGGGCGGCTCTTTTTAAGAGTCGCCCTTTTTATTGCTCAGTAAAATAGCGGTAAAGGCTTTGGTTAAGCGTCCTTAGTGCGCAACACGGTTTATGAGCCCATCGTGAAGGAAAACATGCGCTACTTAATTTACAATCTCCTGCTGTATATATGCGCTCCTCTGGTTTTTCTTTATCTGCTTTTTTCCAAGCGTAATCGTGGAATGATCCGACGTTTTCAGGCGGAACTTCACCGCTGCCCCGAGTCTCCGATCTGGTTTCACGCCTGCAGTGTAGGTGAGGTGGGCGTAGCTGCGCTTTTAATTAAGGAACTGTCAGCACAACTGCCGGACAATGCTTTTCTTCTATCTGTAAGCACGCGCACCGGTATGAAACAAGCACAAGCTTCAAAGACAAATGCCGTTCTGACCTATCTGCCTTTTGATCTTCCCCATTTAATACGCCGTTTTGTTAACCATTACCGTCCTTCCGTCTTGATACTTATTGAAACGGAGTTGTGGCCTAATCTTGTTAAAACGATGTATCTTTTTGGAAAGCCTGTTGTAGTTGTAAATGCCAGATTAAGTGACAAACACTTTCCACGATATAAGTTTCTGAATAAAGTGGCATCGCAAGTGTTTAGCATGTTGAGCTGTGTATGTACACAGGAAGAGACCTACAATGCCCGCTTTCAGGCTCTGGGTGTTCCTGCCGAACGCATTTGCAGCACTGGAAATTTGAAGTATGATCAGGAGCCGCTATTCTTGTCGCCGGAGCAGCGTTGCGCTGTGAAAAAAGAAATCGGTATTGGAGAGCGGGCACAGGTTGTGATTTTCGGAAGTACCCATCCCGGAGAAGAAAAACTGGCTGCCCGCTGCTGGGAAGAACTGTCTGCGCAGTACGAGGACTTGTTTTTAATTATTGCCCCCCGTCATTTGAACCGTATGAAAAGTGCCGTGGAGCCTTTTGCCGGTACCGATTTCAGAAGACGGTCTCTGCTGGGTGAACCACAGGGGTCCCGTGAAAATAGTCGCATTTTGTTTCTGGACACCATGGGCGAACTCGCAAAATTATACCAGATTGCGGATATAGCCGTTATTGGCGGCAGTTTTTTCCCGGGAGTTGAAGGACATAATCCGCTTGAACCTGCGGCGGTGGGTGTTCCTGTGCTTTTTGGCAGTCATATGGAAAGTTTCAAAGATGCGGTACGACTTTTGCTGGAGGCTGGCGGTGCTGTGCAAGTTACGTCGCCGGAGGCTCTTTCCGGAGCGTTGGAGCGTTTATTGGAAGACAAGCCTCTGAGAGCAAAAATGGGCAATAATGGGCTCGATGCGGTAAAAAAGAATCAGGGCGCCACAGGGAGAACGTTAGCGGAAGTGCTATCCTGGCTGGAAAAGAGATAAGGTAACGCCTGTATCATGAAAAGGAGGCTGTATCAGAAAAACCCTTGACCGGGTCATCCTCTTTTGATGCTGCGGACGTAATAAAGCATCCCGACAAGAACCAGAAAAAGAGCTGCAGCACTTATATAAAGCCCCAGTGTAAAAGAGGCGGGTCTGTAGGTGAGCGTGAAGGTCTGGCTCCCCTTCAGCAGCTCTACGCCTTGAAAAGCGATGTCTGCAGGGAACAGAGGAATTTCCTGTCCGTTTGACTGGGCATGCCACCCGGGATACCAGGAGTTTGCAACGACCAGAATCCCCGTAGGAGATCCTTCAAGACGGATAACTATTTCGTCCGAGGCAAAAGACGCAATCTGGGCGCGCGCATTTTTTCCCGTGTCCGAGGTGGTAGCGGGGATGTAATCAGTTTCAACCAGCGGCGGGCCGGAAGGGCGGAGCATCGCTGTTTTGTCAGGATCAAGCGTCCTGCCTGCAAATGAAATCCGCGCCAGCGGATGTGTGTTTAAATCCCGGAGAAGCACAGCCCCGGAAGGGAGAACATCCTGAATGTTCAGAACGGGCCGTAATCGTGAAAAGCGCTCCTGAATATCTCTTTTCGTCAGGACAAGCTGACCGGCACCGGTGAGACGGAGCAGCTCCGGATTAACACTTGCCTGCTGATTGAACTCTTTCATGCGGTGCAAAAGAATGCCGGAGGGCGAGTAGCTCTGAGAAATCCCATGAATCGACAGAGGCCATTGCGCCAGTTTCTCTGTACCGGATATTCGGATATTCTCTTTGCAGAGGCTTTTCACGAAAAGAGTATCGGGAATCGCCTGATCGGGCGGCGTATAGTGGTTGCCAGGGCGATAGGAATACCAGGCGTTACCGGCAATCAGCAGGCATAGACCGGCGACAAGCCAGGAAGCCCGTGGCTTGAGCAGCGTGATTGTAAAAAGGATCAGGAGCAGCACACAGAATACAGCCGCCGGGAAAAAGTAGGGAATCGCCTGTATCGTGTGCCGTGCAAGCAACCAGGCGACAAGAAAGGACAACGCCAGAAAAGGAAGCAGGGCGTATTTCATGCGGCGCAGTACGATTTTGCAGTGCTCCAAATTTAAATGCAGCCATTCTTCGGCAGTCGTGGCTGTTAAAAACAAAAAAGCAAGGGGCAAAGGCAGAAAAAAGTAATGGCTGTCAAAAAAAGACAGGCCGTGTACTTTCCGGAGTGGGGCGGTAAGCAGCATGCCAAGCAGCGCAAATAGAAGCGAGGTGATCAAAAGAGCTTCTACCCGGCGTTTTCTGATGCGCACGGTAAAGCGCCGCATGGAAACCCACAACGGAAGCAGAAGGAAGCCGATCATGCAGGTTGGCAGCCACAGTGCCGCACCGTTTGCCTGGATGCTGTCTGTCACACTGCGTGGCGAAAGCAGAATAAACGCAAAATCTCGAAGTTTGATGAGGGGAAGATAATTGTCTTCCAAAGTGCCAAATTTTAAAAATTCAGCATAAGGCAGAATCTGAACCGCTGCAAGACCTAGGGAAACGCCTGTGGCCAGCAGCAGGCTTATGACGGGCGCGATATATCCCTCCCCTTCACGGGTGCGCATTCTGTAAACAGGGATCAGAAGGAGCAGAAAAAGAGATATCGCAACAAAGCCATCGGGACCGCCCGCCAGCCCCGTAATGCCCAGCAACAAAGCCAGCAGAGCCGTAATCCGGTATTCGCCGAGAAGGAGCTGCTGCATGGCTACAAGCAGCAGGGGCAGCAGAGGCACAACATCTGAAACAGGCTGCCAGTGTCCAATAAGCAGAATGCCGGTAAGCTGATAGCCGAACCCGGCTACCAAAGCTAAAAGCGGAGAGAATTGAAATTTTCTGGCTGCAAAATAGGCGAAAAGACCTGCCGCGGCGCTTTTTAAAAACACGGACACTGCCAAAGCGGCTGCCAGCGGGAAAACATACAGAGGCAGCGAGAATATGGAAAAAACGCGCGTTCGCCAAAGAGCAAGAAAAGGGATGCCGCAGCCTTCGTAGGGATTCCACAGGGGAAAACGCCGGTGCGATGCGCTTTCATTTAAAAATGCGTACCAGGGAAAATAACGCTGGACAAGCTCGCTCGAGGTTTCTGTCTGAGCAGAATTAAAATCGCCTTCCCGTGCTTCCTGCCAGGGGGCACGCAAAGTCAGTTCGCTGAGATCAAAGGGCAGCGAACCGCTTTTTAATGTGGGCGCAATAAGTACTGCAGGCACAATAAAAAGCGCAACGATGCAAACCAAGGCTTCAAAATAGACTCGTCGTTGGTTAGGCACAAAACAGCCCTTTATAAAGATAATGCGAACAGATCATTTCACATTTCCGCACCCGTGCCGTGGCGGAATGTCTGCTCTTTTTCAATTAAATCTGTACCCCTAAGTATACCGTAAAACCAGTAAGGGTTGCATCCCGGCCGCTCAAATGACCGCACGTGACCTTCCAGCTTACATAAAGGTTCCAGGCGCTTTTTCCAGAAAAGAAATAACGCTAAGTGCCGGAAACGCTGCTTTCAGCTTATTCTTCATCGTTTCAACGACAGGCAGCTCGGTACCCCAATGACCGGCATCCACACACGCCAGCCCTCTTGCTGTCGCCAATTCTGCATCATGATACCCGATATCTCCAGTAACGTACACGTCAATGCCTGCGGGGATCGCAGCGATCAGTTTTCCCCCGCTGCCACCGAGGACGGCAACGGTTTGCACTGTTCTGTCGTTTTCACCATAGCAGATAAGGCGGGGGAGCTGCAGTACTTTCCGGACGTGCTTAGCAAAATCCGAAAGAGCAACGGGTTCCTCCAAAGAGCCCTGCCTGCCCAGCCCCATATAAGGATCTGGATTCTCCAGTGCAATCAAATCGTAGGCGGGCTCTTCATAAGGATGGCTTTTCAGCAGCGCTTTTAAGACAGGGGTCTTTTTCGAATAGGGCAGAATCATCTCCAACCTCAGTTCCGGTTCCCGATTCAGGGTGTTTTTCTCCCCTAAGACAGGGTCTGTCCCGTCTCCGGCAAAAAAAGTGCCTATGCCGCTGTGCTGAAAGGAACAGTGCGTATATCGGCCGATTGTCCCGGCCCCTGCTTCCGCCAGCGAGCCACGCAAGGCGTCTACGCTGCTTTCAGGGACAAAAGTGATCAGTTTGAGCTGCTTCTGGCTTTCATCCTGCAGGAGCGGCTTCGTCTGTTGCAATCCGATTTTTTCAGCAAGTATATCGTTGACACCGCCTTCCGCCGCATCAAGATTTGTATGGGCACTGAAACAGGCGATATTGCTTCTGATGATCTCTGCACACAGCCGTGAGTGTGGCCTGTCTTCTCTGAGGCTCTCCAGCGGTCTGAAAAGAAGCGGATGATGCGCGATGATCATCTGTGCGCCGTGACGCTTTGCTTCCTGCACCGTCTCAGAGGTCACTGAAAGGCTAACCAGCACAGTATGCACTTCTGATTCAGGATGGCCCGTGTGTAATCCGACACGATCCCAGGATGCGGCATAGCCCGCAGGCGCCCAGGACTCCATAAAACTGCAAAGATCTTTAACTTTTAATTTCATGCTCCATTTTCCTTTTCTCAAATGAAATGGCGATAGAACCTGAATATCGAAAGGACGGTAAATGATTGATGGTCATGGAAACCCTGAGCGGGAAAAAGGCATCAACATAACTATTTTATGCCTTCTTTCTGCCTGCGCTGTTTCTGTTTATCACACAATTTTATCGTTCCAGAGAAACGGCACCATAACCGACAACGCTTTCATAGTTTTGCGTCCGGTCTCCTGAGGTGCTGTAATCCAGTATATACCGGTGCTCGGCACCGCATGTTTCGGAAAAAGCCAGAGCAGCAACTACGGCAGATGCACCGCAGAGAGAAAAGTCATCCTTTTCCAGCCCATGAATCAAACCCGGAAGATCTCCCTGCTCAATAAGCGACAATGCCTGGCGATCACGTTTTTCCGCTTCCGGTAAAGGCAGATAATGGGAGAAGTCCGTGGAAGCGATTACCAGATCTTTTTCGTCCAGCAATTGAGCAAGCCGCTTCCCGAAGTCCAGATGAAATTGGGAAGGCGGCATCCCAAAAAGTACAGGGATGACCGGTGTTTCTTTGAAAAGATGCTGTATAAAAGGAATCTGCACTTCGAGCGCATGCTCCGCCTCATGCGCTTCCGGAGAAACACACTCAAAATTCTGCTGTAAAGTGCGGGTAAAAGCAATATCAACAGGCGAGGTACCGATGGGGCTTCTGACTTCCGGAATGCTGTAAAGGGAAATGCCGGGGAAGCGATAGCGATGCGAAACGCCAAGAAGCACAATACGCCCGGGGCTGCAGTGCTGCACCCGTGCAAAAGCGTGCCCCGCTGTAAATCCGGAATAGATATAGCCGGCATGGGGCACAATGAGAGCAACGGGCAAGGAATCGGGTGGTGCCGGAGTGCCCTGCTTCAACGCACTGACCAGAAAATTCTGCAATTCTTCCGGATCAGCAGGGTAAAACAAGCCGGCAACATTCGGATTTCCCATTTTCATAGGTTACGCCTTTTCTGTCTTTTAGATAGCGCTACTTTTTTTCCAGGAGTTCGAGTGCCTGTGCCAGTTCACGCCGCCGGGCTTCGATCGGAGCCGGATCTTTCGTAAAAACTTCCAGCGACCGGGAAATGGCGTCAGGTACTTCCAGCAATGCTTCCAAGGTTTTGAATTCTTCCGCGCTCAGATATGCCCTTTTGTTTTCAATGCCGCGCTTTAGCATGGCGAGGTATTCATAATCCTCAATGCCGTCGCGCAGCATTTCGATGCGGATTGTATCTACCGGTGCATCCAGATTAGGTTTGGAGGGCCTGCCATTGGCAACTGCTTCCGGCGGATATAAGAAGCGCGCATCGCCGTTGCCCCAGGGCAGCGGGGTGTTTTCGCTGTAGCCGTATGCCCACGCCATGGCGTCTTCATAAGGATTCTGCGGGTGATCCGGATCAGGATAGCCGGTAACGCTGTTCCACAGAATCGTATGCCAGATGAGGAAGCCGGATATCTTCCGCTCCCAGGTCTGCCACAGCCATACCCGAAAATCTGTTGCCGGATGGTCGATGAACAATCCGGCATAGGGCTCTTTGGGCAGTGTGCACACATACCACCAGATCCTTTCGCCCAGCGCTTCGCGTGCCCGGGCGTCCTTCTCATTCCACAGGAAGGGGAGAGGACACCAGATATCGGGCCCGCCGTAAAGCCCTTCAGCGATCTCCTCCGTGATCATTCTGCCGATGCCGGGCGCATGTTTCTTAAACTTTTTAAAACCATTCAGTACAAAAGGATAATCTTTTTCGTCCGGCTCATCAAACCAGTAAATAAAGCTGTCTTCAAGCCATCCTTTTTCCTGAAAATGCGCCTGCAGTTGCCTGCAGTAATCAGCGAAAAGGTGCTGGTAAACGGGGGTATCTTCTGTAAAGCCGCAAATGGAAGGCTCCTTTGTGTAATGGAAATTGCCCCAACCCATGCCCTGCAGCGGAATACGGACAGAGTTGAAATGAAATTCCTTGAAGCCCCGTTCTGTTCCCCTGTCATAAGCATCCCAGTCAATATACACTTTCAGGCTTTTTATGTCTTCCGGAGGGTTCTCCGGGGAGATGTCCGGCCAGTGAACACGAAAAGGATCCAGAGGGGCAAGATCATGGGGCGTGAGATGGTGATCGGCCATTGCCTTCAAATAGGCATCGACGACCCGTCGCCTGTCCGCATCTGTGCTGACTCCGTGGTAGCGGATGGCCAGGTCATGATCCAGCCCCAACGTAGTGACGCAGGTCATTCGATCCGGCAGGGTAAAGTCGAAGACGTGTACTTCAAAAGGGACTTCCCGATAATAATCATCGTCGGCGGTAACAAGGAGTTTTCCTCTGTATTCGCCTGCCGCCGTATCTTTTCCGGGTTTCACTCGGACCCAGAAAGGCTGATTGACTCCGGCTTCCACCGATAGTCCCTCTTTTTGTGGAGGCAGCGGGTCTGCCCAGTCGGCAGGAGGGGCTGTCGGATCGGTGGGCAGGAGAACAGGTACATAACCCACTTTCAGCACATCGATCGCTGCGGCGGGAATTACGGACCCGTCTTGTCCTGCCAGATCGGTGACTGAAACCTGGACATTCGTTAGTCTTTTTTCAGGAAGCAGAACCAGTTGAGCCGCCTCTGCTTCATTTCGCGCTGTTTCAATGCGCACTGCCGCCCCCCGGGCGGAAGGGAGCGGCCGGTTTTTCCTAATTTTCCAGCCTGACGATGTCCACCAGAGATCGGAGTCCAGCTGTTCGCCGTAAGTGGCAGTAAAATATTCTGGAAAGGGGCTGTCGTAATAAAGGCGGATGCCGTCACTTTCCAGAGCCAGCCCGTCGAGGGACGTTTCAATGGGAACAGCCAGAGCAGCGCCCAAAGGTGCTTTTGAAAACTCTTTTCCATCCGCTTTCAGAACCACATCTCCGGTCAACGGGGCTCCATTCCTGAAAGTCCGGACAGTGATACCTTCTTTGAAACGCTCCGGGCTCTGCAATGCCGGCGCATCCACCTCAATATCCAGATCTGCTTCCGGCTCCGCCATTTTCAGCCATCGCGTACTGCCGAAAGCAGTCATCGCCCTGCCAGCCAGTTTCGCTTCAACTCTGTATTCAAGAATCTGAAGGCTGCTTTCGGTGGCAGTTATGCCGGACAGCCTGACCCACAGCGTTTTCAGAGGGAAGAAATCGGAAGGAGGCGTGAGCGTCTGCCGCGCGCCTTCTTTAAGTATGCCCAGCTCCTGCCACTCCTGACCGGAACGGGAAACTTCAACTTTTAACGAACTGTCACCAAAACAGCGGTTCCAGAAAAGCAGCGTCAGATCATCGAAAAGATGTTCTTCCACCTGGTGTTCAAAAATCGCATAAGAGCCGTCAAAAAAGAGAAGCCGGTCCGTATTGAAATGATTGGTAAATTCTCTTGAAAATCGGTATACGTTGCTTCTGCCCGGCACCTGTGTGGTGGAAAAAAAGTAGTCGTTGCCGCGAATACGTTCACCTTCTCCAAGTTCCACCTTTCCGAAGCGTGCATAAACAGGCATGGCACGGTACAGTTTAATATTGTCAAAATGAAAGCGGCTGTCATCCTGCCACTGGCCCACACGGTAACGATACTCCTGTTCCTGATAGGGAGTACAGAAGCCGTAGCGAAGGGTTTTCCACACTTCAGGCAGGTAGAACACATCAACATTATATTTTTCCGTGCCGACAAAGGCGCTGCCGCCCCCTTTTCCCAGGCTGTCCCGGCGGGCATCAACTTCGAGAAGATACTGTGTGCCCGGCTTGAGCGAAAAAAACGGAGAGAACCATGCAAGCATTTCTTCAGCGCTGCCGGTGCCTTCTGTCCAGATGCTGTTTTTCCCGTTGGATGCGCTGTCCTGAAGCACACCGCCCCGGGGGCTTTCCAGATGCCACCCCTGCGGCACGCCCGAGCCGTCCAGCATTTCAAAAGATCCGTTCAGGTGCTCCTCCGGGAACAGCGGTTCGATAAATGGCAGGTCTTCGCTTACTGGCGGAATCTCATGAGCACCACAGCAGAACCATCCGGAAAAAGGAACACTAATGATCCCGAGACAAAGGAGGAACAACTTATTCATAGGAATTCCTTGTTTTTGAGTGCTGGAAATGCAGCTGAATTTGCCGTTAAATTTGCCTGATTTGCATTATACGGTAAAGCCGAAAGATATACAATGAGGCAACAGTGAGTGCGGAGATGGCGGTGCGTGCACGGGTGTCGTCGGGGACAGGCAATTCTTCCCCTGGGAACGCCAATCTCCGCATTGGCACACACGCGGATCATGACGATGACGGTCACTCGGATTCGATGCGGAAATACGTCCCGCGACATGCCTCCTCCATCAGTCCGACACACGACGCTGTCATTGCTCCCTTCCGCCGTTATGTCCCCCCCCCCGGCGTCATTCCTGTTTTCTCCCGTCATACCTGCCTCCCCCCTCGTCATTCCTGCGCAGGCAGGAATCTTAACGCGAGGGGCTATTTCTAAGGGCCGTACCATTGTTGCCAACTACGCGGAAAAGTCTTTTGAAGTAAGGATTATTTCGTGTTTGTACGTCTTGAAGGCTTTGGGGTGGATCAGGGTGGTGTGTAAGTCTAGGCGTCCATATCCTGATTAAGATTCCTGCCTTCGCAGGAATGACGGAGGGAGGAGCAGGAATGACGGGGAGTGATGAGACAACGGGGAGTGCGGAGACAGCGGGGAGTGCGGAGACAGCGGGGAGTGCGGGGACAGCGGGGAGTGCGGGGACAGCGGGGAGTGCGGGGACAGCGGGGAG
>Ga0116161_1004800_pt1 | contig 11152 bp, 18 predicted proteins | sample AD_JPNAS3_MetaG_FD_89877 | JGI IMG/M metagenome (GOLD analysis project Ga0116161, IMG submission 89877) | Active sludge microbial communities of municipal wastewater-treating anaerobic digesters from Japan - AD_JPNAS3_MetaG | ecosystem: Engineered > Bioreactor > Anaerobic > Digestate | place... | reverse complement strand
GCGAGGGCGGGTCGGCCAGCAGCAGCGGCGAGGGCGGGTCGGCCAGCAGCAGCGGCTATGGCGGGTCGGCCAGCAGCAGCGGCGAGGGCGGGTTCGCGTTCTCATCGTGGCGTGCCAAAGCAGGCCCGACCGGGGCATTCGTCATCCGCTGGCATGACGGTTCGCGCTATCGGTTTGCGTTTGGGGCTGTGGGCGAAGACGGTATTGAGGCTGGTGTTTGGTACATCGTTCGGGACGGCAAACTGCAGCGCCAGTACACGCCGCGACAGGAGGCCACATGCGACAACTGACGCTGCTCACGCTCCTGCGGCCCCGCGAACGCAGAGCCGCCGCACGCGCTGACGGATGGGCTGTACGGCGCATTGACGGGAAGATGCGCGACCTGTGCCCAGAGTGTCTGAAGTGGCACGACGCGCACGAGGAGCTGACATGCACAGAGCAACCATCATAGCAGCCGCCGCGCTGGCCTTGACCTTGGCCGGGCTGACCAGCGCGGGATCGCAGACAGAGCCTGAGCCCTGCCGCGTCGAGAGTTCGCCCCCGACCCTGCAGGACCTGCCTCGTGCCTGGAGTGCATCGTGAGTAGTTGGCAAGTCATCGAGGGCGACTGCCTGGAGGTCATGCGCGAGTTCCCGGACGGGAGCTGCGACATGGTATTCACCGATCCACCGTATGGACACAACAACAACAATGGTGATCTCATCGCAAGGTGGGAGGCAGCCCTTGGTCAGGAAGCCGCGCCGGAAGAAGAGTGGCGGCCCATTGCCAACGACGGACCCGAGGCCAACGACCTATTCCGCGCCGCCCTGCCACATCTGTATCGCCTCCTCCAACCCGGCTGCTGCTGCTGCTGCTGCGGCGGCGGTGGCGGCCCGGACCCGCAGTTCGCCCGCTGGTCCCTGTGGCTTGACGAGGCCTTCGCGCCCGGCAAGAAGGCGAGTGGTGGCTTCAAACAGGCAGTGATCTGGGACAAGGGGCCGATGGGGATGGGTTGGCACTATCGCCGCAGCTATGAGGTGGTGCTGGTCGGCGAGAAGCCTGGCGCAGCCTGTCGCTGGTTTGACGAAACGAACGCGGTAGAGAACATCATCCGCCCCGGTATTGCTCCAAAGATCATTCCGTCACGAGAGCAGCACCCTACAGAGAAGCCCTGGCAACTGGCCGCGCACTTCATCGCCCTGCACACCCAGCCGGGCGACACAGTGTTGGACCCTTTCTGCGGTAGTGGCAGCACGGGGGTCGCCTGCATGATCCTGGGCCGCAACTTCATCGGCATTGAGCTATCCCCCACCTATGCCGCGATGGCCCGTGACCGCATCTCCCGCTGGCACATCAAGCCGAGCCGGACGCGGAACAACGCCCCGAAAGAGCAACTGACAATGGAGGAGTTGACATGCACAGAGCAACCATCATAGCCGGACTGCTGGCGGCAGTCACCGTGGCCGGGGCACCGCCAGCAGCCCAACCGCAGACAGGGCCGGAGCCCTGCCGCGTGGCTGTTCCCCAGCCGACCGCGCAGGACCTCCCGACAGACCCCCTCCAACGGTGCGCCACAAAGGCACTCGCCGGGCACTTCGGTAAGCTCGCCCCCTGGCAGGCCGCTGGCTACACCCTCGCCCTCGGAGGCAAAACCTCAGTCAAGCTCGCGTGGATAACCACCTACTACCCGCAGGAAGGCTTCTGGCGTGGCAAGGGCTGCCGCTGGGGCATTGGCACCAGCGAGCGCGTCGCTGCCGCGAACCTCCTACCCGCTAAGACATACCTCTGGATCACCAACCCGCCGCACCTGCGCCAAGTGTGGGACACCGGGGCGAAGTGGAACGACCGCGTGGCCCGGCGCAAAGGTGCCGACCTGTGGGTAGACCTGTGGGTGCCGAGGCCTGGCTGGAGGGGCCTGGACACGCGGGTCGCAGAGGTTGTGGTGTTGTCGCGCAGGGAGGTCAACTAACTTGACTTCAGCGCCCTGCTGTGGTATCCTGTTTGTACCCGCCAAAGGTGGTCTTTTCGCATTTCTGCGGAAGCCCTCTAACCACAACAGGTCGAATACGTTTGGCCCCTCGGGCCGCAGAGCGAGACCACCTTGGCGGGTGACTTGCACGGCGACCGAGGGGCTTTTTGTTTGAGGTAGACATGATGCCGGAATACAAGCGAAGTTGGTTGGCCGATGAGTGCACCATGCACTATGACCACGTACACGTCTGGGAGGCAAGTAACGGCCCCCTGCCGCAGGGGTGCGTCGTTCATCACGTCAATGGCGACAAGCACGACAACCGCCTATGTAATCTGAAATGCCTCACGTACAGCGAACACGTTCGGACGCATCGCGGTTGGGTTGAGGAGAACGGAGAGTGGGTCGGTAAGCCGTGCGGGGGATGTGGCAACGTGAGGCCACTTGGGGACTTCACGCCACGCGGCGTCCAGCTTGACAGCCTATGCCGCCCGTGTCGTGCATCATGGGCAAGAGAGTATCGCAACCGCCGCAAGGAAGAAGGCCGTCCTGTGGATGCCTGTCGCGGGCCGCGCCCTCAAGTCGTAATCGTATGCGAGGAGTGCGGGGGCACGAAGACGGTTGACCGCTCTGGACGTTTGCCTCGCTTCTGCGGACAGGGATGCAGAACGACGGCCAACTGGAGAGCCTGGCGTGAGCGCAACGGCAAGACTATCACGCCCCAGGCGCTCAAGTGGAGGGCGCAGCATGGGAAAGTATGACGGCGGCATGTTCGCGAAGACGGACGCGCGACTGCGGGCGGTGCTGGCGGGCGGGTATCGCGACGGGGAGGTGCGGTGAGGTGACGCCAGCCCTGCCCGATGGCAACCGCATGTACACTTCCCTGTTCGCCGGGATCGAGGGTTTCGGCGTCGCCCTGGACGCGGCGGGTTGGCAATGTCACACGAGGTGCGAGATTGACGACTACTGCAACCGCGTTACCCGAGGCTGGCTTCCCGTCAACTGCAAGTCCAAGCGCGACGTGCGACGCACCAGCGGCACCCGCTTTCACGGAGTCGGGTTGGTATGCGGCGGGTTTCCCTGCCAGGACCTCTCCGTGGCCGGCAAGCGTAAGGGCCTCTCTGGAAAGCGCAGCGGCCTCTTCCATGAGCTGGTCCGCATCGTGGCTGAAGCACGGCCCCGATGGCTGCTCTGGGAGAATGTTCCCGGACTTCTCTCCAGCGACGGCGGCCGCGATTTCTGGCGCGTCAACGCCGCGCTTGCCGAAATCGGGTATTTCGGAGCCTGGCGGGTGCTGGACAGTCAGTACTTCGGAGTGGCCCAGCGGCGGAGACGGCTCTTTGGTCTGTACGCTGAGGGAGATTCTGGAGCCCGTCGTGCCGCGGCGGTTCTACTTGAGCCCGAGAGCAGCGGCTGGAATCCTGCGGCGGGCTGCAGCGCGAGGCAAGAAGATCGTTGGACACCTGAAGGTGGCGCTGGAGGCGCTGGCGGCGAGGGCGTGAGATCCGAGTACTACTCGCATGACTATAACCAGGACCGCATCTACTCACTGGATGGCGTGGCCCCAGCACACACCGCCATAGACAGCAACCGAGCGAGGAATGTGTCGGTGCCCGACCTGTCGCCCGCGCTGACCCACGATCCGACTGCGGGGAAGCACTGCGAACTGGACGGGGAGCTTGTCGCCTCCTCCCTGCAAGCCAGCATGGGCCACCACGGGCACAGCAGCCCGCGCGGGGACGGAGGGGACAACATCGTCGTATCGCCGCTCGGCATGTCGGGACACAACGGGGGCATGATGCCGAACACGGATGCGGTGGTGGGCGGGCACTTGGTTGCGTTCAACCCGCAGAGCGGTGGCGATTGCTGGTTGGGCGAGAGTGACGTGCCGGGAGCGTTGCAGGCCTGCCAGACTCCTTCCGTCGCCTTCTGTGGGCGCACCCGTGCCGAGGGTCGCACCATCGAATCGCAGGAAGACCTGAGCTACGCGCTGACCAACCCCGGCAGCGGGGGCCGCACGAACTGCGGGCAGATACTCGCGCCGCGAACAGGGCATAGCCTCAAAGCCAGCGGCGGGTTCAAACAAGACGACACACATGAAACCTACCTACCGACCGACTCGGGCACCGTGCGCCGCCTGACTCCCACCGAATGTGAGCGCCTCCAAGGCTTCCCGGTCGGCTGGACCATCCCCCGCGACAAGTGGACGGGCTGGACGCTGCCGAAGGGCCTGGACTCGGCCCGCTACCGCGCCCTCGGCAACGCCGTGACGACCAACGTGATCTACTGGATCGTGCTGCGCATCAACATGGTCGAGGACATGCTGGCCGCGAGCGACGGGGAGGTCCACCCGTGACCTACACGTACATAGGCGACCGCCTCACCGATCCGCGCCTGAAGGGCCAGCCCTGCGAAGCCGTCCGCAACTCACGCGGCAAGTGCGTGAGGGGCCGCCTGGGGACGATGCTCGTGCGGTTCGGGGCGGAGACGGTCAACGTAGTCGGGAGGCTGCTCAGGAAGCAGCCACACACAGCCGCGCAGAGCGGCGAGGGAGAGTGACGAGATGGCAAGGACTGACGCGCAACTCAAGCAATTGCTGCAGGACAATCTGAGCGAGGATGGCACCGAACTCGACCTGAGCGGGCAGGGCCTCGATGACGACGATCTGCTCCGACTGGTGCCGATGCTGGCGCGCCTGACCGGCCTGCTGTGGCTGTCCCTGTCCCACAACAGCATCGGGGACGCGGGGGCGGCGGGTCTGGCCCAGGGCAACCTGACCGGACTGCGGACGCTGTACCTGGGCGGCAACAGCATCGGGGACGCGGGGGCGGCGGGTCTGGCCCAGGGCAACCTGACCGGACTGCGGTGGCTGGACCTGTCCGACAACAGCATCGGGGACGCGGGGGCGGCGGGGCTGGCCCAGGGCAACCTGACCGGACTGCGGTGGCTGGACCTGTCCGACAACAGCATCGGGGACGCGGGGGCGGCGGGTCTGGCCCAGGGCAACCTGACCGGACTGCGGACGCTGTACCTGGGCGGCAACAGCATCGGGGACGCGCTGCGGCACGTTACTTCCCTGGAGTTGACACTGCGGACGCTGTACCTGGGCGGCAACAGCATCGGGGACGCGGGGGCGGCGGGGCTGGCCCAGGGCAACCTGACCGGACTGCAGACGCTGTCACTGTCCCACAACAAGATCGGGGACGCGGGGGCGGCGGGGCTGGCCCAGGGCAACCTGACCGGACTGCGGTGGCTGGACCTGTCCGACAACAGCATCGGGGACGCGGGGGCGGCGGGGCTGGCCCAGGGCAACCTCACCGGACTGCAGACGCTGGACCTGGGCGGCAACAAGATTGGCGACGCGGGTGTCGTGGGGCTGCGTGCGGCGCTGCCGGTCTGCACGGTCTACGTGTAGCAACAACACGCCGCCACGAGCGGAGGAGGAGCAGTGACATGGCCTATTCCCTACAGCAACTCGAACCCAATCAAGACGAGTTCGGCAAGTGGCTCAAGTGCCCCGGCTGCCGCAGGCCCAAGGGCGTGATGCTACACCACACGTGGAGCCCGACCGCCGCGCAGTACAAGGGCATCGAGACCATCCGGGCCATCCGCAACTACCACGTCGGCAAGGGCTGGAGCGACATCGCCGCCAACGCCTACGCCTGCCCGGACGGGACTATCATCACCGGGCGACCCCTGAGCGCCAGCAACTGGTGCCACGGATACATCAACCGCGACAACCCCGAGGCCGAACTGTGGAAAGCAGCGGGGCACGACCGCATGTACCCCAACCGCTACCTCGTGGGCTTCGAGACGGTGGCGAACTTCGACAGCGAAGACCCGCACGGAAGCGGGCTGGCGGCCAAGTCCTTCGAGTGTGTCATGGACGCCATCGAGGTGACGTGCCGCACCTTCAACCTGCCAGCCAACGTGCTCTTCTTCCACCGTGACGCGGAGAACAAGACCTGCCCCGGCACCAGGCTCTCGCGGGCGGAGGTGCGGCAGGAACTGGCCCGGCGGCTGGCCGGTGGCACGGAGCCGCTGGTGGTGGGGCTCGATGGCAAGCCCGTCGCCTGCAAGCCACTCATGGTCGGTGAGGAGATGACGGTCGCTGCCGGGGCGCTGCTGGACGCGCTCGGGGTGCCGCTGACGGCGATACGCCCCGGCACCATCCATGCGAACGGGCGGGCCTACGTGGGCGAACTCGGCGCGGACGTGGAGGCCAGTGGCTGGCAACTCGCGTTTCGGCAGATGCCGCAGGGGCCGAGGGTGTACGTGAAGCGCGTGGTGGAGGGTGGTGTGAAGTGAGCGACCTCCCCGAGATCACCGATGAGATGCTGGCCTCCATCGAGCGCGTCGCCGAAGCGGAAGGCGACGCCGCCCTGCCGCACGGGCCGGAGTGGCTGGCGACTATCACGCCCTCCGTGGTGCTGGCGCTCGTGCGCGAGGTGCGGGGCGATAGGACCGTTACGGGCGGTCTGGATGTGACTGGATGATTGGGCATGTCATGCGAGAGTGTTTGCGGGCGCTGGCAGGGGCGGGCTGGTGTGAGACCAGTACCGTCCTGCGACGCAGCACCATTACCGGGGATGGCCGCATGGGTACTGTCCGCAAGGCGCTGCACAGTCTCGTGCGGCGCGGGCTGGTGGAGAAGCAAGCCCTGAACGCAACATCGTCGTGGGTTGGCTACTACGAGTGGTGCATTACCAAGGCGGGCGAGAAATGGCTGCGCGAACATCACGAGTGCCCGGAGGTGGGTCCATGACGCGCGAATACATCAACGACTGGCTCGGGATCATCTACGGCTCAGAGCGGCAGCCCTGGTGGGTATGGGTATGGAGGGCGGTCGTGTTTCCGCTGGAGTTAGGGTGTGTCCTGGGGATGCTGCTACTCATGTGCATCTGTTCGGCCGGCAGCAAGTGAACCCATCCGCTTGACCCTGGTGGGCCGCCATGCTACAATCGGCGCGTCTCCGCCAAGAGAATCCACAGGTAGGGCATCTGTGCTATACTACCCACAACAACCAAGCCGTGCCCATTTTTGCAGCCTCGCCCGTGTGGCCCTGCCTGACTCTTGGCGGAGACAGGTCAGTCCCCTGGGTGAGGCTGCGCTGCGTCTGGGGGTGATCGTCCTTGCCTAAGGGCGACGCCGAGAACCTCCGGGCCGACCTCGATGATGGCTACGCCAAGGTTGCCAACCTCCTTGTCGAAATGCTGGCCTGCGCCCCTCTATCGGCCTCAGAGCTTCGCACCGTTCTGTTTGTGATCCGCCGCACCTACGGCTGGGCCAAGAAGCAGAACCGTGACACCGGAAAGCTCGACCTCCTCACAGCCAAGGACGTTGCCACCGGAACTGGCCTCCCCATCAGCACCGCCGAAAAGGCCCTGGGCAGCCTTGTCAAACAGAACGTCCTGACGCGCCAACAACTAGAGCCACGACCAGCCTCGCAGTGCGCTTACGGCGTGAACACAGACCTTGCCGAGTGGGGGCGCGGATACGAGTGGACCGAGGCTCGCATTGCCCGGCGCGAGGCCTGGGAACTAGACGCCTACAGTTGCCGAAATCCGCAACCGACAGTAGCGGAAAACGGCAACCAACGGTTGCCGAAATCTGGCACCATTGGTGGCGGAAATCCGCAACCGGGACAGGCCACGAACCCAACAGGCACAGGGGCTGAAGTAGGCCCTACAGACAGTATTACAGACAGTATTACAGACAGTATTACAGAGGAAGGAAAGAAGGATTGCGACTTGCCCCCTCTGGACACGTCTGGTCAAGCCCATCAAGACGCGACCCCACACGCCCCATTACCACCCTCCACCGAGCGCGGACGCAAGCGCCCAAACGGCCCCATGTTGTTGCAGAACCACGCCTGCCTCGCGACGATTGTACGCCAAGTGTACGGTGCTCACTGGTCACAGGCCGTGCAGGATGACTTCGTGTGTGACGCCGGGTCTGCCCTTGACGAACCGGGCTGCACAGTCACCGAAGACGATGCTATCGCGGCAATCGAGGGCGACGGTAAGCCTGCGCCTGGGCGCAGAGGTGACTGGTGGGTTGGGGACCTGTGCAAGGCGAAGGCTGCATATGAGCGGCAGGCGCGCGCCTCGCCGGCCAACTGGCGCAACGTGAATTCCCCTGCCTCGGAGGGGGACTTCGCCACCGCCCTGGCCGAACAACGCGCAAAACTCGGAGAGGAGGTAGACAGTGGACCAGTTGACGACCCATTTGACAGCATCAAACCCAAGCGCCTCAGAGCGTGAGGCCCCGGACCTGCCGACGCAGCTTGCCTCTGACAGCATCGTCGCCCTACAGGAGCGCATCCGACGCTTGGCCCAGGAGGCCCCAGCAGCGCCAACAGAGGAACAGCAGCGCCAACAGGAGGCCGATGCGCTCACCGGCTACTTGGCCCGCCTGGGCTTCCCGCGCGAGAACTGGGAGCCAGAATGGTCGCGGTTGCCGGAGGGCTGGGCGGCGCGCACCCGGGCCTACCACCTGGACTTGCCCCGCTACGTGAACAGTGGCATCGGTATGATCCTCTCGGGGCTGCGTGGATCGGGGAAGTCATGCCTCCTGGCCCTCCTGGCCCGCGCCGCCAAGAAGCACGAAATCGACTGCGCCTACGTGCTGGACGGGCGGACGCTGCTGTACCAGTGCCAACTCATTGACCGCAAGCAGGAAGCGCGGGCTGGGGCTTACGATGCGCTGGGTGAGGACACCGACCTGCGGAAGCATTGGCCCCACGAGCGCACGCCCCTGGTGCTGCTCGACGACCTGGACTACATCCCGGCGGGCGGCTATGACCCCGAGCGCAATGCCTGGGATGTGATAGGGGCCTACATCTACGCCCGGATGGCGCGCGGGTTGGCAACGTGCATCGCCGCCAACCTGACACCGGACGGGCTGTTGGGCAAGCCGGGCATGGATCGCGTGGAGGACCGGGCGACAGTGTACCTGCCGGACAGCCTGCGCCTGATAGCCGGGCGCGGAACACAGCGGGCCGCCGAGCAGCGCAAGGGGTACGTGTGGGAGACAGATGAGGAGAGCGAAGCGCGGTTTGTCCGCGATCTTGAAGCGGACAAGCGGCTCCGGGCCGATGTTGAAAACGAGACCGAGACGGCGGTGTCAGAAGAGGATCAAGCATGACCACCCTCGGCCTTGACCCCGGAACCGCGACCTGTGGCTGGTGTCTCCTCGATCGCACCAAGCTCCTGTGCTGCGGAGAAGTCCACCTCGGCGACAAGCACACTCCCTGGCCGGTGAAGCTACGTGCCGCAGAGATGGCCTTCGCCGACATCGTCAGCGAACACGCGCCCGACCTGATTGCCTACGAGTCCACGCAGCCCTGCCCCAGCCGCGAGGGTGACACGCCCGGACGGGCCTTCTCGATGCAAGTCAACACGCTCCGCACCGTGGAGATCATACAGGCCATCGAGCGCCTCGCTGGGCAGCACGGTATCGAGACCGTGCCAGTGCACCCGGCGTCGGGCCTGAAAGCCCTCGGCTGCAAGCGTGGGGCGACAGACGGGGATGTGGCGCGGGCGTTCACGGCGTTGTTCGGGCAAAAGTGCTTGGCGCGCGAGAACCACATCGCACGGGCGGCAGGCGTGGCGCTACGGGGCGAGACAGAGGCGCGGCTGCAGCGGGAGAAGGCGCTGCGGCTGGAGGTGCCAGCGTGAGACGCCACGCGCGCGCCACCGTGCGCGCCACTGCCGCTAGCCACAAGCGCCGCCGCCCTATCCGCCATGCAGCAAGCCATCATCGCCGGCCGCCGCTGTGCCATCTGCGACCAGCCGACGGGGCGCGGAACGCGCATGTACTGCCGCAGCCCGTACTGCCGGGACGCGGTTGCTAAGAAGTACCGGAGGCGCCGGGTGGAGAGGTTGGCGCGGGCGGCGGAATAGGGCGGGCAATTCGACAACGGGAGGATGGCATGGACGGAAGATCGTGGTTTGTGTGTCTAGACGCAAGTGAGCCGCCAGTCGCGTGGCCGACGCTACTGAGCGAGGTCGCAAGCCACTGTGACTGCGAGAAATGGCTGACCGATGACCTTGAGGCGCTGGACTGGATACACGACCTGTGCCGGGAGTTCGACGGAGCGTGGCAAGCTGTCTGTGTCGCCACAGACAGCTTTGCGGACGACGCCAACGAACCTACGGTTGTGCGCTATGTGGACCTACCGGACGGGAGCGGCTACAAAACGCGCATCTTCGCCCTGTGCTGGGAACACAGCGATACGTGCATCCTTGTGGCGCGACAGCCGCTGCCCTGGTTGGAGTGGCGCGAGTTGACGAGTGGTGACATTGACGAGGCAAGGGCGAAGGCAGCAGCCGAACCGCAGTGACAACGAGCAGCCTGGAGGGCGACGTGAGCAAGCCATTGTCAATCAGGATCGTGAGCGACGGAACGGTACACGGTTCGCGCCTTGAGACGGAGGACGGGCAAGCGTTGAATGGCGTGGAGAGCGCGGTGGTTTCGCTCGATGTTGACGAGCGGGTCATCTATGCAGACGTGACGATGCGCATGGTTCCACTCGACCTCCGCGCCATTGTCAAGGAGGCCGTAGTGCGGTACTGGCAATGCCCGGAGTGCAACCTGAAGCTGTGCGCAGAATACTGCCCGCATTGTGGTTTGGACCTGCGCAGGCATGAGCACTCCATACGCCTGACCGAGTTTGTTGCAGCCGAGGCCGAGTAGCCAGGGAGGACAACATGGCAGACGACAAGCATCGCAGCAGCCGCATCTTGACGACCGGACAGGTGCCGGTGGCACCCAACGAGCGGCACCCGGAGGACCGGCAGACCTGCCCGCAGGCACAAGCTGCCAAGGCAGCGTCGGCCGCCTATGCAAGCGCCAGCACCACGCACCGGCAAGACTGGCGCTCCGTCAAGTGCCCGGCCTACCGCAAGCTGGGCGACGCGATCTACCACCTCGAAGCCATCATGCGCGGGCTGGAGGAGTTGGCCGGGGAGGGCGACGGGAACGTGACCGTGCCGATGAGCACCAGCGAGTTCGCGGCCTGTCGGCGGGGGGCTTGCCTGCGGGTGCTTGCGGCGCTGGAGGAAAGCCTGCAGGCGGCGCTGGACTTCGACCCGAGGCAGGGCGAGGATCTGGAGCTGGTGGTGGTGAGGGTGCGGAGACACGAGATTGGGGCTTGACAAGCGCGGCCCGTCTCGTGTACCGTGCTGGCACTAGCACCACCAT
>Ga0116161_1004797_pt1 | contig 11156 bp, 9 predicted proteins | sample AD_JPNAS3_MetaG_FD_89877 | JGI IMG/M metagenome (GOLD analysis project Ga0116161, IMG submission 89877) | Active sludge microbial communities of municipal wastewater-treating anaerobic digesters from Japan - AD_JPNAS3_MetaG | ecosystem: Engineered > Bioreactor > Anaerobic > Digestate | place... | reverse complement strand
GGCTATGTCATCTCCACGAACACCTCCTACACCTGGGAGAACGTGACGCCGGGCGAGCACAACCTCTCGGTCCAGCTCGTCAACAACGACCACACCCCGCTCATCCCGCTCGCGTTTGACACGGTCAACGTGACGGTCACCGGGGAGGGGAATGTCACGCCGACACCGACAGTGAATGTCACTCCGACTCCGACGGTGAACGTGACCCCGACACCGACAGTGAACGTCACTCCAACGCCGACAGTGAACGTCACTCCAACGCCGACAATGAACGTCACCCCGACACCGACGACGACCGGCACTCCGAAACCGACGGTGACGCCGGGAGTACCGGTGAAGAGCATGGATCTCGAGCTTTACAAAGGCTGGAACTTCGTCTCCATCCCAAGGCCGCTCTCCCCGGGCAACAACACCGCGATTGAGGTCTTCGGGGACGTCGACACCGGCGGAAGGCCGATCTACACCTATACCCCGGGGGCCGGCTTTGAGACTCTGGGCGCGAATACGACCCTGGAGGTCCTTGACGGCTACTGGGTCTATTCGACCGAGGCCATGACCGTGAAGCTGAACTTCAGCACCAACCCGGTGATGGCCCCCGCGTCCAAGGCTCTCTCCCCGGGATGGAATGCCATCGGCTACTCCGACCTGACTCCGCTGAGCGCAAACGACTCGCTCATATCGGTGGAAGACAACTGGGTCTATGTCGTCGGCTACGACGCGGAGAACCAGAACTACCAGCCGGCACTCGTCAACGGTCTGAAGGGGGCTCAGGGTGAGAACCAGAAACTCTTCCCGACCGAGGGCTACTGGCTGTTTATGCGCGAGGATGGCACACTGGCTGCCATCAGCGCCTGACCCTTTTTTTTGACGATCTGGACACTTCCCGGCCCTGCTCGGTCCCACATCGCCCTATCCTTGAGCCCGCGACTGCAGGCCCGGGCGCCTGTTGCTGCCGGGAAACACCGGACCCTCTAAAAAATGACTTCCCGGGGGAGACCGGGTTTCAGGGGGAGGCGGGTGCGGCCGTTGGCCGGCTGAACCGGTCCATCACGGAGAGGACCGCGGGCATGACCAGGATCGCGCCCATGAGCGAGAACCCGACGGTGATGACCGTCACGATCCCGAAGTTAGAGATGATGTTGAACGTCGAGAGCAGCAGCGCCGAGAACCCGAAGACCGTCGTCATCCCGGACACCGTGATGGCCGTCCCGATCTTCTGCACCGCCTGCTGGATCGCCTCATACAACTCCTTCCCGCGCCTCCGCTCTTCGTGGAACCGCTCCATGATCAGGATGGTGTACTCCGAGGCTACCCCGATCGTCATCGACCCGAGCACCGCGGTCAGCGGCGTATAGTCGAGGCCGAGCAGGTACATGATTGCCCCGTTCCAGCCCACGATGAAGATGATCGGGATGACCGGCGAGACCGCCGTCGCCTTCCGGTAGACAAGGAGCAGGAAGAGGAAGATCAACAAAAACCCGAGGACGGTCATCATCGTCTTGCTCTCCGAGATATCGGTCATCAGGTTGGTGAACATCTCAAGCATCCCCGTCGGCGTTGCCGTGATGCCCGGCGGCGGGCTCTTCCACGCAACGTCGCTCTTCATCCGGTCCACGAGCGAGAGGGCGACCTCGTTCTCCATCTCGACAAGCCCGAACTCGATGACCGTCTCGGTATTGCCGCTCAGGTACTTCTCTTTCGTTGCCTCCGGGATGCGCTTGAGGACCTCATCGACCTCCTGCTGGGTCGCCGGCATCCGGCCGCCGTTGTACTGGACCAGGTAGGTGACGATACTCGTGGCCGACGTGATCTTATCGTTGTTTGCGACCTCATAATCCCCAAACTCCTTCATCCATGTCAGGGTGTCCAGGTTCGTGACGCCGCCGCCCCTGATATAGAGCGTCAGGGTTTCCGTCGACCCCATGACGCGCCGCATCTTCTGCAGGTCAACGACCGCCGGCATATCATCAGGGACGAAGGTCTCCTCGTCTGAGTTGATGGGGATGCTGGCGTCGAGGTGCACGCCGGCAAGCGCGACGAGCCCGAGAACCAGGAGGATCGGTATCGGATGTCGTGCAATCTTTCCCGCAACGCCGCCGAGGAACCGGTCGTAGGCCGCCATGCTGGAGCCGGTGGACGCGTCCCCTTCTGCCTTCGGGCGGTACCTGACCAGCATGCCGAACGTCGGGACGATGATCAGGGCCGATATGTAGCAGAAGATCACCCCCATGACGCAGACCAGCCCGAAGTCGCGGACCATCGGGACGGGGGAGACCCACATGGCGATGAACCCGAGGGATGTCGCGATCATCGCGTACAGGATCGCGGGGCCTGAGTTCCGGATAGTCGTCATCACCGCTTCCCCGAGCGGGGAGGTTCGCGCCTCTTCATCGAACCGGGACTGGAACTGGATGGCGTAGTCGATACCGATCCCGATCAGCACCGGGAACGCGCCGATCACGACCATGCTGATCGGGATCCCGACAAGCCCCATGGTGCCGAAGGTCAGGATAAGTCCCGTTCCCACCACGAAGACCGGCAGGAACCGGTAGCGGACGTGCCCGAAGAGGAGCCCTACGGCGAGCACCATGAGGAGCATGGCGGCGCCGATCAGCACACCCATCGATGCGTTGATCTCCTCCCCCATCTGCTTGGCGAAAGCAGGGGAACCGGTCACGGTCACCTTGACGCCCGGGGGCATATCAGAGCAGCTGATGCGCGATTCGATGCTGTCGATGACCTGGTTCCGGGTATCCGAGGAAACCCCGGGCGCGAGGGTGACGGCGCTGATCGTCATCATGTTGGACGGGAGGTACCGGGAGAGGAGTTCCGGCGGCACCCGTTCCTTTGCCATGCTGATCTCCGCCTCGGATGCGGGGAGCGCGCCCCCGTTCACCTGCTTCACCATGTCGGTGATGCTCATGGTGCCGGCGACGTACTCCTCGCGGGCGATCTCGGACTGTAGCCGGTCTATATAGGCGAGGACGTCGGTATCGAGGACGTTGTCGCATTCGAAGAGCAGCATGATCGAATCGGACTTGAATGTGTCCATGTACTTGTCGAGCAGGGCACCGCGGGGCGTGCTCTTGTCGATGTAGGTATCGCGCCCCGTCTCCATGGTGGTCTGGCCCATGCCGTAGAGTGCAACAATCATGACGAGAACAAAGAGCGCGGCGACTGCTGCGGGTCGCCGCGTGATGCTCTCGGCGATTAGTTCAAATGGTGATCTCACGCTCTGCCTCCACTTTCATATATATCTCCGCATCAGGGAGATAAATGATTTGTTGCGAATGAGACAACAATCGGGATCGAGCTGCCGGCACCGGGATCGACGATCGAGGTATACGGGTGGCCGCGCAGTTCAGGGCGCTGTCGCACCGGGTCGCTTTCGCGGGATTCATGCCGTCTTTGCGATCGTCGCGGCAACGCGAGAGTCAGTGGTACGGGTGGTAAATACGGCCTTACGCGAAGGGGGCGTCACATGCCCATCTGCCGTTCTTCGCACCAACGCGGTCGCGAGCATCAGAAGAGGTTAATAATAGAGCCTCACGCGGAAGTTCGTGCAGGGTGCGTGAACGGGGTTACCCGGTGCCCGGGAGCGGGCGGACGGCGCCCCCGCACGAGGAGCCCCCTCCGCCCGCACCCCCCGGTGCCTCACCGGGGAACCGCCTTATACTCCTGTAGCAGGGCGTCGGCGTACGCCTCTTTCTTCTTTGTCGGTATGTAGTTGAAGGCCCCGGCCCTTCTCAGGAGCTCGGCGCGAATCGCGGCATCGTCCGCGAGATGCAGGTCCCGCACGCCGTCGATGATCATCTCAAGCTGGTTGATGCCAGTCGGCTTCCCGTCCACGAGGACCGTCTTGATCTTGATCGCCTCCGGCTTGATCCCGCCGCATATGGTGCAATAGTCGCCTTCCTTCTCGTTTGTCACGCTCCTTCACTCCCCCGGATCATCGTAAGCGACATCTTGAACCGAGTGATGGCGGAGAGGGCGTGGGGGACGTTTGCCGGGAAGATGATCGTCTCCCCCGCGGTCATCTGGTGCGTCTCCCCCGCGATCCAGACCTCGCACTCGCCGTCGAGGATAGTCACCACCGCGTCGTAAGGCGCGGTGTGCTCCGAGAGCCCTTCGTCCTCGTCGAACGAGAAGAGGGTGATGCTCCCCGATCGGTTGTTGATGACCATCCTGCTTGCCACGGTCCCGTCCTGGTAGGCGACGAGATCCGGTAGCCGGAGGACCTTCCCCTGTAACTCTGCACGTTTCTCTTTAGCCATTGGTACACCAACCTCTTCTTTACTCTGACGTCCTTCGCTTATCTACTCTTCTCATTTCCCCCGTCCATACACGAGTGCCCCGTCCACCGGGCAGACCTCCGTGCACCGGCCGCAGAGGTAGCACTCGCCGAGGCGGGCGGATGGGTCTGCCTCCCCGGTCGGGCACGCCCGCTCGCACTTCCGGCATTTTATGCAGGCGTCCGTCCGCCGGAGCCGGTAGAGGGCCCTTGACGCCGCGGGGGCGAGGAGGGCGCCGTACGGGCAGACATAGCGGCAGAACGGCCGATAGACGACGGCGGAGAGGAGGACGATCGCAAGGAAGACGAAGAACGATACGCCCGCGATCGCGAGGTGGAAGAAGGCCGGGAGGCCTATGAGCGCAAGGAGGTTCACCGAGAGCCCGAGAGCGGCGACGAGGAAGACGATGAAGACGCCGGCCCTGACCGCCACCGGGGCTCGGCTTTCGGCGCGGCCGCGCTTCTTTGCCGGCACAAGATACATGAGTTCCTGGACGGCTCCCGCCGGGCAGACCTGCCCGCAGATGACCCGGCCGAATACGAGGGCGAGGGCGATGAAGGCAAGAAGTCCGCCGATTGCCGCAGGAAGCGGCGACCCGAGGGCCGCCGCGTTCCCGAGGACGACCATCTGCAGCTGGTAGGGGAAGACCGGCGCGAAGACCAGGAACCCGAGGAGTACCGAGACGATGAGGAACGGCAGCGCACGCCGCCGGGTGAACCGGCCGGAGTACCAGAGCCAGGCGAGGGCGGCAAACGCGAGGAGGCCGTAGATGAATCCTGCGGCCTTCGGGATCGATTCGATGACCATTGCGTCCTCAGAGCAGTCTCGTCCCGGTCGTCGGGCGCGGGACCTTCACCACGAGCACCTTGAAGGTCTGATCGCTCTCGTTCATCCAGCGGTGCGGTATCTTTGCCGGGCTGTCGACCAGGTGGTCTTTCCCGACCTCTGCGCGCTCGTCGCCGATCTCGACGATCCCGGTCCCTTCGAGGACGTAGAAGAAGACGTCCACCGGGGTTATGTGTTTCTTCAGCGATTCGCCGGGTGCAAGGGTGATCACCACCGCAGTCGCGTGCTCGGTGTCGTAGACCTTCCGGGCGTCGACGTGGTGGGGGTTTGCACCGATCGGTTCCTTTGCTACATCAACAATCTTCATAGCGTTCATCTCCAATGTTATACGAGTCTCTCGCAACATTTAACCTTTGTAGTTTGTCCAGTAGTTCGCGAGGCACTCCCGCCGCCGCCGTTCCCGCCGGCGGGCCCGCATCTCCGGGAAGGTCGGTTCATCGCTCTGGACCGCCGGGCAGTAGGGGCAGAGGGCGAAAGCCACGTCGTCGGCCTTATCCCTGACCGGGCAGAGGTAGGCCCCCTCCCACTCGTCGACGATCTGCCCGCCGGGGAACGGGGTGCCGACGGGGTGGGCGGGTTCTCCCCGGACAAACATGGTGAACCCGGAGAGGAGGTACTTCAGGTAGAGGTACTTCGGGTCCTTCTCCCGCGCCTTTGCGGCACAGGCCTCCGCCACCATGGCGGCGTAGGCGCCGAGCGCCGGGTCCGGGGGCTCGTCCATGCCGGAGCCGGAGCCGTTCCGCGAGAGGAGGACCAGGCGGTGGTGCGCCGAAAAGATCTCCTCCCTGACGCTTGCAAGGAGGCGGTCGCGGTAGTCCTCCGGGAGGTTCGCGACCTTCCGTTCGAACCGGGCATTCATCACCTCAAGGTCGTGGAGGTCAAACGCCTTCATCTCGCCGGCGATGATCTGGAGGAGTTCTCCCTTTGTCGCCGCCCCCTGCATCCGGCGGCAGGCCGCCCGGATGGCCGCCACCGGTACCGGTCTCCCACGCTCTGCCTCCTCTCCATCGTTGGCGAAGGGGTCGATGATGAGAGAGCAGGCGTCGTCCGGGCCGGTGCCGGGCTGGCCGCGGCCTTCCCGGCCGATGAGCCGCAGGAGATGGTTCAGGAACACGCGGAGCCGCATGATGTCACCCGAGTTCTTCAGAAGATATGGGATGTTGAGAGGTTTAATCCTGGTGTAACTCCCAGAGTAACAACATGGATGGCCTGATCCGGAACCTGATGACGCTCGGGCTGACCGAGTATGAGGCCAGGGTCTACGCGGCCCTCGTCGGCATCGGCGAGGGGAGCGCCCGCCAGATCCACGAGGCGAGCGGAGTCCCCCGCCCGCGGGTCTACGACATCGCCGAAGGGCTGGCCGGCAGGGGGTTCGTCACCGTCCGACGGGGGAACCCGCACGTCTACATCCCGGCCGAGCCCGCCGTCGTCGTCCACCACTTAAAGAGCGCTGCCGATGCCGCGGCGACGGCGGCGGTGCAGGGCCTCGACGCCCTCTCGCTCGATGCCCGGTCGAAGAACTCGCCGATATGGTACGTGCAGGGGGAGTGGAGCATCCGGCGCCACGCGGAGTCGCTCGCCGGGGGCGTCACCCGCGACCTTGCAGTCGTCTGCCTGGATTACGGGCAGATCGGGGAGTTTGCCCGGTTGATTGCCGATACGTCACGGGACCACCCGGTGAGCGTCCTCCTCCCGAACGGGAGGCGCGGGATCAGAAAACCGCTCGGGAACGCCTCCCTCCACGTCCCGAGACCGTTCTGCGCCTTCTTCCAGGAGAACATCTTCGAGAAGGTCTACTGCGGGCCGATCCCGGTGGACGGGTCGGCCTTTCTGCTTGAGTACATTTTCATCGCCGATGACCGGGTCTGCATGATCGTCTACCGGGAGGACGGGGTCAGGAACGCCGTCGTGATCACCCTGCCGTTCATCACCTGCGTCCAGAGGCAGTTCGTCAACAGGATGATCGCGAGCGCAGAGAGGATCGAAGGGTCGGACGGGGGCCTGTAACCCGCCGGGTAACAGGGGGTGGAGAGAGGGGGGTGGGCGACCTCATATCCCGAGTTTCGCCCGCTTCTCCTCGATGTGCCCGACGATCCCCTCCACCGCCTCTCTCGCGTCCGTCTCGATGCGGAGCACCCCGCCGGTGATACCGGGGAGGTCCTCCGTGAGGAGTTTGACGAGGTCCGGCCCCCCGGTGACCGTCGGGACCGGGTTGACGTAGGTGTAGAGACCGAGCGCGAGCGCAAACAGGGCGTCGATCGTCGCCTTCTGCTCCATGTACTCCGGTGCGGCGACGGCGACCGGGAGGTCCGGGAGGGGGACGCCGCCGAGGGCGTCGGAGATCGAAGAGAGGAGGTCGGCGCACCGGCCGGTGTCGGTGCAGGTCCCGAACCCGAGCACCGGCGGGACGCCGAGCGTCGTGCAGAGCCCCTTGAGCCCCGGGCCGGCCTTTGCTCGCGCCTCCGGGGAGCAGAGCCCGGCGACCTGGAGGGCCGCGACCCCGCAGCCCATCCCGAGGACCAGGATGTCGCGGGCGATCAGGTCCTCCGCGACCGCGACGGTGTGGACGTCCTGCCCGGAGTCGCGCAGCGTGGTGCAGGAGACGAGCCCCACGACGCCCCGGATGGTCCCGTCCTTGATGGCGGAGAGGAGCGGGTCGAGACTTCCACCCAGTGCGTCGACGATACTCTCGGGGGCGAACCCGACCACCGCCTCCCGCACGGGGAGGCCCCGGATCGGCTCTATCGTTTTGTGCCGCTCCCTGAAGTTCTCGATCCCCATCTGGAGGAGGGCTGCCGCCTGCTCCTTTGCCTCCTCCGGGACGTACTCGAGCCGCTCGCCCCCACCCTCGAAGACCACGACTTCGCTGACCGGGATCAGTTTGAAGTGGTACTTCTCGGCGTAGAGGGGGTCGAGCGGGAGCGAGCAGTTCATGTCGGCCGCAAAGATATCCACCGCTCCGGTGGCGAGCACCGCCTCCTGCATGATCCAGTTCCCCGTGTAGCCGTAGAAGACGTCGTCCATCTCCCGGCGCTGGATCAGTTCCTGCCCGGTCTCGATGTTCGCGATGACCCGCAGGCCCTTCGCTCCCGCCGCCCGCGCCTTCTCCTGCCATTCATTGGTGCGGGCGAGGTCGATGAGGGCGAACCCGAGGAAGGGCTCGTGACCGTTCGGGAGGATGTTAACGTAGTCGGGGTCGAGCACCCCGAGGTCGACCCGCATGGGGTGCGGGCGGGGGATGCCGTAGAGGATGTCCTGGATGTACTCAAGCACGATCTGGCTCTGGTAGGCCATCGCGACGCCGAGGCGCATCGCCCGCATGGCGTGGCTCGCGAACCAGCCGTCGACGTTCGTCAGGGTGGAGGCGGTATCGACGATCGTCTCCCCATAAATCCCGCCCGGGAAGAGGTTGAGTCTCCTCCAGACCTCTTTTCGCTCCGGCGGGGCGAGCCGCTCCACGATCCGGCTCGGCTCGTGGGTGAACCGGTGGAAGTCCTCCTCGACGAAGTCGCAGAGTCTGAGGGCTACCTCGGCGTCGCTCCCGCCCGTATCGATCCCGAGCCGTTCTGCAAACGTCCGGAGTTTCTCAGGCTCAGCGATGGAGAAGGGGGTTTTGCCCTCGGCAGTCGCCCGCAGGGTCCTGACCGCCTGCGTTGCGTGGTAGTGGTAGTTCGACGCTCCCATGACGTTTCGCAGCAGCATCATCCGCATCGCCATGCCGTCGGCGCTGATCCCGCAGACCCCCCGATGGTTCCGGCTCGCGTCGGCCCGGCAGGGGCCGTTTGAGCAGAAGTCGCACCGTGCCCCCGCCTGGCAGAAGGCGCACCGCCGGTCGGGGTCGGTGCCGAGGCCCTGGGCCTCGTAGCGGTCCCAGACGTTGGACATGCCGTCCTTCTTGAGCCGTTCGTAGACGGTCCGGACCGAATTGTGGTAGGATATCCTGTTGCTCTCCATGGTCATACGGGCAGGTAACCGGACCGGAGCCGTAAAAAAGTATCGATGCGGCCTACTGCACCGATTCCAAATGAACAGACCCTATCTGGCCTTCGTCCCATCCCCCACAGAGCGCTCCCCTCCGTCCCCCCGCTCCGCCCGCGCTTCGCGCTCCTCCCCCGCCCCCTCCCGGGGGCAGGGGCAGTCATGGCGATAGCCAGGGGAAAGCCGTGTCAGGGGGTGGTGCTGGCGGTGGTTTTTCGGGAGAAGGGGGGAGAGCGAGCCCGGACCTGGTTCGACCCCGGGATCTCCCCGTGCAGTGGACCGTGGTGGCTATCGCCACGGGGGGTGGGGACCGGGGAGGGGGTTTCCCCTCCCCGGGCAAAATGTCACCCAAAAGTTCCTCTCCGGCAACCCCCACCCCGCCTGCGCTTCGCGCTCCTCCCCTGCCCCCTCCCGGGGGCAGGGGCAGTCATGACGATATCCGGTGGGAAGCCGTGCCCGGTTCTTCCCTGGGATCTCCCCGGACAGTGGACCGTGGGGATATCGCCATCGGGGGAGGGGACCGGGGAGGGGGCGGGAGCAGCACGTGGGAATATCCGGGAAAAGCCGTCCCCGGGAATGCAAACACCCGGGCAATGCGAAAAAGATCGATGATCCCCCTGTTGATAGTGCCGGTGATCGAGGGCCGTTACAGGAGCGCATATTACCAGCCCCGTCCATAGGATCACCGCATGAAACTGCTGATCAACGGCGAGCGGCGCGACGCGGTCTCCGGAAAGACGTTTACGGTGCGCAACCCGGCAACGGGGGATGTGCTCGGGGAGGCGCCGCTCGGCGGCGAGGATGACGTCCGGTCTGCCGTGGAGGCGGCGGGGGAGGCGTTCGCGGACTGGTCGGCGAGAAGCCCGAGAGCCCGGGCGAAGATCCTCTTCTTTGCCGCAGAGGAGGTGCGCCGCAGGAACACCGATCTTGCGGCTCTCCTGACGGCCGAGCAGGGGAAGCCCATCCGCGAGGCGGTCGACGAGATCAACGGGTTTGCAAACATCCTCGAGTACTATCACGCCCTCTCCGCGGGGGAGCGGGGGGAGTTCGCGAACCTCCGGGGCTATGGCCGTACCATCGTCCTCCGGCGCCCGCTCGGCGTCTGCGGCGCGATCGTCCCCTGGAACATGCCCGCGATCATCATGGGCTGGAAGATCGGGCCGGCTCTCACGGCGGGAAACACCGTGGTCCTGAAGCCCGCGACGACGGCCCCGTTGACCTGCATGAGCCTCGCGGAGATCCTCGAGGGCGCCGGGCTCCCGCCGGGCGTCCTGAACGTCGTCACCGGCCCGGGGGAGACGGTTGGCCGGGAGATCGCGCGAAACCCAGGCGTTCGGAAGGTCTCGTTCACCGGCGAGGCCGGGACCGGGAGGCAGGTCGCCCTGGACGCCGCGCCGGCATTGAAGCGGGTCACGCTGGAACTCGGGGGGAGCGATCCGATGATCGTCTGCGGCGATGCCGATATACCGATGGCGGTCGAGGGGGTCGTCAGGGGGCGGTTCTACAACTGCGGGCAGACCTGTACGGCGGTAAAACGGCTTTACGTCTTCGACTCGATTGCAGATGAGTTTATCCGGCGCCTGAGATCAAGGGTCGAGGCGCTCGTGGTCGGGAACGGTATGGACCGCGGCGTCGATATGGGCCCGCTGAACAACCCTGCGGGGCTTGAGCGGGTGATGCGCCTGGTGGATACGGTCCGGGAGCACCGAGACGGGGAGATCGTCGCAGGGGGGCGGGTTCCCCGCGGGGAGGAGTACGAGCGGGGTTTCTTCTTCCTGCCGACGCTCGTTGCCGGTCTCCCGTACGACTCCCCCCTCTTCTCCGAAGAGGTCTTCGGCCCGGTGCTCCCGATCGCGACCGTCGCGGACCTCGATGAGGCGCTCGAGCGGGCGAACGACAGCCGCTACGGTCTCGGGGCGTCGGTCTGGACCCGGAGCGCGGATCTGATCGCCCGGGCGACGGAGGGGCTTGAGGCGGGGATCGTCTGGGTCAACCAGCACCTGAAGATCCCCCCGGAGGTGCCGTTTGGCGGGACGAAGG
>Ga0116161_1004783_pt1 | contig 11198 bp, 9 predicted proteins | sample AD_JPNAS3_MetaG_FD_89877 | JGI IMG/M metagenome (GOLD analysis project Ga0116161, IMG submission 89877) | Active sludge microbial communities of municipal wastewater-treating anaerobic digesters from Japan - AD_JPNAS3_MetaG | ecosystem: Engineered > Bioreactor > Anaerobic > Digestate | place... | reverse complement strand
CTCCCACCGATACTCGTCGCCGGGCGCCTCGAGGATGGTGGGGCTGCCTGTGACGTGCTCCTTCAGCCAGGCGATGGCTGCGCCCTCGCCCGCGCTGGGGTCGAGGCAGGCCGTACCGTCGAGCGTCGCCGGGCCGGCAAAGAGGCCGGCCTTGCTCGCCGCCGCAGCGCCCGGGTAGTAGAGCGCTGCGAGCAGCACCAGGGCCACCCCGCCCAGCCACAGACGCCCGCCGAGGCCCCCTTCGCGCGCCCGGCGGGCGATCTCACTCACGCCCCAGGCCGCGGCGATGCCAAACAGCGCCCAGGCCTGGTAGTAGAACTTGAACATGGTGTTCATGCGCGTGTCAAAGCCGTCGCGGATGAACACAAACTCGGTGCCGAAGGTGAGCAGCAAGGCGGTGACGGTGAGCAGCAGGGCAAAGGTAGGGGCTGCATCGCCTGCGTGCGGCGCGTGCAGCCGCGACCAGAGCACCGCGGCCCCCAGCGCTACCAGCAGCGCCAGAGTGAATGCCAACCATGGCGCCTGGAAGGCAGAGCCGATGATGGCGAGCAGGATGCTGCCCAGGCCTCCCACGCCCGCAGCGAGCAGCGCCGGCAGCGCCAGGGCAGCCACCAGGGCCACGCCGTAGGCGCGCAGGAAGCGCGGCCGGTGCACCATGGCCAGGCCCTGGCCGATGAGCCAGGGCGCGAGCACGACCAGGAACGGCCCAAAGATGAGCAGGTACTGCAGCCAGGGCGTTTTGGTGTAGGAGACGACCCCCAGCCCCGCAGCCTGCGAGCGGAAGCCGATGTAGAAGGGCAGGTAGAACGCCAGGCTGAGCACGGCCAAGAGCAGGGCAAAGCCGATGGTCTCGCTGGCCCAGGCGCCGCCAAGCCGCCGGTAGCGCCAGGCACGGCCGATGGCGTAGGCCAGCAGCACGACCAGGGCGTAGGTGGGCATGTCCCAGCTATTGAGAAAGCCGAGCGCGCCGACGACGAGCGGCAGCAAGAGCGGCAGCGATGGCAGGGCGGGCCAGGCGATGGAGCGGCCGCGGGTGAGCTCGACCCGGCTGCCCTCGGGCAAGCCCGGGGTGGTCGCGAGCAGATTCCAGGCCGTGGCCAGGGCCAGCAGGCCGAAGGGCAGCGCCATGACGTGCGGGTGCAGGTCGCCGAGGATAAAGCTGAACGAAGGGAACTCGGTGATGACCTCGGGCAGCTTGCCCAGCGGGTTCATATCCTGGATCAGGCGCGTGGCGCGCCACCACCACCAGTCGAGGTCGGGCAGCCAGCCGCCGCTCGCTGGGGCTTCGCTGAGCGCCGGGATGTTTACCCAGCTCCAGAAGGCCGCGCTGCCGACGCTCCGCGCGTGCAAGAGCTCCAGAAAGCCCTCGAGGTTGCCCGCGATGGCGACCATGACGGCGCCCAGCAGGCCGTAGCGCCGCGCGCGCTCGCCCGCCCGGCCGGCAGCCAAATCGCGCACCAGGCCGTAGGCGCCGGTGACGGTGAGGGCAAAGACGGTGCCCAGGGCCAGGTTGTAGGCGACGCCGTTGGGTACGGCCAAGAGCTTGGCCGGCAGCGACATCAGCAGGTAGCCGAAATAGTAGTAGCTGATGGCATAGCCCGAGAGCCACATGTCGTTGGGCGGGAAGGTGCGGCTGCGCAGGATGGCATTGAGGAAGCCAAAGTCCATCGGCTTCTCGGTGTGGTTGATGGCCGGGTCGAAGGCGCGGAAGGCGAGATAGCCGGCAAAGGCGACGAGGAACACCACCTCGGCGGCCAACAGCTCGCGGCGTTGGGCGCGCCACAGCTCGCCCAGGCGCTGCTGGCGCGTGAAGAACCAGGAGAGGCCGGCGACGAGGAGCAGCACCAGCAGCATCGCCGTGCGCGTGTTCTCGAGGACCTTGAGCGAGACCAGGAGCCACAGCAGATAGCCGGCCAGGAGCAGCCCCAGGTGCTTGGCGAACGCCGCCCCGCGGCTGGCCGTGCCTCCCAGGAATGTAGCAGCCAGCGGCCAGGCCACCCATCCGATGGCCTCCAGACACAGCCACCAGGCTGCGACAGCGAAGACCTGGCTCAACGTGCCCTCCTCTGCCAAGAGCCTATCCGAAAAGCCGCGTAGCCTAGGGCACCTTGGCCACCACAGGCGGCTTGTGCCCGTTTCGCCCGGCCATGACGCCAAACATGCCATGAGCAACGCCTCCAAGCCGCCACGGCGGCCACGGGGGGCTATGCTACGGCTTTGCGGATAGGCTCCAGCTGAATGCTGATCGCGAACGAAAAAAGGGAAACGGCATGCGGCCGTCTCCCCTCTCTTCATACACCTGCAAGGCGGCGGGCAGCGCCGCTAGACCCGAGTCAGGTACGCCCCGGTGCGCGTATCCACGCGGATCGTGTCGCCCTCCTGGACAAAGAGGGGCACGGTGACCTTGAGGCCGGTCTCGGTCGTGACCTGCTTGGTCGCGCCGGTGGCCGTGTCGCCGGCGATGGCCATCGGCGCATCGGCGACGACCATGTCGACCGTGGTGGGCAGTTCGACTTCGATCGGCTTGCCTTCGTACAGGCTCAGCTCGAGCGTGACGCCTTCTTTGAGATAGTTCACGGCGTCGCCCAGGGCCTCGACCGTCAGCGCGGGCTGCTCGAACGTCTCGGTGTCCATAAAGTAGTACAGGTCGCCATCATGGTACAGGTACTGCACGGTGTGATGCTCGAGCCGGACGTCCTGCACGCGGTCACCCGACAAAAAGTTGCGATCGATCGTGGCCCCGGTGCGCAGGTTGCGCAGCCGGGTGCGGATGATGGCGTTGCCGCGGCCAGGCTTGTAGTGCTCGTACTCGAGCACCTTGTAGAGCTGGCCATCCATTTCGAAAGTAACGTTCTTGCGCAACTCAGTGACGCTAATCATGCTTCCTTGCCTCCCCGCCACGGCTCACGAAGGGTGATTATAGACAAGCGTAGAGGGGCTGTCAAATGCTCTAGGGGCTTGGGATGAGGTGCCAAACACCTGAGGCATCCTGGTAGGCGGGCTGGGCCTGGAGGCCGCCGGGAGGCAGGGTGCGCTCGCCGAGGTAGGTGTACTCTTCGTAGGCGCGCAGGGTGACGCCCGCCACGGCGGGCCAGGCTTCCTCGCTCTCCTCAATCAGCACGGCCAGCTGCGGCAGGGTCACCGTCTGTCGGCCGGCATTGCGTACGGTGAACTGGGCGCTGACCGGCCCGCCGGCAACCGAGGCGGCGGGAGAGAAGCTCAGGGGCTGCGTGATCACGAGCCGAGGCGCCGCGACACAGCTCTGGCGCTTGACGATGGCCCGCTCCACCTGCGGCGGGCAGGTCACGGCCCCCGACGCATCGACGAGCTCCAGGCGCAGGCTGACGGGGCCATCGGGCACGGCGGCGGCGCACATGTCCCAGTAGAACCCCAATCGGGGCGTGGTAAAGTTGGGGCCGGCCGTGTGCCAGGCGCCATCATAGTGGGCGCTGAAGCGAGCGTAGCCTCCGTCGCCGCCGTCGACCCGGCCCTGCAGGAGGACGGCGCCGTCCTCGATCACGGCGCCCTCGGCGGGGCTGCTCAGGGCGCCGCCGGGGCCGGGCGCGTTCGCCGACACAACGGTCTGGCCCTCGATGAGGCCGGTCCAGGGCACTTCGGCAAAGTCGACGGGCACGATGCCGGTGGCCCAGGGCAGCACAGCGGCGTCGTTGGCGTCGGTCCAAGGCGTGTGGCCGTTCGAGACCATGTAGTGCAGGTGCACGCCACAGGCATAACCGGTCGCGCCTTCGACGCCCACCAGGGCGCCGTAACCCACCTGCTGGCCTACCTGCAACGGCACGCTGCCGGCGGCCAGGTGCAGATACCAGGAGTACTCGCCCGTGTCGTGCTGGATGACGACCAAGTTCTCGTAGCCGAAGGCCGCCGGGTCGCAGGCGCCCTCGCGGCTCGACTGCTTGACAAAGACCACCTGCCCCGGCTTGGTCGCCAGCACCTGGCCCGCGGCGGCCAGGCCCTGAATGTCGAAATCGACCTGGTGCAGGTGGCGCCCGATATCCGTTTGGGTCACATAGGCGCTCAGGCCGGCGGGCCAGGGCAGGCGGTGGCCGAGCGACGCGGTTGTGGCGACGGCAACGTCGGGCTGGCGCAGGAAGGCCTTGTGGCCGGCGTCGAGCAGCGCGTCGGGCACCTGGTCGAGGAGGGCATTGTACGCCTCGCGCGCGCCCGAGAGCGGCGCCAGGGCATACCAGCCGCCGGCCTCCTGGCGGCCGAGGAGGGCGACAAAGCGCTCGGCCACCGGCTGGCCGCCCGCATCGACCTCCTGGGCATAGGCGTAGGCCCAGGGGTCGAGGCGCTGCACGGCGCCCAGGCGGTAGCACCCGTCCGGCGCTGCGTCGCGCGCGTAGGCGTCGAGCACCGCGCGGAACGCCGCTTCGGGGGCGGCATAGGTGCGATAAGGCGTGGGCGGCGCGGCGACCGCACGCAGGCTGGCCGCCAACCCCAGGGCGGCCAGCCCTACCACGAGCAACAACCCCAGCTTGAGCATGCGATGCATAAGGGAATCCGTCCATTGTCTGGGCACCGAGGGCAGGTGCGCGTCTTGGGGCAATCGATGTGTCACTAGAGGGTGGTTCCTGGAGGCGAGATTCCTTCACCAAGTCTGGGGTGGGGAACCTTGCGAGGGTTCCGAACCCTCGCAAGGTTCCCCACCCCAGATGCTTCAGGCCGGCTGGGGCTCTGGCTTGTAGGCCATCTCGGGCTTCCAGACCTCCCATACCCTGCCCACGAGCTCGGGGCTGGGTGTGAGCGTCGGCTGGCCCGGCTGCCAGCCCGAGGGCGTGGCCTCGCCGGTAGCGCGCACGAGCTGGAAGGCCTTCACCTGGCGGATCAACTCCGACACGTTTCGTCCGACGGATGGCGTGAGCACTTCCATGGCCTGGATCACCCCATCGGGGTCGATGATGAAGCGCCCACGCAGTTCGGTGGTCTCTTCCTCGCTGTATACGCCGTAGACCTTGCCGATGCGCCCACCGGGGTCCGACAGCATGGGGAAGGGCACGCCGCCCGGCACCATCTTGGAGAGCTCTTGCTCCTGCCAGATCTTGTGCGTGAAACGGCTGTCGACGCTGATCGACAGCACCTGCACATCCATCGCCTGGAGGTCGGGGTACTTGGCGGCAACTGCCGCCAGCTCGGTCGGTCAAACAAAGGTGAAATCGCCTGGGTAGAAGCAGAGCACGACCCAATGGCCACTATAATCGGACAACTTGACGTTCCTGAAGGTCCCCTGCACAAAGGCGGTGGCTTCAAAGTCGGGGGCCTGTTTGCCCACGAGCATCGTCATCCTGGGCTCCTCCTTCCGGCTTGTCGCCGGCGTTTCCGGCACGCCGATGGGGCCGCGGGCGGTATGAACGCACGGGCTCTTGGCTTTGGCCATGCCGGGCCTCCTTTCAGTGAGGCTGGAATCTTGCGAGAGGTTTGAACCCCTCGCAAGGTTCCGGCCCGGTATCCAGAGCCAGTGCAGCATTAACCGGACCACCAAGTAATCATGAAGGCGGAGCTGTCAACGGATCTTGGGAACGGATTGATCGGATTGGCCTCGCCGCGGCGACAAGCAATCCGTTCAATCCGCTCCAGAAACCCGTCAACAGCTCCGCCTTCATGATTGCTTGACGTTCAGATGGCTGCTCTTCCAGGCAAGGATGGCCTGGTCGTGTCCGCCACCCGACAACTCGGATGGCAGGCGGCTTGGCGGGAAGTAGGTCGGGTTGCGGGCCTCGGCGGTGGGCGCCAGTGCGCCGCCGACGGCGCGGCCACGATAGACGATGAGGATGCCGTTGCCCCTGGGATCGTCGGCAAAGTAGTACACATCAGCCAGGCCGACGATCTCGACCTCGATGCCCGTCTCCTCGTGGGCCTCTCGCACCGCAGCTTGCCTGGGGGACTCATTGGCTTCGACATAACCCGCGGGCAGGTTCCAACGACCTGCAAAGGGCGGATGGGCACGCCGCAAGAGCAGCAGGCAGCCATCGCGCTCGATGAGTACCCCGGCGCCGACCTTGAGTTGCTCGTAGTGGATGCGGCCGCAGCTGGGGCAGACGGAACGCGGTCTGCCGTCCAGCGCGCGCGGGCTAAGCTGGGTGCCGCAGTCTGAGCAGAAGCGCATGGGTTGCTCCTTTGGGATGGTGCATGAACGGCCTGGCGCTCACTCCCGGCGGGGCGGTTCGCGAACCGCCCCTACAGGCAAAGGCCGGCGATGCGCAGATGACTGTGCTTGGTGCGGAAAACAGGCTGAGGGGATTGCCCCTACAGGAAGACGTATTCGTCGAAATCGCAGACGGGCCGGTAGCCGATCTGCTGGTAGATGTCGTTCGATGTGGGGTTGGCCAGGTCGGTGAAGAGGGTGCAAAGGCGGTAGCCCGAATCGAGCAGTCGCTGGCTGAGGGCGGCGACGCACGAGGTGGCGTAGCCCTGGCGGCGCAGCTCGGGCGGGGTGTAGACCAGGTTGACGGTGATGCCGTGGCGCGTGGGGCGCGAGCGGGCGGCCATGGAGACGGGGCGGCCATGCTCCCACACATAGACGTCGCCTGCGGCCACGCGGCGCTGCAGCGCCTCGCCGACCTCGCCGGGTGTGCCGGGAATACCGGCCTCTTCATGGAAGGCGACGGCCCAGGCGGCGACCAGATCACGGTCGGCCGTCTCGGCGGGGCGCAGGCGGCCTGGGCTGTAGCGGATGGGGCTGACCTGCCGCAGCTCGTAGACTCGCTGGAGCATGCCGGGCTGCCAAGCGCGGCCAGAGGCGGCGGACCAGGCCTCAGCGCAGGCGCGCGCGATGGGCTTTGGGCCCAGGACGCCTGGCGCGGTGTAGCCTGCAGCGAGGAGATGCTGCAAGAGCAACGCCGGCGCCTCGCCGTAGGCAGCCCGGTCGCTGTGGACGACGAGGTTGTGGGGCGGGGTCATCAGCGCGGCGATGACGAGGCCCTGCTCGTCGTTCACGGTGGCCAGGTAGGGCGGGGGCGCCGCCTGCGACGGGGACTGCGCCAGGCGCAGGGCGATGCCCAGCATGAGGTTGTTGGCCGCCTCGTGTTGTTCGAGGAGCCCCTGTGTGGCGGCGAGAAAGGCGTCGGCGCTCGCGTAGGCCGTTATCAGCATGGCTCTCCTCCATTGTCAAGGTGGCTGTGCTTGCGATGGGGGGCGGTTCGCGAGCCGCCCCTACAGGTGCGCCGGCAGGGCTGTTGCTCCCTCGTGCTCAGTCAGCACACCGCCAGCGCCTCGTAGAACGGCTGCGCATCCTCCGCCAAGGCGAGCACGAGCGCCTCCTGCGAGTCGGTCAGGCGCAGCCACAGGCCGCCTGGCAGTGGCCGCGTGTGGTCGGCGAGCAACTCGGCTCCCCGGGCCAGCAGTGTGGCCAGCGGCACGTCGCGGCGGGCGGTCTCCACGAGCTGCGCGGGCGTGAGCCAGATGAGCGCGGGCAGCTCCATGGCCGGCCGGGGTGGGCCCGCCAGCTCGGCCAGATAGACGACCAGGCAGGCCTCGCCCTGGTTCCGCTCATGCCAGGGCTGGTGCGGTGGGGTGCGGTAGCGGCGAAAGACGACGGCCGCCGGCGGCTCGCTGCCCACCAGCGCCAGGCGGTCGAGCCGGCCCGGCCCGTGCACGATGACCGTCTCGGCGGCAGGCAGCAGGCGCACGGCGCAACCCATCTCTTCCTGGCCCTCGCGCAGGGCGCCTGCGGCGATGGTCTCATCCTCGGCCTCCACGCCGCCACCGATGCCGGTCAGCTCGGCCACCAGGCGCTCGCCTTCCGGCCGCGGCTCGCGCAGGCCGTAGAGAAAGCGCCCACCGTGGCACAGGATGAGGCTGGTGCCGACGAACATGCCGGCGGGCACGAGGTCCGCCAGGCAGTGAGGCCCTTCATTCTTGCCGATGGTGCTGTAGTTGTTCATAGGCTGCTTCGTCCTCCGCATTTCGGCCCATCCGTGGCCGGGTATCTCGCTTCGCCAACGCCCGACTCCGACCCAGGAGGGGTTTTGGCGGACCTGTTGGCTGCGCCCTGGGCTGCCCCGCGGGGCAGCCCAGGGCGCAGCCAACAGGTCCGCCAAAACCCCCTGCAAAGGGCGCTTACCGGGGCAGTGCGGAGCGTGTGAGCCGGTTGCCGGAGGGTCTGCCGCGCAAGGCTCGGGCTGCTTGGCCATGCAGCCCGAGAGGCCGCGACTCGGCAAGACTCCCGGCTCCGCAATCACCGTTGCAGATGGAAGGGCACGTCGATGATCGCCGGCTGGAAACCGCGCCGCCGCCGGCGGAAGAGCAGCGCCGTGCGCAGGAGCAGGGCTGTCTGGTTGTGCAACAGGGTATGCCAGCGGCGGGCCGGCACGAGATCGGGCAGGAGCACGGCGGCGAGCCGTCCGTCGTGGTGCTCGCGGTCGGTCCTATCGAGATAGTCGAGCAGCGGGCCGACGATCGAGCGATAGGGCGAGGCCACGACCACCAGCGGCACCTGCGGGCACCACTTCTCCCACTGCTCGCGCACGCGCCGGCCCGAGCCGGGGTCGACCTCGATGTAGAGGGCCGTGACGTGATCGGAGAGCGACAGAGCGTAGGTGACGGCGCTCAAGACGCCACGGTGCACGCCCGAGATCGGGACGACGATGCGCGGTGGGGAGGGACGCTCGAGGGCCGGCACCTCACCCTGCAGCGAGAGCTGCTCGGCCACGCTGCGGTAGTGGGTGCGGATCCTGAAAAAGCCGGCCAGCAGCATGGGGATGAGCAGGATGGTGAGCCACGCTCCATCGGCGAACTTGCTGGCGCCGACGATGAGGAGCGTGATCGCGGTCGCGACCGCCCCAAGCCCGTTGAGCGCCGCTTTGACCCACCAACCTGTGCCGCGCTCGCGCCACCAATGGACGACCATGCCCGACTGCGACAGCGTGAAGGCCAGGAACACGCCCACGGCAAAGAGCGGGATGAGGGCGTGGGTGTCGCCGGCAAAGAGAACGATGAGGGCACCCGTGCCGACGGCGAGGAGCACAATCCCGTTGGCGAACACCAGCCGGTCGCCCAGACTGGTGAGCTGGCGGGGCATGAAGCCGTCTTTGGCCAGGAGCGCGGCTACGCGCGGAAAGTCAGCAAAGCTGGTGTTGGCGGCCACGGCCAGGATGAGCATGGTGCCGGCCTGGATGAGCAGGTAGGCGGGGCCGCTGCCGAGCAGGCGCCGGGCCAGCGCCGAGAGGATGGTCTCCTCGGGCCCGGCCACCACGCCCAGGAGCTGCGTCAGGCTGATGCTACCCACAAAGAGCACGCCCATGAGCAGCGCCATGACGAGGAGCGTCCGGCGGGCGTTCTCGGTCTCGGGGGGCCTGAACGCGGGCACGCCGTTGGAGATGGCTTCGACGCCCGTCAGCGCTGTGCAGCCGGCCGCAAAGGCGTGCAACACGAGGAGCACGCCGAGAGGCCGCACCGCCGCCGGGGCTGCAAGCGCCGGGGGCGCGACCCGCCCGGTCGCTGCGCAGATGGCCCCATACGCAAGCATGGGCAGGTAAGTGAACAGGAACAGGTAGACAGGGAGTGCCATCACGGTCCCCGTCTCGCGCAGGCCGCGCAGGTTGGCCAGGGTGATGATTGCGAGCAGCCCCAGCGCAAGCACGACCCGGTAGGGCCAGAGCTGCGGGAACGCCGAGGCGATGGCCGCCACCCCCGCGGTGAGGCTGACGGCAGCGGTCAGGACATAATCGATGAGCAGGGCCGCGCCGGCGACGAGCCCGGGCAGCGTGCCCAGGTTCTCGCGGGCCACGACGTACGAGCCGCCGCCGGAAGGGTAGGCCGAGATGGTCTGATAGTAGGAGATGGCGACGATGGCCAGAAGGGCGGCGATGGCGAGGCCGATGGGCAGGGCCAAGGCCAGCCCCGCGCCCCCGGCTACGACCAGCCCCAGGTAGATTTCTTCATTGGCGTAGGCGATGGACGAGAGCGCGTCGGGAGAAAAGGCCGCCAGGGCGCGGATCTTGTCGAGCCGCGCGTGCTTCATCTGCTTGGTTGGCAAGGGGGAGCCGATCAGGAGCCCTTTGATGCTGGGCAAGACACTGTCTCCTTCCTGAGAGCAAACCACAGGATTGCCCGCGCTATGCGCTCCGATCGAGCAGAGCGGCCACCTGGGCCAGGTCGATCGCCTCGATTGTTTCGTGGAAGAATCGCTCTGCTGCCTCGCGCTTGGCGCGCAGGTCGTCGAGGCCGGCCACGAAGAAGAGCGGCTCGAGCCGGCGCACGACCTCGGGTGGCAGTTCATAGTAGACGTAACGACTGAAGAAGTTGTAGCGGATGGGGTTGTACCTGATGCGCAGCGCCTCGACCAGCGGACGCAGGGTCTGCCCCTGGTAGTAGGCGATGGCCTCGATGGGGTTGCCGCGGTGAATCTCTTTGAGAGTCAGAACCTGGAACAGGTCAAAGCAGGCGCGCAGTGCCTGCAGCCGACGCTCGATCTGCGCCAGGTGCGCCTGCCGGTCGAGCGGTGGGGCTGCGACGACGCCGGCCTTGTCAAAGCGCACGACGGGCCGGCCGTGGATTTCGGGCTGGATGAGCTTGTCGGGGTTTGAGTGCTTGATGACCACGAAATCCAGGAACAGGAAGGGGCTGGCATCGCGCAGGCGGTAGAAGGCCTGGGCGTGGCCGTGCCAGGTGGGCTGCGGGAGCTCGTACTTGAGCTCGATGGGTGACAGCCCGCTCAGCGCGCGGTCCGTGGCAGCAAAGACATCGACCACATGGTCGTCGGCAGTGTCGATCTGCACGTCAATGTCGGACCATTCGTCTACCCGGTCAAAGCCGGCGGCGCCTCCTTCCCACATGGCGTAGACGTAGGGCAGGGGCTCGAGCGCGTCACGCAGGGCGGCGAGCACGGTGGCTCGGGTCACGGGGGCCTGGGGGATGGGGTTTCGCATGGTGCCGGCGAGTCCTTTCAACGATCAACGACGCCACGACTGTTGTGCGGCGCAACCCGGCCAGTGGTTCGCCGCATTGGTTCTGATGGGCTCCGACGCCCACAAGGGGCTAGGCCACGCCCATCAGAACCAATGCGGCGAACCACCAGTATATGACGACCCCGTCTTCAAGGCAAGAACTGCCCATCTGCCGGGTGTAGTTCAGTTTTGGGGCAAGTTGTAGACAGTCTCCCAGACACCGTCGAAGCGATTGCTGAGGATAGCTGCCCGGACTGGGATCACGCGCTCGGCACCTTTCCTGTTCCAGCGCAT
>Ga0116161_1004774_pt1 | contig 11216 bp, 7 predicted proteins | sample AD_JPNAS3_MetaG_FD_89877 | JGI IMG/M metagenome (GOLD analysis project Ga0116161, IMG submission 89877) | Active sludge microbial communities of municipal wastewater-treating anaerobic digesters from Japan - AD_JPNAS3_MetaG | ecosystem: Engineered > Bioreactor > Anaerobic > Digestate | place... | reverse complement strand
TTATTAATAATGCAGCTTAACTTTTTGTCTCAAATTAGTTTGCAATTCCAGTCTGGTACATTATTGCTTCAAGTCCAAACTTCTTGTAGTAGTCATTAAAGTATTTGCTAATTACGAATTGTGATACAAAATTAATTTGCACATAATCTACATCCGCTGGTATTTCAAGATTACGATTCTTTCGGAGATATTTTTGTACTTGTTCAATTGAAAAGTTTTCAATACTTATTCGAAGATTAGATGCTTGTTTATAATAATTGGGTTGTGTATTTTCTTCTTCATCGTCTTCTTCTTTTCCAAAAACACCATATTTGAACTTTATCTTACTAACTTCTTCAAGTTGTTTATCTCCTAATAACTTTAAATGTTTTCTCTTTGCCATACTATAAATTTTTACTCCCCCAATACTGCTTTTTGTAACAACATTTGACTATTGCCATAAAACGGTACATCTGTTTTGCCTAATATGCTTTGAGGTATCGTGGTTAACTCATTGATGTTTTCTATGGGTACTAATACTGTTTTAGCACCGTTTTCGGAAAGCAAGGTTACTTTATCGGCAAAATTCATTGACCTTTCTATTGCACCACCAATGGATATATTTCCAAGAACTGCTAAACCTGCTTTTAAATTCTTTTTATAAATGGCTGATATAATGGCAATGTAAACTGCACTGCCTATGCCACCGCTTACATATGCTCCCATAAGGTTGCTGATTTGAATATTGATGTCGTAACCTGATAGGGAGTGTTGCTCGTTGAGAATGCTTCTTTCGTTTGCTCTGAGGTAGTTGTAGGTGTTCTTGATATTTTCTTTTACATCCTGACTGCTTGTGCCTGTAACATTCATTTTACCTGAACCTTTTAATGCAACAACTTCGATTTTTACTAAAGCATTGGTATCTCCATCGCTTGTGGCTGTGTAACAAACTCCAGGGGATAATGGATTGGACTCAATGAGTGATGAGCCTTTTTCTTCTTGCAGACCTACAAAGATTTCTTCCTGTGTTTCTTTATCAATGTATGAAAAATTGGTATCCCAAAATTCCATACCACCAATACGCTTCAACTGTTCTTTTACCCTTCTTCGCATTTCCATTGCTATCACCAAATACTCTCTAATGTCTTCTTTGGTGTATTCGCCATCGGGGTGGAGTAATTTAATGAAGCCTGAAACAATTCGCCTTACTGATTTTGAGTCTCTTTGCTTTAAGTGTGAACCCAAAGTGAAATACTTGTCGAGTGCATCATAGAAGGTTGTTTTCCTTTGCGACTTTAAGATTTCTGAAAAGAAATCGGTACTGAAACCAAAATGTTTGGTGAAGTTTGAAGGACTGAATTTTGTTATTTCCCAACCGGGTAAAAACAAATTTATACGGTCTAAAAATGCGGTGTCGTGGTTTACTTCATCTGATAGCGGGCTGAATAAATGTGACGTCTGCAAGACTGTTTCTACCGGTTGATTGATGTTTCCATTAAGGATTACGGAAGCTGATCCTGATATTTCACCGCCTTTGGCTCTGGAGAATGAACCCGATTCCATATAATCTTTCATCAAGGGTATAGCATCACGGTCTTTGAACAATTTGTCTGTACTTTCATCAAAGCAAATGGCATCCCATAAACCTACAGCACCTACTCTGCCTGTGGTGTTGTTTACGAATAATTGTGCTACTGAACCTTGCCCACCAGATATGAGGATGGCATAAGGGGTTATTTCTTTGTAGATGTATGATTTACCTGATGAACGTGGACCTAACTCCACCATATTGAAGTTGGATTCTACCAAAGGAATTAAACGGCACATTAACAGGTTCAGTTTTCTATCATCCAAACCTTCGCTGTAAGGTTCATAGCCGGCACTTCTGAGCAATAACTTTTTCCATTCGTCTTTGGTAAACTCTTTCCGTTTCTCTGATATTTTGGTATTGTCAAATGTAGATAGCTGTATGGGTTTGATGTCTCTAACCAAGAAAGGATACACCGTATTACCAACTGTAATCATTGGATCGTATTCCATTTCTATGATTGCCCAAATACCGCCTAAAAGCAATTTCTCGTGGCTTTTTACCAAATCATCGCTGATGGTTGCCTTTTTGATATTGCTGTTGCTGATATTAGCCCAATAGCGGTCTCGTTGTGGGTCTAATTCCACTGATATTTTATCAATGATTTTGTAGCGACCTTTTTCCCTGAGCTTTGATTGAATCAAAGTGCTTTCTTCGGGGTTGATGTAGTGGTTGCGAAGAATGGTTTTTACATTTTCCATTCCTTCTTTCAGTTTTTCTTCATCTTCGGTGCTGCACGTATTGGCCAATAAATACTCCAATACAAAAGCAGGCACATTTGCCCCACCTTTGATGATACCCACAAGGTCTTTCTTTACTACAAAGCCCCTAAAGTGGTCTAATGCTTTTTTATCTAAGTCGTCTAATATTATCATAGTTCATTTTTTAAATGAGTCCGCCTAAATCTCTGGCGTTTGATTTTTTAATTTTGACTGAATCGATTTGTTCCTGACTGGTGGCATCCACTACTACTGCAATTATTTCATTATGTCCACCGAATGAAAAATCGAATGACTGTGTTGCACCCGGTTCAATAGTGATGATATTGCTACTGCTGTATGTGATGTTGTTGGCATATAACAATACTTGTATTTTTCTGCTTGCAGAAAACAAGTCATCTGCTTTAGCAGTAGCTTGAATTTTCAATCCAAACAATTCACCTGTTACTTCGCTTAGTTCTTTTTTGTTGGTAATATTTACTTCTAACCCTTTTGTGGCAGGAGCATCTTTACTGAAAACAAAGTTGGGAATGATGATTTCTTGCGGTGTGAAACCACCGTGAGAAAATCCGTAAACGCCTTTAGATTTGAATGGTCTATGACTTTTAGCAGCATATACATACTTAAACTCACCGTATGGTTTTTCAAATGGAATCCAATCTTTACCAGACTGTTTCTCGGTGGTGCGTATGAATCTTTCACTCACATCTTTTTTGCCTGACACTATCGGGTCTATTTTATCTGCTTCATCTAACAAGCCTGTCAACACAAAACCGTGGTCTGTAACTAAATGCACCTGATGGTAGCCCATTTTGAGTAGCAGCTCTATTTTCTCGGCTAATACATTTTCAAATTCATTGAACAACTTGATAGCACCCATTTGCAATTTTTCGCCTGCACTGTCAATGTCCTTATAGGTAAGCAATAGGTAGTCTGCTTTGATACCGTAGTGCAATGCTTCTAAATTCATATAAGTGATTTCCTTGCCTGTAATCTCTGACAGCTTTTTTTCTCTGTCTTTGTGAACCGGAAGTACTTCGTTATTGCCAACATACAATGCACTCATATTGTGTTCGGTTTCAGAAGGCATATCAGCAAGCATTATGTCTAAACTAATCTTGCACTTCTGCTGTAATTGCGAAGCAATGAAAGCAGCAATTTCATAGCGAACACCATCGCCTACAATGATGGCTGTACCCGGCTTAGATTGAGCAATCAATTGTGGTAAAAAGCCCTGTTGATTTGGTTGGTACTGACTGCTGTAATCAAACCAATGTTGCAATAGTTCGTGGTTCAAGCTTTCGTAATGCTCTTGCAGGGGTCTTACAATTTCCTGGTCTTGTAAAAACGAGGCATAAATGTTTCGTATGGCTCTATCTGCCTTATGAAAATCGGTAGTGTAGAACGAGGTTACTTTTTCTAAAGAGTTGCAATGAGCCAAAGGCTTATTGTCGAACTCAAAAAGTATCAGAACATCATTCCACCATTGGGGAACAAAAGCGGTTGCTTTTCGGCTTTTTATGCGATGATGTAGCTTTTGAAGTTTTTCTTTTACAAATACTTTATCTCTGAAATTGGCTGTTATTTGTTGTAACTGCTTGATGTCTATTGCTGCAAAGCAATGATCGGTATGAACATTCCAGATATTGAGCTGTGCGTCAATTTTGTAAGTATCAATATAATTTTGCAGTGCTTTTGAATAGGTGTGGCTGTCTAACCATTTGTGATAAATGCTTAGAAGTTCCGGGGTGATGGCATTGTTGAGCAGACTTGAAAACAAATGGTTTACTACTTCTGTCGCCAATGTTTTGGCAGGCACTTTGCGATAAGTTTGACCGATTAGGTCAAATAATTTTTCTTCAAAAAGCCTTTTAACATCTGCTTCTTTGTCTTTGAAAAAACTTTCGGGCGTACTTAAAAAAGGAATTAGTTCATCTTCTATGGACACTAATTCTTCTAAGTTTTGTAAAATCTTTTTCCACCAAGCAAGGTCTTTTCCGATGCCCAATTTGGCAGCTGTAAGCAGCATTGGGTTTTCCAATGTGATTTGATGCCCAGTGCCGGTAAATACTTTCTTACGCAACCACTCAACAGGATTGGATAAATCAACACAACCGTGGGTGAAGCAGTAATCAAATAGAAAGCTCAATTCTGTTTTTTGGCGGGTAACATAGAAAACTACTTTTTGTGCTTTGTGCTGGCTCTCTGCTTCATAGCGTAGCATCAATTCTTCCTTGATACGCTGCCATTCTTCCTTGTTGGAAGTTTCGGTTTTGAGTATGGTGTAGTTTTGCTTTTCAATGTAGGGCAATAAGTAGGCACACTCACCTGATGGGTCTATTATGACCACTCTATTGCGGTTTGCAATGTGTTTTTCTATATCTTGTATGATCCACTTTTCTGTCATTGGCTATTAGTTATTGGTGATTGGCTGTTGGGAAGGTTAATTCAAACTTCCATTCAACAGCTTGTAGTTGTTTTCTTAATTCTTCTAAGTTATTGATCAAGTTTTCAAAACTTGGTTTATTTTCTTCATAAATCATATCTTCTTTCATTTTGGCGTAATCGGCTTCCCAAGCAGCTAATACTTCTTGCGGTGGAACTGGATTTAGCGTTTGTGGATGATGAAGATTGTAATCTACACCACCTACTTTTGAAAACTTGTGTCTATGTGCTACAATAGTTTCATATAGTTCTTTATCGGATATGGCTCTTGCTGCTACTCCTGCTTGGGTAAGGTGGTAAACATCGTATAAATGACGACTTAGTCTATCCACCCGTATTTTATCAGCCGGTCTATGAAATTCTTCGTGTAACAAAAATAGTTTCTCTAAAAAAGTCCGCTCTGCATTGACTGTGGATACTTCAAAAAGGGGTTCGGCAAAATCTTTTCCGGCATAAAACTCGTCTACCAAGGCACCGAATTTTTGGATAGAAAATGGTTCTCTTAAGGAGCGACAGCCAATTTCAATCTGTACTCTCGGTAATATATATTCTGAATTGGAAGCAATTACATTGGGATAGTGTATTTCTATTATTCTTGGATCTTGGTCACTATCCTCAGCTTCAATAGGCTTGAAATTCAAATCTTCAAATCCTCTTTTCCGGAATTCATCCTGTAACTCATCAAAGAAAGCCCCTGTTGAATAAATTCCCGCTTCTTTTCGAAGTTCAGTTATTTCCTTTTTTGACCAACCTTTTTCAGATTTAAAAAAAAATTCCTTATCGATAGCCAAATCAATATCTTCCGAAAATCGGTTGATGAGTTTCCAAGCCTTGCTTAGCGATGTACCTCCTTTGAAAACTAAATGTTGGGCAATAGGCATTTGAAAGATAATTTCCAAAGTTCTGCTTACCCACCAGTCTTTCTCTACGGCAAAAGGTGTCATTCCCTTTTCGGCAGCAATGGCATTGAAAACAGCTATTTTTTCTTCCTTATCTACTTTATAAAAATTAATTTTTGCCATCGGTTAATGCTTTTTTCATTATTTTTTGAATCCATACCGGAGCTAAGGTAATGTCGTGTTTCAAATCCTTTATATCTTCCTTTCTAAGTAAATCAAGGATTTTCTGCTCTTCTTCTGCTGTCACCTTGCCATTGCCTATTTCCTTTAATGCCTGAATCACCAAGCGACTGATCTTGCCTTTTGCTAATAAGTTTTTGGGTGTTGTTTTTTTGAATTTTATGGTTCGTTTACCTATTTTAATTTCTCGCGGTGATCCATCCGTGAGCAACACGATATTCATCGGTACTTGGGTGCTTAAGCCCAAGGCATTTAAAGCATAGCTGCCGGTAGGCACAGTGCGTATTCGGTCTCTTTTGGCGATGGCTTCGGCTACTTCTTCGGCAGAAGGCGTCAATGGACCAATCAATTTGCTGATTTTGGGTCGTACATAAATACCTTGAGCTACTCTTATAATTATTCCCTTGTCTTCTAAGCGCTCTAAAGATTTTTGAACTGCCTTTGCTGTGCCGTACTGTATAAAATCAGATGGTAACACCAACGAACCCTTTGGCTTGCTTTTAATCGACTTTTCTATATGGCTTTCAACGCTTTGCATCTTTTTAAATTTGATTTAATGTCGCAAATTAAGTAAATATTTGCGACATAATTGATTTTCGACCTGTAACAAAAAAAGTAAATTTTTGTTACAAAGCTTTGTCGCAAAAAAGGTAAATATTTGCGACAAGCATCTGTCACATATCTTTTCGAAATTTGTGACAACTCCCCAATCACCAAAAGCCAATTACCAATTACCTTACTCATCACTTGATTCCTTTTTGTTTTCTATATGGAAATTCATTCTGACACTTCGCCCAAAAAGTTTCTCCATTAATATCCGGTAAATATTGATTAAAGAAACTAAGCACTTCTTCCTTCATTGTTTCTGTTGCTCCCAAAAACTTATCGTAAAAAATCAAATGTTGCTCGTTGGCTGAACGTCCTTTGTTCATTGCAAAAAATATGTCTCTTGGATGATAATGGTAGCGGCAACCGCCAGGACAATTACCAATAAACTTCGGATAACGTGTTAGATTTCTGAATTGGCTGTAATGTGCCTTAAAATGAGAGAAACAAACCATATCTGTCAATATTGTCAGAAATAGAGCAACTGCAAATAATTCTTTTGTGTCCTTGTCTAAAAAATTAAGATGGTCAAATGATGGAGTTAGTCTTTCGTATTGGATTGAAAAAACCTGTTTATTTTCTGTGTCTTCGTGAAACTTACTCGCATCAGGAATTGTAGAGAAGAACTGATTAAGGTCTTCTCTAAATTTTGAATTGTAATATGTGTTAAAGTCTGTCATTTAATTCTTTATCTACAAAATTTTAATTCCTAATTCCCCATTCCTAATTCTCCCATCACCAATCCGCATTTAAGTATTTTTCTAATTGTGATTTTGCTCCGCCTGTGGTTTTGAGCACTTCTGCTCTCAGCAATCCTTTCTTTTGTAATGGGGCTATGTTTTTGCCTACACCATCATCCAGTTTAGGGTCGTAGCCTTCGGCTATGAGTTCGTCTATTTTGTTTTTGAAGGTTTCTATTTCGTGGAGTTGCAAACGGATTTTTTCTTTCTCTGCCTGGGCTTGGGCGGTATTGACATCCTGCAACTGAATTTGGCGGTATTCTAAATTTTGTACCCTGTGGTTGATGTACTGGGATTTCAGTTTAAACAAGCTGTCTCGGTTCCATTTGTAAATCAAAATATATACTTCAAAACCTTGATGTGGTCCACTGCTGAGATGCCAAATGAATGGCGTTTTGGGCAAGTACATAAACAAGTTGAGGTGATTGCTCAATTGGTTGAAGAAATGATGCTCCAAATATTCGTTTACCGAACGCCCCAACAAACTATCCAACTGCATATACTGTGCTGCGGTGAAGCCATTTTGTAAACAATGCTGCTCTAATCGTTGGCTCAGGGCTTCTTCGCCTGGTAAGCCTACCAATGGAATGATGCCGTCCTCATCTTGTTGTAATAAAGTACGAATGTTGTCTGCCAAAAACTCTAAAGCAATTTCTGCTGCTCTTGCTGCCGGAACGACATTGGCTTCTTTGAACCAATACCATACATTGATAGGATTGACCTGATGGCGGATGCAAAACGCTTCCAGATCATTGTTGCTTTGGTAGAGTGTAGCAAACCCTTCTTTTATTTCTCTTACTCGCTGCTCATCAAAAGTAGTTATAGGTAAGTTTTGAATATGCTCTGTAACTTCTGCTATTGGGTTTTGTAATTGAGCTAAAAATGCATCTTTCGCTTCTTGTAGTATCGGTAAGTCTCCAATATGCGTATCCCCTAGTTTTTGGTAGATTGATGCTAAATCTTCATTAGTAAATTCAAAACCATCAATAATTAACTTATCAATTATAGCTTCGCAAATAATAATTTCAGCATAACGCTCGTTTGAATAATTTAAATGTAATAACAAGCTTGTTTTTAAAGAATTATTACTTAGGTTTTGACCGATTGGCGAAACGAAGCCAAACTCTTCTATTAATGAATATTTTAATAAGGTTTGTTTAATTTCAATACACCTACCTGCTAATTTTTCTACAATACTCTTAATTTCATCTTTTTCAAAATACAAAAGCCTATCAATATCACCCTTTTGGTAATTTGAAGTTGGGTTTAAACAATCTAACAAATAGTGTGTGACTTTTGAATTTAATAGTGCAATTGCATATATGGGAGATTGACCTTCATTTACAAAAATGCTTGCCCCACCGACATCAAAAATTGAATTTTCAGGCAGCAACCTAAATGATGGTTTACCACCAGTCGCAGAATAAGTTATTCCTTTTTTAAAATAGAATCTTTGATTTTGAGGACGTGACTTTTGTTTACCATTATCATCTTTAAAATTGATAATTTCTTCTCCACTATTCGCCCAATTGACTTTGAGCCAAAGGTTACCTGCCCATTTATTAAAATCGCCACCTTTTGCATATTTTACCCATTTTAAACCGTCACCAGTTGAATTAGAGAAATTTATTTTATCAATCTCCCACCAGAATCTTAAAAATCGTTCATTATTCCCTGTTTGTAAACCTGGTTTTGCGGAACCAATATCATCAATGGTCTGATCCTTAAACCGTTTTCTAAACTCATCACTAATCCAATAAATAAATGGAAATGATTTAATTTCTTTCAGTTTTTTCTGATCTAAAAAATAAGTGTTTTCATTAGCAAGTTTATTTAATAAAGCATTATACGATTCATTAAAATAATTTATCCTTATTCCTTCGTAAATGTGATTAAGTTTTATGAAAATAGAATTTGATTTTGGTTTGCATTTTTCTAAAATATAAAAAGATGCATCGACCCTGACTTTCGGATTAAAGATTCCTAAAAAACCCCATTCTATAAAAATATCTATTTGACATTCATTTAAAATGTATTTCCTAACATCTTCAAATGTATTAATATACATAAACGTTTGTGGATGAACCATTGCTATTTTGCCATTTTGTACCACAATTTCACAGCATCGTTTGATAAATACTCCATACAAGTTGGTATTGAATTTATACGGTTTCTTGTAATTGGCTTCCACAAACTTTTTGAGTTCGGGGCCAAAATCGCCACTATCGGTATAGGGAGGATTGGCAACTGCTACATCGTATTTTTGGGTGAGTAGCTGCAAAAAGGTAATGGCATCCTGTGTTTTGGTATTGAGGAATGTTTGCCCTTGCTTGGCGGTGTTTTGTGCTACTGCTTTTTGTAAGTTGGTAAAGAAATTGGTTCGGAACTCATCGTACTTTACCAAGTTCTGTTCGGTAAACAAGGTAATGCCTTCTTCTTTTACCAAGCCGTGCAACTTAATGCTGAACTTTTCTTCTAAACGAATGAGTGAGCCAAATTTGTGAGCTTGTTGTAAGTCTTCCCACAGGTCAATCACAATTTTTTCAAGCTGTTCATCCAAAGGAGCACCATTTTCAAAAAGGTGTTTTACTTCTTCATAAGCCGGTAAGAAAAAGTCGGAACTAACGATGTTGAAATGTTCGATTTTTACGCTGCGTTTTTTTCTTTTTGCTTTGATGTAAAGTCCTAACTGGGCTAACTGTATGGCTCGGTCGTCTAAGTCCACACCGTGGAGGTTGTTTTCGATGATGAGCTTGGGTACATCGCCTTCATCATAATCTGCCCCGTAGTTTTCTATTTGGTCCAAGTAGAGGTCATAAAAGTGATCGAAAGCATAAAGCAGGAAATTGCCCGATCCGGTGGCGGGGTCGATGATTTTTATTTCGTGCAGTGGCTTTCGTTCTCTTGTCTGTGATGTTGGAGCATTGGCAATTTTATACTTATTGCGTATTTCACTATCAGGGTACATCTCTAAATAGAGTTTACCCAAGCTATTATCTACCAAAAACTGCACTACCCAACGAGGTGTATATACCTGACTTTGGATGCTTACTTTGTTGTATTCTGTTTTATCTCCACTGGCTTTGTGTGCTGCTTTTTTGTAGTTGTTGTAGCTTTCGTAGAGCCAGCCCAATACATCATCGCTTTGCCAAATCTCGGCTTCTACCTGTGTATCACTTTCTACCTGATTAAAGGCATTGATGATGCCCAATAATTCCAATGCCGTAGGCAATAAATGGTAAGGATGCTGAGGACTAAACAAAGGAATATCGGAAGCTAATTTTTGGAGTTGTTCTTCCAGGAAAGGCAATAGACCTTCGGCTTCTTCACTTCGTGCTTGTGGATTTTGCTCCAACCAAGCCAGATGTGCGAAGGAACGCCCACCGTGGGTTTCTCTGCGGGTAACAATTTCGGGGTGCAAGGTATGCGCTTCCATCACTTTGAGAGCCGCCAAGCGGTTGAATAAAGTAAAAGTGAGTTCTTCTACCAACTTCTCATAAGCATCGCCAACAGTTCCGGTTTCAGCAATAAATACTTCTCGTATGTTTTCCATACGCTTTCGTTCGGCAGGCGGATTGTCGATTGGTACTAATTGTCCCTCGTTGATACCCATTCTTCCCAAGCGGTTTCTAAACGCTTGGTCAATGAGTTGTCGGATGTGTTCTGTATGTTCGCTTAATTTCATTTTTAATTGATTTCTATTTCGTCATTATCAGATGCACTGGCTAACTTTTGTAATTCACTGTGTAGCCAGCTTTTATATTCAGCCACTTTCATTTTTGTATTTGGCATTTTAACCACATACTTTTTTACTGTGGGTGTTGGTGGTGTACCGGGTTGTGGTTCAGGTGCTTTTTCTTTTATTAAACCTGCACGAAGTATTTCTATTTCCGTTTTTTTACTGGAATATAAATCAATAAATGAAAGCACTTCTGAGTACGTGAAGCGGCTATGTTTGTCTTTGACATCAAAATCAATTGCAATAGTAGCAGACGTTCGTTGCTGTGCATACTGATTGAGGGAATTAGCTTTAGCCAAAGCGACTTGATTTAAGCCCGAT
>Ga0116161_1004773_pt1 | contig 11216 bp, 9 predicted proteins | sample AD_JPNAS3_MetaG_FD_89877 | JGI IMG/M metagenome (GOLD analysis project Ga0116161, IMG submission 89877) | Active sludge microbial communities of municipal wastewater-treating anaerobic digesters from Japan - AD_JPNAS3_MetaG | ecosystem: Engineered > Bioreactor > Anaerobic > Digestate | place... | reverse complement strand
GTGAACCGAGCCCTCGACGTCCCCTGGTGAAGCACCGTCACCCCAAAGTACCGCTCAATCTTATACCTCGCCTTCGAAATCACCCTGTTGCGCTCTATCTCTCGCTCCATTAGCTTCGCATTCCTCCCATCCTTGCGCATAATCCCGCCTCTCATCTCATTGACGTGCAGAAACTCACGATCGAGCTGCCCATGTTACCCCAACTCCTGCGTCAGTGAAAACCCTAACGTCTTGCTCAGCCCAAGATCCAAAAACATACTTATTTTCTCACCTTCATTGGTTGCTTGCATATCGCATCGAATGAGACATACTCTCTGATCAGGACAACAATTAATCCCGGGAAACAGCCAACCATGGCTGAGAGGACAATGATCATTTTCCTGTTCGGCTTGACTGGTTTCTTTGTCGCAATCGGCTTGCTCACCATCTGCATATTTTGAATATACGAGTTCCTTTTTTCCAGATCCTGGATGTCGATGTTCTTGCGTGCAATCTGCACCTCAAGTTGCTCGTTTTTTTGAAGCTCGAGCTGTTCTATATTGACCTTCTTTTCTGCCAAGAGTTTTTCAGCTCTTATGATAAGACCCGTAATATCTTCTTTCTTCATCCTCAGCTCACAGAGCCTGCTTTGCAGCTCATTGGAGAATGAAACGTTCTGCTGAATAGTCGTAGTATAGAGAATGTCCGCCAAGTGAGGATCTTTGTTATCAAAATGCTGTTGAATAAAGGATTCTCTTCCCTGAATCAGTCGCTCACTGTTCCTTTGCGCCATCAGGATTTCGTTGAGAAGCTCCTTCTCCCGTGCTTCCAAAACCGCAAGTGTATGACGATACGAGTCGATCTGACTCTTGAATGCCTTCATTTCATTCTTTGCCAGGGCTATCTGATTATCGATGCCCTTCTTTTTTACCTCGATATCCCTCAATTCATTTTCCAGTATCATTTTCTGCTTGGCGATTTCCAGTTTTCTGCGCTCGATCTGCGTGCTGTAATCATACTCAAGTTCCTTAATAAGTAGATATATGTTTTTGATTTTCTGTTCGATACGCTCCTTTTCTGCTTCCGCAGAAACAACGAGGACATTGGCGTTTTTCGGAATATCGGCCTTGAAATCCATCCTGCTCTCCCGCACGCCTTCTTCCAGCGATTCGTACAGCCGCTGGCTGTAAGCATTGCTGTCGATCTTTGCCTTGATGTTCTGCACAGAATCGAGGTAAATGTATTTACCGTCAGGAGTTACATCTAGAATCCCGGGCTGCAGGACTACATAGGCCCTGTATATGTCCGGCAGGGAAAATGCCAGAATAATGCCCAGACAGACTGTTATCAAAACCGTGGCGGTAAACAACCATTTTCTCTTCCATAAGGCGGAAAAGACCCTCGTCAGGTCAATTTCGTCATCATAATGATTCTGATTCATAGCCCGTTCATCCATCGTTACCTCCTTCCCATGCCAAACCTACCAAAACCGCGCAGCCGTGCTCGCATATGCGGGGAAAATCGCCCTTCGGCCCGCTCGAGAATCATTATGGAACCAGCGATATCCCTTCCCGTGACCGTTCATACCTCTTCCCGCAGTGCGAGCATGCGAGATCGCCGTCGAGCCTGTTTCCGCATTCGCACATCCAGCCGATCTGCTTGGCAGGGTTGCCCACCATGAGTGCATAATCAGGGGCGCCTCTGGTGACCACCGCTCCGGCGCCGATAAACGCATAGGCACCGATGGTGTAGCCGCACACGATGGTGGCGTTGGCACCGATGGTGGCCCCTGTCTTGACCAGGGTAGGCCGCATTTCGTCCATGCGGGGGATGTGCGCTCGGGGGTTGAAAACGTTGGTGAACACCATGGACGGGCCGCAGAATACGTTGTCCTCCAGGGTGACCCCCTTGTAGACCGAAACGTTGTTCTGGATCTTGCAGCCGTTCCCGATGCTCGCGTCAGGGCCGATCACCACGTTCTGGCCGATGCTGCAGTTCCTGCCGATCTTCGAACCCTTGAGCACATGGCTGAAATGCCAGATCTTTGTGCCTGCGCCGACAACGACCCCATCATCAATGAAGCTCGTTTCATGGGCGAAGAAGGAATCCTGCTTTTTGATCATCTCCTTAAGCGATACCTTCTTGCCGTTATTGAGTAATGAATCCTGGCTCGCTTTCAGTATCCTCAGGACATTGATCCCCTCCCGTGCGTCAGTTACAGGGGCCTTACGGCTTGTGATACACTCAATGAAATGAGAGCACTCTGCCTTCAGTGGTTCACTCTGCTCCACCTCTACCTGCATGGCTTCTTTTTTGTCCGGTACGGGGAAACCGTTGTGCCACGAAATGTTGTGCGGATAGAGCAGGAGCTTCTCAGGCCAGGGCGCCGTGTCTCTGAACACCGCCATGTTCCTCTCCCCCACCACCACGAGCGTCTGCTCCTTGAACGGGTGCAGCCATGAGACGAACACGTGGGCCTTGAGTCCGCTGGGGAACTCCAGGTGAGTAGTGGTGACGTCTGCGATCTTCTTGTGGAGGTAATTGCCGCCAGTGGCCATTACGTATTCAGGCTCCTCCTGGGCAAGGCAGAGGATCATGGAGATGTCATGCGGTGCAAAGCTCCAGAGAATGTCCTCCTCCCTCCTGATTTTGCCGAAGCTCAGACGGTTCGAGTAAATGTAGTGAATCCGCCCCAGCTCGCCTTTGCGAATCAGTTCCTTGAGCTTGATGAAAGCGGAGTGATACTGCAGAAGGTGTCCTACCATGAGGATGCGTTCATGCTTCTCCGCGATATCTTTCAGCTCGTGGGCATCCGAAAGGCTGAGTGCGAGGGGTTTCTCCACGAACACATCCTTGCCCGAGAGAAGGGCCTCCCGGGCCAGAGAGAAATGCATCTCTGCAGGGGCGGCTATGGCGACGCCATCGATATCCTTGCTGAGTACGAGGTCCTGGAAGCTGGTGAGACAGGGCACGCCAGGGTAGAAATCTTTAAATGCTTCCAGCGCCTTTTCATTGCTGTCGCATATAGCGCAAAGCGATCCCAGCTCGGCATAGTTTCTGATCAGGTTCTTCCCCCAATATCCTGCACCCACCACTGCAATACGCGGTTTACTGTTTTTCATTTCTCAACTCCTGGCCTTTGACCGACCTTATGAAATATACATAGATGATAATGCTGTAATGCGGGTGACGCAATCATGAGGCTGCGGCCAGGATTACCTCGGTTATCTGCCGCTGCTCTGTTTCGGTGAGATATGGATGCATGGGAAGGGAAAAGATCTTTTCCGCTTTGTCCTCGGAAACGGGATAATCGCCTGGCTTGTGCCCCAGGTAGGCATAGGCCCCCTGCAGATGAAGAGGTTTGGGATAGTAGACGGCTGTGGGGATGCCTGCCTTCTTCAGGGCACTCAAGATACTGTCTTTCTTCTCGCTCACCAGCGAGTACTGCGCCCATGCGCTCAGAGATCCTTCTCTGACGAGCGGCGTCTGGATATGCGGGTTCTCCTTCAAGGCGCTGGTATAGCGGTTTGCCACAACCTGCCGCAGGTCCATTTCTTCTGGAAAGATCTCGAACTTAGCCAGCAGGATCGCTGCCTGCAGGGTATCGCACCTACCGTTGATCCCGATACGGACGTTGTCATACTTGTCCGATCCTTTCCCGTGCACCCTCACCGAGGTCATCTTATCAAAGAGGGTGTCGTCATCAGTGAAGATCATGCCGCCGTCTCCATAGCAGCCGAGCGGCTTGGCCGGGAAAAATGATGTAGCGGCCACATCCGCCAGTGAGCACGCCTTCTTTCCCTTGTACTCAGCCCCGAACGACTGGGCCGCGTCCTCGATTACGAATAGTCCCTTATGGGCTGCCAGAGCATTGATCCGGTCATAATCCGCAGGCTGGCCGAACAGGTCGACCGGGATGACACCCCTCGGCATCAAGCTCTCAAACCCCTTAGGAAGAGGATGGATCTGAGGGTCTTTGTTCTCCAGGGCGGTGATAGCCTTTTCGAGTTGGTCCGGGTCGATGTTGAAGGTATCCGGCTCAATGTCTACGAACACCGGGGTTGCACCCAGCAGTGAGATCACCTCTGCAGTGGCCACAAAGGTAAAAGGGCTTGTGAAAATCGCGTCGCCCGGGCCCACGCCGTATGCCATCAGAGCCATGAGAAGCGCGTCAGTCCCTGATGAGCACGAGACTGCATGCCTGACGCCTGCATAGCCGGCCAGCCTTTCCTCCAAGTCCCTGATCTCGGGTCCCATGATATACTGTCCATGGGCGAGGACACGACTGATGTTCTCCTGAACCCTGGCAAGGATCCGCTGCTGCTGCGCCCGCAAGTCGATAAATTGTATCGCCATTCTTCCCCCTTTTTTGACAGGGCTCCGCCAGTGCAGGTGAATTTACGTTGTTGAGGTGCCCATTAATTGTAAACTTATATCCAGCAAATCTGGGAATGACATATATCATACCGGGAGGCAAATCAAGCCTGTGGGGAGGCTGAAACTCTCTGTATGAATAATCCCTTGGGCGTGCAGACTACCTCTAAAGTCTGAACATAATCAAGTAAATAATCAATCAGGTGCTCGGATATTCACATCATGAAAACCCCGTGAAATTGATCAAAACGCCAATTTGCGGAAAAATACATCACGGCAGCAGAATTTCTATGTCACTGATGGGATAGGCCATGCAGGGATGGATGTAGCCAAACTGCCGGTCCGACTTCCTGATCTTGACCCCTTCGGGCTGAAAGACCCGTCCCTTGAGGAGCTTGGTTCGGCACAGGCTGCACTCGCCCGATCGGCACAGGGAGGGTATTACGATGCCGACGCGCTCCAGGGAATTCATAAGCGGCTCGGTACTGCGCACCGTGATGGACTTCCCGTCTTTGATATTGACGCTCACTTCTGTATCTGCAGCGATATGCTCCGGCCAACCCTGGCATGAGGTGACGTTCTTTGGCGGGCCGTACATTTCGACTCGTATCCTTCTGCTGGGTATCCCCTCCTGTTCGAGCTCTTTGCGGCAGAAGGCATACATGGCCTCCGGCCCGCAGAGGAAGAACATCTTTCCTGTAAGGTCGCCCAGAACCTCCTTCATGAGCCGGCCAGTGATAAATCCTGTATGGCCCCGATACCCGCTGGGAGGCTCCGAGATCACCGTGGTGCAGGTAAAATTGGCATGCCTGCGGGAGAGGTCCTCGATCTCCTGACCGAAAATGATATCGTCAGGCGACTGGCTGCCGTAGAAGAGGTGGATGCGCCGGTCAAACCCCCTGCCCGTGACCTCGCGGATCATGCTCATGAAGGGTGTTATCCCGCTGCCGCCTGCAATGAATACGAGGTCCCGGCCGTGGATGAGGGGGTTGTAATAGAAGTTGCCGGCAGGGGCACTGCTTGTGAATTCATCACCCTGTTCTGTCTCCTCCAGAAGATACTCGGAAACGAACCCGTCGCTCACCCTGCGCACTGTGATATCAAAATAGCCGATCTGACTGGGAGACGAGGAGATGCTGTAGTCCCTGCTCGTGACAATACCATCGATTTCCACCACCAGACTGATGTACTGCCCTGCCTGGAACGGTGGCAGGTAGCCCTGTACAGGGACCAGGCGCAGAGTTTTTGTGGTCTCCGTCTCGTCAATGATCTCCGAGACTCTCAGTCTGAGACTCTTTGGATGGAGCATTCCAAGGATGGTGTCGAGCTGTCCCCTCCGGATGCTGTGATCGTACCCGTATTTCTTTAAGATTGCGATCTCTCTCTGAATGTCCTGGTAACCTTCTATATCGTGTATAACGTCTTTCAAGCTCATAGATTCCCTCCCCTCTTGCTACTTCTTAGCCATGGATTTCAGGATCGCCTTTGCCGAAGACCTGCCCGAGGTGAGTGTGGGCTGGAAGCCTCCCTGGGAGGCCCAGGCGCCCGCAAAATACAAGCCCTGGACCGGAGAGGTGTTGGCCATGAAATACTGCGTGTCCTTGGTGTACTGATCGTGTCCGTAAATGGCCCCTCCCAGGTGCCCCAGATAGCGCAGATGCGTCATGGGGGTGGCGATCTCCATCTCCTCGATGTGACCCCGGATGCCGGGGAACACCTTCTCAGCCAGGCTCATCATGCCTTCGGCATAGCGGTATTTGGTGTCGTAATACTGATGGGGAGGCACCAGATACCAGGGGTCGCCGTACTGGAGCGTGACAAAGGCTGCCTGGCAGGTACCCGGAGGCGAGAAGTCCGGGTCGGACACGTCATAACAGGTGAGCAGGGCCACGCCCTGCTGCTCCAGGGTCTTCCACCGGGCAAATGCCTCGTCCATATCCGTGGTGGTGGTAATGAAGTTCGTGGTCTCCTCTATGCCGATCTCACCAGGTTCGCAGTCAAAGCCCATATAGATACTGAAGGCGGACGGACCGATGCTGGTGCTTCTGAAGCCTTCGAGCGTCTCCTTGGGCACATCATGGGAGTCCATGAGGTCGAGGTAGGTCTGGAGCATGCTCGCGTTCGAGAGCACGTAGCGGGTCTTCACCGTGTCACCCTGCTCGGTTTCCACCCCGGTGACCCTGCCTCCGCTGGTGATGATCTTCTGCGCCCCGCAGTTGAACCTCGCCTCGCCGCCCTGGGCGAGGAAGGCGTCGAGAAGGGCATTGGAGAGCGCCTGGGAGCCTCCTTTGAGGTGATAGGGCTTGAACTCGATATAGGCGAACAGCATGATGGCGAAGTCGCCGAATGAAAACCACTTGGGGGGCACGCCTGCATACGACCAGTAGATGCTCAGGATAGCTTTGAGAAGCGGGTCGCTGAAGTACTCATCCAGCACCTTCTGCGTAGGGGTGATGGCATACTTGAAAAACAGAGGGTACTTCTGTCTGGAGATATTGGGGTCCTTGAAGAACAGGCCCTGAATCATCTCCATGCTGAATCCATAGACCAGATCGAAGAATCGGGGAATATTGTCCTTTTCCTTGGGAAAGCGCTCCTGGAGATTCTCCACGATTGCGTCCTTCTCGGCGCGCAGGGTGATGTCGAAGGTGCCGGGCCAGACCACCCGGTAGAGGTTTTCCATCTCCACGAACTCGAGCTTGTCCATGACCCCGAGATCGTTGAGGATGGCCCTCAGGGGGCCAGGCCTCTCGGCTGATCCCATGCCGCTGAGCTGATGGAGCGCCACCTCGAACTCGAACCTCCCGCGCACGAAGCTCGTGGCGCAGCCTCCGGGTACATTGTGCCGTTCGAGCAGAAGCACCTTACGCCCCGCCTTAGCCAGGGTGAGCGCGCCGGTGAGCCCGCCGTTTCCCGCGCCGATTACCACCACATCATACTCGGGCATTGGAAAACCTCCTTCGAATGTTATTATAAAGCTTTACTTCATACTTTAAATTACTCCTTGTCATTCCAGCTGTCAAGCAGTTTTATAACTATATGATATCAATAGCGAATATATCAATCAATAGCATGAACCTTTCAATGGCAAGCCCTGGCCTCTACTTCGCGCTGCAAGCTGAACCGGGCATGTGACCCCGCATTCAAGGTCCTTACAACATGTGGACTAAGAAGGGGGATTCCATTTGTACGGCCCTTCTACGGTATGCCCTGAACCCTTTCCTGCCGTAGGTGGTGGGGTAACGTAGCACTGTCTTTAAAAGATCCTTGCGGATAAAATGCAAAGAGGATTGAAAATATGGAAAAGATCCATTATCTCCATGCAATGGAATCAACTGCAGCCCTCCCCATCGGCATCATGGCCGACAGCCATGGAAACAACAGGCTTCTGCTCAGTGCGGTCATGGCGCTGAAGGCCCTGGGGGCAGAGCTGCTCATCCACTTGGGGGACCTGTGCGACTCCCTCTCTCCCCGCCTTGCAGGGCAATCCCTGGACATCCTCGACGAACACGGCGTCCGGTGCGTGAGGGGCAACAACGAAAGCGACATCCTGCACCACAACAGGGGTGTACACGCAGAGGATGAGCTCTCGAAATCGCTCTCGCGCCTTCAGGCTCTGCCCTATACCATCCGCCTTGGAAATCTCTGGTTCACCCACTCTGCACCCTTTGACTATCCGGCGGCAACCAAGAGGCCCATATCCGAGTTTCTGCCTCAGCTCACCGGCGAGAAGGGGCCCGGGTTCTCCATCCTGTTCCGAGGACACTCCCACCAGCCTTCGATCATGGAAGTCCTCAGCGGCACCAGGAGCGCCACTGAAAGGATACCGATACAGCTCGGTGACGACATATGCCTGGACAGAAACAGAAGGTACATCATCACCGCGGGCGCGGTGGAGTCGGCTTCCTCGCTGCTGTTCCTGCCCCGGGAGTATGCGGTGCGTTTCGTTGCCGTGCCCGGGCCTCATACCTGAGAAAATCACCTGCCGCTTCGCCGGATCATCGGCATACCACCTGCGAGCGGGGCCCGGGGTCTGCCTGCACTGCCAAAGCTTTCGCACCCGGCCTCGCAGTCGAGCCGAGGGAGAATGTGCAAGATACAAGAAATCACAGGCGGGGGCTCAATCCACAAGCACCCCGCCTCGCAGCATTCTCTACTGAAACAGCGGCGTCAGCACGCCGAACATCTCGGGCAGCTGGTTGAAGTATTTCGGGTTCTCCAGGCTCGTAATCGCGCCCCAGTTGTCCCGCACCTCTTCCACGCTCGGGACCTTGCCGTCCTTGGAGAGGATGGCGCCAGGTCCGGTGAGAATGGCCGTGCGGCTGTAGTAGCCCAGAGTCGCGTTGATGATCATGCCCGAGTCCTGGCACTCTTCAGAGCACATGTAGAGCACGGCCGGCGTGATATAATCGGGCTTCATCTTCTCGAAGAACTCGGGCGGAAGCACATCCTCGGTGAGACGGGATGCGGCCACCGGCACGATCACGTTGGTCTTGATATTATACTTCGCTCCCTCAAGCTTGAGCACGTTGGTCAGCCCGATCAGCCCCATCTTGGCAGAGGCATAGTTGCTCTGGCCGAAATTGCCGAACAGACCCGCTCCAGAGGTCGTCATGATGATCCTGCCGTAGTTGTTGGCGCGCATCACCTCAAAGGCAGGCCTGCTCACACAGTAGGCACCTTTCAGATGCACGTTCATCACCGCATCCCAGTTCTCCTCTTCCATTTTGGTAAAAGACTTGTCACGCAGGATGCCTGCATTGTTGATGAGGATGTCTACCTTGCCAAAGGCATCCACCGCAGTCTTGACAATGTTCGCCCCGCCTTCCACACTCGCCACATTGTCGTAGTTGGGCACTGCCTCGCCTCCAAGGGCCTTGATCTCTTCAACCACCTTGTTCGCTGCGGAACTGTCCGAGCCCACACCGTCACGGGCCCCTCCCAGGTCGTTGATCACCACCTTGGCCCCGCGCTTCGCCAGCTCAAGGGCATAGCTCCTGCCCAGCCCCGCGCCGGCTCCTGTCACAATCGCCACCCTTCCGGAAAAATCAATGTTCGCCATGAAATCCCCTCCTCCAGTCTTCTCTTTTCAGCCCCTTTTCAGCGGCAGGGCCGCGGAAAAGTTTCCGGTTATTTTTACATCACCACTCTCGTCACGAGCAACCACTTCGCAGAAAACGAGATTTTCTCCGTTCTCCTGCCTTTTGTCCGTGACTGTCCCGCTTATCGTGATGGTGTTGCCCGGCTTGGTCATCCCGGCAAAGCGCACGCCGAATTTCCTCAGACACTTTCTCGGCACCCAGGCCGTGATAGCCTGGCCCACAAATCCCATGATGAGCATGCCGTGGGCGATCACGCCGTCTTTCATACCCACTGCCTTGGCAAAGTCGTCGTCGGTATGCAGGGGGTTGAAATCACCCGAGGCCCCTGCATAGAGCACATGCTGGAGTTTCATGATGGGCCCCTTCGACAGCTCGGGCATGGCATCGCCTATCTTCACGTCTTCAAAATAGAGCTCGTTTCCCATGATCTTCCCCCCCCCTATTTCCTCTCGACCAGCAGGGTCCTCGCCCTGGCTACATCCTCGTTGTTCTGGTTTTTGTAGAGGATCTCCACCGTGATCATGTCCATCTTCTTGCCTGCCTTACTGGTCTTCTCTTCCACGCTCACAACCCTCGGTATGCCGGTGATCGTGTCCCCGGGATAGATATCCCGGTAATATTCGTATTCTTCCTCTCCGTGGAGCACCATCATGAAGTTGATCTTCAGGTCGTTGATGAGCACAGGCATGGAAGAGCTCCACATCATGGGCACGGTGAGAAAGGTGGGCGGTACCGGGGTGTCGCGGTACCCTTCCCTGATCGCAGCCTCCCTGTCCAGATAGATGGGGTTGGGGTCGCCGATGGCCTTTGCAAATTCTCTGATCTTCCCCCGCTCAACCTCCCAGACAATGGGGTCGAACGTCTTTCCAACTTTTGTACTGTCAGCCATATATGCCTCCTTTATCGAGCCTCATTGAATCCTCCTTCTTAAATCCGTCTCTTAAAACTCCGCTTTTTTCAGGACGAAGCAGGAGGAGCCACATTCACCGCCGCTTGCCTTAAGGCAATGGGTTCAGGGCATTTCTTCAAGGGCCCATGCCATTGATCATCTCTATGGCCTACGCGCCGTACCTGCCGATGATGGCGATGCTGCAGACATTCATCATCGGGAACCCGCCCAGGTTGTGTGTGAGCCCGTACTTCGGGTCTTTGATCTGCCTGTCGCCCGCCCTGCCCAGAAGCTGGTTGTACATCTCGTAGAGCATCCTCAAGCCGGACGCCCCGATGGGATGGCCGAAGCACTTCAACCCGCCGTCAGGCTGGCAGGGGACCTTGCCGTTCAGGTCGTAGAAACCGTCCATGATGTCTTTTGGAGCCTTGCCCCGCTCGGAGATATGCAGGTCTTCCATGGTCACCAGCTCGGTGATGGAGAAGCAGTCGTGAACCTCCATCATGCTGATCTCCTCACGCGGGTTCTTGATGCCCGCCTCCTCGTAGGCCGCCTTGCTCGCCTTGGTCGTGGTGGTGAAGTGGGCTCCGTCCCATTTGTAGCCGATTTCGGTGCCGTTGCTCAGGGCAAGCTGCAGGGCCTTGACCGAGATGATGTCTTTCTTGCCCAGAGACTTAGCGATCTCCGGAGTGGTGACGATGGCGCAGGCCGAGCCGTCGCTCACCCCGCAGCAATCAAAGAGGCCCAGGGGAAAAGCGATCATGGGCGAATTCATGACCTGATCTTCAGTCACCGGTTTCTGCAGACGGGCCTTGGCGTTGCGTGCGCCGTGTGCATGGCTCTTGACCGACACGTGGGCCATGGCGCGTTTG
>Ga0116161_1004770_pt1 | contig 11219 bp, 6 predicted proteins | sample AD_JPNAS3_MetaG_FD_89877 | JGI IMG/M metagenome (GOLD analysis project Ga0116161, IMG submission 89877) | Active sludge microbial communities of municipal wastewater-treating anaerobic digesters from Japan - AD_JPNAS3_MetaG | ecosystem: Engineered > Bioreactor > Anaerobic > Digestate | place... | reverse complement strand
GTTTCGTTTGGATGAAAATCGTATTGAGAAAGATAATACGTTGGCGGTGATGTGGGACAACAGCCCTTCTGTTGTTGACATACAAACTTTAGAGGACTGGTCGTTGGTTAAACAAAAAATCAATACGAATAAAGTAAAAACTAAATCTTTCAGTTTCCGAAAAATAACTCCTTTTGCAGCTGCAGCGGTTGCACTTATGCTTGTTTCGACAGTTTATCTTACATATAAATTTGCAGTATCGAAATCTATCGAATACACACAGCTTTCGGTTTCTTACGGAGAGCATAAGAAATTGGTATTGCCTGATGGAACGCAAGTGGCTATAAATGCCGGATCATCACTGATTTATCCAAAAGAATTCACATCAAATACCCGTACCGTTTTTCTTTCGGGAGAAGCCAATTTTGACGTTGCTCAGGATCCTCAAAAACCATTCGTTGTAAAAACCAAGCATATTGATATCACAGCTTTGGGTACGAAATTTCATGTGCAGTCATATCCAAACGACAGGCAGACCAAAGCATCATTGATAGAAGGGAGCATCCAGGTATCCATGGAATCGGACGCAAGTCGTTTATATGTTTTAAAACCCAATGACCAGCTTATTTATTCTCACGGTGACGATCGCATTTCCATTATTGATGTTGATGCAGCAAAATTGGCCTCATGGGAAGATGGTTATCTGATTTTCCAGGAAGCTTCTTTTTATGAAATAGCCCAGATGATTGAAAGAAAATATAATGTTGTCATTAATTACGACGGACAACAGCTCAGTCATCAGTCTTATTATGTAAAATTCAATCCCGACGAATCTTTGAGCGAAGTCATGGATGTCCTGACCTTATTAATACACCAATCGAGCTACAAGATAGACGGAAATGCGGTGTATTTTTATAAAAAATAACGATTTGGAATACTGACCAAATAGTATGAACCCTGTTTAATTTTATGTTAAATGGGGTTTTTTGCTTTCTTTGAAGATTAATTATCATAGTTTCGTGCGTGAGGACTTTAATATGCACGATATGTACGCTTTGCATTATTGCGTAAAAAATTTTTTTTAAAATATTTATTTTAGACTGTGTGTTATACGCGCCTTAGCTTACATCATTGTAGCAGATTGAATAATTCCTGCCGAAACATATACATATTCTATACATTATGTATATATTCATTTGAGATGACAAAGATAAATTTAATATCAAGCTAATGATCATGGAAAAAACTATTCGGATTTTACTTTTTTTGTCTTTACTATTCCTTCCATTCACCTCTTATGCCCAGCATCAGAAAGTCAGGTTTTCAGGAGAGAAAATCACATTAAAAGCTGCTTTTAATTTGATTGAAAAACAAACCGGACTCTCTGTTGCCTATGATTCTCAGGCTATTGACTCACAAAAAACAATCTCATCCGTTTCCGGTGAGATCCCGGTGGATCAATTAATGACTTTACTGTTGGATGAAACAGATTGCACTTACACAATCAGCGGGTCTCGAATCATTATTACACAAAAAAAAGAAGATGCCCCAAAAGTTTCTTTACAAAAAATATCCGGTATAATATCAACAAATAATGGAGAACCTATAATCGGTGCTTCTGTTGTAGTTAATGGAACGGCATCCGGTACGATTACGGATGTTTCGGGACGGTTTTCCCTGAGTGTTTCACCGGATGCTGTCCTGACCGTATCGTACGTAGGTTACAAAACGCAGGAAATTAAAGTGAATAGGCGGACAAGCCTTCGGATCGTACTTCAGGAAGACAAAATGCTGTTGGATGAAGTTATTGTTGTTGGCTACGGTCTGCAGAAAAAAAGCGTTGTGACAGCAGCTATCAGCAGTGTAAAAACGGAAGATTTGGAAAAGATCAGTGCCACCCGGATTGATAATGTCCTTAAAGGAATGGTTTCCGGAGTAAATATCACGCAATCTTCAGGACAACCGGGAGCAGGTTCCAAAGTGCGGATCCGCGGGATTGGAACAATTAATAACAGTGAACCCCTTTATATAGTTGATGGTATGCCTATCGGAGGGGGAATTGATTATTTAAACCCACAAGACATTAGTTCAGTTGAAATCCTGAAAGATGCGGCTTCTGCTGCTATTTACGGCTCACGTGCAGCAAATGGGGTGATACTTGTAACAACCAAACTTGGGGATAAAACCAGACCTAAATTGGAATATTCTACTTCATTTGGGTGGCAAAACCCCTGGAAAAAAAGGGATGTTCTCAATGGGAGAGAATATGCAATATTGATGAACGAAATACAACTCAATGACGGGAAATCTCCCATATATCTTAACCCGGAATCATTTGGGAAAGGCATAGATTGGCAAGATAAAGTATTTAATTATAATGCACCTATAGTTGAACATCAGGTAAATTTTAGTGGTGGAAGCGCAAAGTCGAGCTATTATCTGTCATTAAGTTATTTATATCATGAAGGAATTGTCGGAGGTAATCTTAACAGGTCTAACTATGAACGTTATACCACACGCTTTAACAATCAATACATAGTATGGGACATCGACGAAAGAATGCTCCTGAGAAGTCTTAAAGTTGGGACTAATATTTCTTATTCAAGAATTCTCTCCAGGACAATTGGTACAAACAGCGAAAGAGGAACACCGCTAGGTTCAGCATTGATGATGTCGCCATTAATGGATGTATATGCAGAAAACCCGGATGAGGTTTTTGAACAGTTTCCTAATGCCGTAACAGATTTTAAAGGCGTACCATTTACAATCGTTGACAGTCAGTTTGGAATTACTAATCCCGTAGCCAGATTACATTTGCCGGGAGATAAGGACAATTCGGATAAATATGTAGGAAACTTTTGGGGTGAGGTGGAGCTTTATAAGAATTTGAAATTCAAGAGTTCTTTTGGGGTTGATATGGGGTTTTGGGGTAATGATGGATATACTATGCCTTACTATTTAGGTGCTTTCCATTATACCGATCAATCTTCCGTATGGTCATCAATGTATAGAAGTTTTACATGGCTTGTAGAAAATCTATTTACCTACAATCTAAATATAGATGATCACCAATTTAATTTTTTACTGGGACAATCGGCTCAATCATCTAACAGTCAGGGTGTAGGCGGTATTAGTTATGACATAAGAAATCCAAAACAACCTTATATAGATGCAACAGATAAAGCATCCAATGAACGAGGAGCCTGGGGTTCACCAAGTGCTTATCACAGGTTAGCCTCTTATTTTGGAAAAATTGGATATAATTACAGGGAAAGATATATAGTTGAAGCAACTTTGCGTCGTGACGGATCTTCAAATTTTGGTAGAAAAAACAGGTGGGCTAATTTTCCATCTTTATCTGTAGGTTGGACTATTACCAATGAAGAGTTCATGGAGGATAAGATGGACTTTCTCAGCTCTGCAAAGTTACGTGCCAGTTGGGGAAAAAATGGAAATCAATCTATCGGAGAATTTGGATACACATCAACAATCGTTGGTAATATAAATTACATACTTGGAATGGAGGGGCAAAATATCATTGCTCCAGGATCCACCCCTACGGCTTACTCAAACCCTTATTTAAGATGGGAAGAATCGGAGCAAACTAATATAGGTCTCGACACATATTTTTTTAATGGTGCTTTAAGTTTCACTTTTGATTGGTTCAACAAGCGAACAAATGGCATGTTGATGACGATGGCACTTCCACAATATATCGGAAATTCACGTCCGATAGGAAACGTAGGCGACATGCGGAATCAAGGAGTTGAATTTGACTTGAAGTATAGATTCCGATTCAATCAATTTAAGTTCAATGTAGGTGCTAATGCTTCATATATTAAAAACACATTAATCAAATTAGGAAATGAAACGGGATGGGCTAATTACGATACGGCTTTGGGTGGTGTCGGAACATTTACCCGCGCTGAAAACGGACAGCCTTTCCCCTTCTTCTACGGAATGAAAACAGACGGTATCTTTCAAACGGAACAGGAAGTACAGGACTATGTGAACAAAGATGGTGAATTATTGCAACCGAACGCAAAGCCGGGAGATGTTCGTTTTGTTGACACCAATAAGGATGGCGTTGTAGATGAATATGACCGTGTAAATATTGGAAACGGAATGCCACCATGGACTCTCGGTCTGAACGCAGACATGGAATGGAAAGGCTTTGACTTATCTACAGTTTTCCATGTTTCTTTAGGAAATGATGTGTTTGACGTATCTCGCAGAACAGACCTTCCGCCTGTAAATTTACCGTCTTATATGCTGAAACGTTGGACGGGTCCCGGCTCATCCAACAGAATTCCCCGCCTTTCAAATGATTTATCTAACAACAATTGGCGTTCGTCCGATCTTTATGTTCATGATGGTTCGTTTCTAAGGTTAAGAAACTTACAAATAGGGTATTCAATTCCTGAAAATTTGGTAAAAAAAGTATTGCTGCAGAAAGTTAGATTTTATGTTAATGCCGAGAATTTATTGACCATTACACGGTACCATGGCTTTGATCCGGAAATTTCATCGGGAGGAACTTCCTTAGGAGTTGACAGAGGAATTTATCCGCAGCCGAGAGTCTTTTCATTTGGTGCTAATATTATTTTATAGAAAGAAGATCATGAAAAAACTAATTTTTATCCTAACGACAATTTTAGCTGTCTCGAGTTTTCAAAGTTGTACAGATGACTTTTTGGAAGTTACTCCTACGACGCTGGAGCTTGCTGAGTTTTATTATAGCAATGAAGAAGAGATTACAAAAGCTCTAATGGCAGCCTATAATGTGTTGCAATGGCCCGATTTTGTGTTTTGGGAATACGGACCACTACCATTTATATCAGATATAATGTCAGATGATGTGCGTGTAGGTGGTGCACATGTAAACGATATTCCTGTCTTTACTCAAATGCGATTTTTTAGGGCAAGTTCTGAATTTACACCTTCTGTTTTGTGGGTTGTATTTTACTCCGGTATTTATCGTACTAATACGGTGATCAATAACATGGATAAAGTGCAAAACATCAGCTCAACCCGTAAAAATAGAATCTTAGCCGAAGCACATACTTTGCGTGCATACTATTATTTCTGGTTGTGGAAATTATGGGGAAATGTTCCTTATTACGATAAAAATCCGGAAGAAAACTTTTATGTTCCACAACTTTCTGCAGATGAGGTTTATAAGCGTATTTTAAGTGATCTTGATTTTGCGATTCAAGATAACAAATTACCACTTACCGTTCCTAAAATGCAAAAAGGTAGAATAACCCAAGCAACTGCACAAATGCTAAAAGCTAATTTGGTGATGTATCAGAAAGATGAAGCTTTATATCCCGAAGTTCTGAATGATATGAGAGAAATCATACAGTCGGGTTTATACAGTTTGTATCCTAATTTCGCAGATATTTGGGAAGATATTGGAGAATGGTGTTCTGAATCTATCTTTGAAGTTAACTATACGGATAATCCTAGTAGCAGAACTTGGGAAAATGCCACAAGAGCAGGAGGAACAGTATATCCGACTCTGATAGGAATCAATGCACTGGTTAATTCTCCTCATTATGCCGGAGGCGGATATGGTTTTGAACCGGTAGAAAAGAGCTTATATGATTTATACGATGATGCAGATCAACGTAAAGATGGGGGAATATTAAATTTTGCAAAATACCAACAATCTTACCCTCAAGCTAGTTATGTGCCTCGTTATGACGACACCGGTTACTTTAACAGGAAGTATTTACCCAGATTAAATGGAAATGATAAGTTTGTTTCAGGTCCGGATGGTGGTGCTGATATCAATTATCGAAATAATTACCGAGTTTTCAGATATGCTGAGACACTTTTAATAGCCTCCGAACTTATTGTAAGAACCGGTGGAAATCAGGAAGAAGCTGATCTGTATTTAAATCAGGTCAGGGCAAGAGCATTTCAGGAAGATATAGATGACCCGGAATTTTCAACTAAAAAAAGGGTGGCTACATTAGATAATTTATTGCTTGAAAATCGCTTGGAATTTGCTTGTGAAGGACACAGGTTCTGGGATTTGGTGCGATACGACAAGGCTGTTGAAGTATTAGGTGACAGAGGGTATACACCGAACAAAAAACACCTGCCAATCCCTCAATCGGAAATAGATCAGGCTAAAGGGACTTTAATACAAAATCCCTATTAAAAATATTAATAAACCTACAACATTCTAAAATGAAAAGAAAAAACAACATACGAATAATAATTTTACTTTGTGCCGTTGCATTGGTTCAATCGTGCAAAGAACAACGATTTTCAATCGGTGACAGACCTTCCGTAGATCAATTTTCCTATTCCGTAAGTCCGGATCCGGAATCTCTTAGTACAATTCACTTTTCTTTCACCGGAGACCAATTGTCGCCATTCTGGACCATAGAACAACCCAACGGGACTTATTTACGTTCCAGTGATAGAAATTTAACTATTCAATATATGTTGGCAGGTGAATATAAAGGCGTTATACAGGCTTTTGGTAGTGGAGGATTAAGTGATTCGGTTTACTTTAACTTTACGGTACCGGAAAGTGATCCTATCGTGTATAAACTTACCGGTAAAACCAGTCAAAAGGTATGGGTATGGGACTATATGAAAGAAGGTCATTTAACCGGAATATGGTCTGATCCGGGAGGTGCATGGGAAGGAGTGTGGGCTTTAGTACCCAACGAACTGAAAGATTATGAAATATATGATGATGAGTTAAGTTTTATTTCAAAAAACAACGAGTATAAATTGGATGCACACGGATTTATCTATGCAGACCCAAGTGTATTAAAAACACTAGATCCCGCAAACTATCCGGATGGGGGTAAAGTAGGTGCTACAATTAAATACACACAACCGGAAGGTCAAAAATGGAGCATTCGAAGGGATGAAAAAGATAAGCTGTTTTTAAGTTTTTCAGAAGGAGCTTTTCCAAGTTATCCGGCTTCACCTGCCGCATTAGGTGCAGAATATGAGATTGTTGAGTTGTCGGATGGTTTGCTGCATCTTTTCTGGCAAGAGTTTACACTTGGTGAAATTGTGAGCTGGCATTATTATTTTGTTCCAAAACAAGCCAATTAATTTGTATAAAATGTAAGTTTAAAAACAATAAATTGATAATTTATTATGAAGATACTTAAAAATTTCTTTTCACGAGGAACAACAATTCAATTTATGATTTTTTCTATCGGTGCCCTCTTGCTTTTATATGCTTGCATGCGGGAAGATCCGGCTTATTTTACTCATAAACCTGTTATAAGTCAAGATGTAGATACAGATGAACTTGAATATCAATTGGTTTGGAGTGAAGAATTTAATGAGGGAAGAGATGCCAACGGAAAATGTGCTCTGCCGGGTGACAAATGGATGTTTGAGGTCGGCGGGCATGGATGGGGAAATGAGGAAGAACAATACTATGTAGATCGTGTGTTAGGGACTGATACGGTAGCAAAAATCAAAGATGGAGTTCTTATCATTTCGGCTATAAAATTAAACACTCCTTATGAAGGTAGAAAATATATTTCGGCACGAATGAACACGAAAGAATATTGGACATATGGACGTTTTGAAATGAGAGCGAAATTACCTTCCGGAAGGGGTACGTGGCCCGCCTTCTGGATGCTCCCAAGAAATATGCAATCTGTCAGAGACGGTGAAATTGATATTATGGAGTATGTTGGAGCTGAGCCGGGCTTAGTTCATTTTTCAGCACATACGGGTGCTTATACTCCTGCAGTGGGAACCGGAAAGAATGCACGTATTATGGTTCCTGATTGTGAAACAGAATTTCACGTGTATGCAGTGGAATGGACAGAGGATTATATAGCAGGATTTGTTGATGAAGAGAGATACTTTACCTTTATGAACGATCATCAGGGCATTAAAGATACCTGGCCCTTTAATGTGCCTTTTAACTTAAAACTTAATATCGCCGTAGGTGGTTCCTGGGGAGGATATGATGGAATAGATGACACTATTTTTCCCGCTACTTATGAGATTGATTATGTGAGGGTATATCAAAGAATACCATAAAAATTATTTCTATGAGAAAGAAAATAGTACATCTTTTATTGTTGGTTTTTATCCTGTTTTTTTCTTCCTGTTCAACCAGGGAGGAGCCCTTACGGTTGGTGTGGAAAATTGAACCGGCTAATGAGCAAGGTTACCTGGAAACATTTTATGTGATCAGCAACACCAACAAACCAGTGGAAAATAATTGGACAATTTATTTTTCACAACTGCCGCATTACTTTGAAGTATCATATCAGGAGGGAATATCCATTGAACAAATCAGTGGTTCGTATTACAAAATAAATCAGACCAAAAAAGATGATTTAATTGAAAAACAAGATTCGCTGAAAATTGTTTTATCCGTACCTTACGGTCCAAATTCCTGTTCTTTCTACCCTGAAAGTCCGTTTATTGTTTATCACGATAAAAACGGTTTAGATTCAGTGGTGGCAGATTTACCTTTGATCATTGATGACAGTCGCAATCAAATCTGTCCGAGCAACTCAAGCATATATGATTTCAATGATAAATTGAATCCAAATATAGCTCTAAACAGTTCTGACTTAATTCCTTCCTTGAAAAAAGTTGACATAAAACAGGGAGTTTGTAAAACAAAGAATAGCTTTAATGTACTGCCGGATTCACGTTTTATAAATGAGGCTGATCTGTTAAAACAATCGCTGATTGATATAAAACATAAAGTTTCTTCAACAGGAAGTGGACATACAACCATCAAATTATTATACGAAACGGATGAAACATACGTAAACGAGGAGCACTACTTTTTAACTGTCAGCGATTCTTTAATTACAATCAAAGGTCAAACAGCGCATGCCATTTTCAATGGAATACAGAGTTTGCTGACCATGTTAGAGCATTCCCCGGATTTGCCTTATATGAGCATTTCAGACTATCCGGATCTGTTGCACAGGGGTTTGATGATAGACCTTGCCAGAAACTTTGTTTCAAAGGAAGATCTGTTGAATCTTATCAATACTATTTCTTCTTACAAATTAAATGTATTGCATTTGCATTTAGCTGATGATGAGGGGTGGAGACTTGAAATCCCGGGATTGGAAGAACTGACTGAAATTGCTTCCAAAAGAGGCTACACTACGGATGAATCGACATGCTTATATCCTGCCTATGGCAGCGGATGGGATGTTAACAACACGCAAAACGCAGGAAATGGCTTTTATACCCGAAATGATTTTATTGAGATTTTACAATATGCAAAACAACGACATGTGAAGGTTATCCCTGAAATTGATATGCCGGGTCATTCACGTGCAGCTATTAAGGCGATGAATGCCAGGTACAATAAGTTCATTGATACAGATCGTGTAAAAGCAGAGGAATATTTGTTGACTGATTTTGAAGATCGTTCGGTTTACAAATCGGCTCAAGATTATAATGACAATGTGCTTAATGCGGCATTACCTTCCACCTATCGCTTCATGGAAAAGGTGATTCATGAAGTAATATCGATTTATCAGGATGCGGACGCTCCGCTTGATGTATTCCATATAGGTGGAGATGAGGTTCCTCGTGGGGCCTGGACAGATTCTCCGATTGCACAGGATTTTATGCAAAAGAACGGAATGAAATCCACCAAGGAGTTGTCAGATTATTTTTATAAGAAATTAAATACATTTTTATCGGAAAAAGGTTTAATAATGGCCGGTTGGCAGGAAATAGCGCTAACCCCCGATCATAAGGTTAATCCTTTATTTAAAAACAAGAAGTTACAAGTTAACTGCTGGTACACTACGCCGGAGATGGAAGATAATCTTGTTTTAGAATTGGCTCATGCCGGGCACAATATCATTCTATCCAATGTTACCAATTTGTATTTGGATTTGTCTTATAATGACAGTTATAATGAACCCGGACATAGATGGGGAGGAACAGTCAATCAATTCACATCATTTGATTTTTTGCCCTATGAAGGGCTTGATAAAAACCAAGCTGCCATAAAAGAAAATATCAAGGGAATTCAAGGTCAGTTATGGGCTGAAACGATCAGAAATTTTGAAATGACGGAATATCTGTTGTTTCCCAAGATTTTAGGCTTGGTAGAACGTGCCTGGAATGCCTCTCCATCGTGGGAAACGGATGATAATCTCTATTGCGGTGCTGTGTCAAAATTCAATAAGATAATCAATACAAAATATTTACCTTATTTGATTTCGAAGCAAGTACATGTCAGGATTGACCAGCCCGGTATAAAGATGATTGACGGTAAGATTTACATGAATTCCAATATAGAACAATCGGAAATTCGGTACACTACCGATGGTTCCACACCAGATCAAAATTCTTTATTATGGACGAAGCCGGTTTCTACAGATAATCTCAAACAAATAAAGGCTAAGGTATTTTATCTGGATAGATCGAGCAGAACATCGGTCTTTGAGATTAAATGATATCTGATTAAAACTTAACAAAAAGGGAATATTTTTTTAATTAATAATACGTTAAGCGACAATTAAATTTTAAAGTTATGAAAACAAAAATTACATTTTTAAGTTTATTTTTATTGATGCTGGGCATCACGAATGTTAATTCGATCGTTTATAAGGTTAAAGTACCGGTAGAAACCAATTATTGTTACATTATTGGTGATGCAACCGGTGGTTGGGTTGATCAATTTGTAGAAATGCAACGTATTGCAGCTACGGACACATTTAGTGTAGATATTCCGGGAGCTGATCCAGAACATTGGGTTCAATTTACTTCCGGTCCGGGTTGGGTCTATGTAGGGATGGATGGTCCAAACGGTACTGGAAATGAAGTTGCGGGAAAGGGGGCTGGTCCATATACGGTTGTTTCATGGAAAATACTTTATAATCCGGATGTAAAGGGAGATATTCATATTACCGTTAATGTTCCTTCAGGTACCGCAAATGTTTTTGTATATGGAGATTATAATGGCTGGAGTGAAGACCCGACAGAAGTTATTCAAGCAACCAAACAATCTGACGGAGTTTTTTCATTTGTTTTTGAGAATTTTTCGAGTGTAAGCGAGTATTATTTATATAACAAATTTGATTTTAGTGCTGCCGGCGGTTATTATGAAGTAGATGTGAACGATAAGCAAGTTCCAAGGTCTGCAACATATCCCACTGATGACAATTCAACCATAACAGTGGCTAAATGGAAAAATCCGATCATTACGAATGATGTAGCATTCAACTCTGATTTTATTTATAATATTTCCATTT
>Ga0116161_1004763_pt1 | contig 11225 bp, 14 predicted proteins | sample AD_JPNAS3_MetaG_FD_89877 | JGI IMG/M metagenome (GOLD analysis project Ga0116161, IMG submission 89877) | Active sludge microbial communities of municipal wastewater-treating anaerobic digesters from Japan - AD_JPNAS3_MetaG | ecosystem: Engineered > Bioreactor > Anaerobic > Digestate | place... | reverse complement strand
TAATGCCTTTAACGTTGGACTGCTTCTCTGGCGGAAAAAGTTCAATTAGTTTCTCAAAATCGGTACGGAATTTTTCAATATTAGTGGCTATTACAGAAGGTGTGCGAAAACTAAATGGCAGAACTTTTCGTTTGTTCAGGTAGTTCTCTACCGCATTATGTTTATCGGTAATAACGACATTCTTTTCATTGCTCAACGGGTCTTTATCCAGAACCTTCTGTTTCTTCTGTGACCAATATTGCGGATGAACCCATATTTCAGTGCTGATTCGCAATATTTTTTTCCTGTAATCGCCAGTTCCATGATATGCATATTTGAGTACCTCGATATAAATCTTCACTTCTCCATCTGCATTCTTTTGCTTGGGAAGAACCATTTTTCTTACTTTCCAGTCCGTTTTCCCGAAATAGTTTTGGATTATTTCGTGTACATTTACACCATCATTATCTTCCATTGTAGTAGAAAAATTTGTGGATACTCGATAATACGCATAAATATAGATGATTATTGCAAATTACCAATAGAAAAATGTAATAATTTATCAAGAGTAGTAGAAAATCTATAATTGAATATCAGACATATAGCCATAAAAAAAAATCTTCTCACCCCGACAGAGTAAAACAGAATGCCGTTGTAAATCAAGTGATTGCAGCGGCATTTTTGTTTGTGGTGGAAAAAGTGGCAGAAAATTCTTACTTTACTTTCAATTTTGCTTTTTCCATTATTATTCACACATTGTGTGTACAACATCGCTGAAGATAGCATCTTCAGTCTGATGTTCCATAAGGAGCATTTCTCTTTTATAACCAAATAAGCAGGTATCTCCTTCCTCCAATTCTGCATCAGTGAATCCGCAGTGCCCTACTAATACTATATCTATTTCATCTATAATCTGTTACAGAAATATGATTTAAAAGATATTTATAGTACAAAAAAAATTATGCGTTGTTTGAGTATGTATATACATCATTGGAACAGATATTTAGATCCAAAAATAAGAAACATTGCAAAGGTTGGAGCGAAAGATTTTAATATGTTAATGATTCGTTGAAGATGAAACTGGAGAGAAAAACCAGTAATTAATACGATATTGTCCATAAAGATTAATTACAATATCTTTAATATTACAAAAATCATTCATCATGGAACGTCTTATAGCTGAAAACAAAACATATAAGTATTACGAGTACACCAACGAAGCGGAATTTGAAAAGATTATTGTTGATAATGCCAAACAGATATTCGGGAAGAATACCGTATATATCGACATCAAAAAGAAAATTGGTGATAATATTGTCACAATCCCTGATGGTTACCTCATAGATTTTTCTTTTGCTGAAAAGCCTCGATTATACATTATCGAGAATGAGATTTCTACTCATGATCCTTACAGACATATTGGTTCACAGTTACTCAAATTCGGCATTAGTTACAAAGCCAGTGGCAGAAACATAAAGAAGTTCATCCTTGACTTTTTAATGACAAACAAAGATTACTATGATTTTGTCGAGAAGCGCTCTAAAACAGCTGGATATCGCAATATAGACGCATTTTTGGATGCCATTATTTTTGATATTCCTGTTGCAGCAATTGTCATTATAGATAAATCATCGACCGAACTTGAGAATGTATTGAGCCAACTTACAATGGATACTGATATCATTGAATTTCAAACCTTTGTTGATAATGATGAACGTATTCATAAATTCATACCATTCAATGAAGAAATTCGTGATATTGAAGAGGGTGAAAAGAGAGATGTAAAGGTTGAGGAACTGGACACGATTGTTGTTCCTGCTCAGGCAGAAGGGTTTCAGTCGGTATTTATCGAAAGCAATGCATGGTGGGCAATCAGAATTTCATCTTCAATGCTGAATCGCATCAAATATATTGCGGTATATCAAGTTGCGCCAATTTCTGCAATAACTCATGTTGCTGAGGTATCAAGAATCGAAAAATATAAGGATACCAATAAGTATATCGTTTATTTTAAAGAATCTGCCAGGGAGATTAATCCTGTAAAACTTGATACTAAGAAAAAAGGAAGTGCACCGCAAGCACCAAGATATACAACCTATGAGAAATTGATGAATGGGAAGGTATTGTCGGATGTGTTTTGATTTGTTAACCGTGGCTTGATAATTTTACAGAAAAAAAGTTGCATAACTGAAAACTACATTGTTATCGGAGGCACTGCCTGTGATTTTGTGCTTGCTGAAGCAGTAAATGGTTAGTAAAAATATCCCTGCTGTCATATCAAGTACTAATTATTACAATTTTAGTCCATTAAAATATTCAACTACTTCATTTTGTGTTAAATTCTTTCAATCAATTCCGTTTTAACCAACTCATATGCAGATAAAGGCTCGTATAATTGACCCTGCCGGAGTAAACCTGTCGTATCGCCCAAAAATTCAGGGTCGGTTATCTTGGCTTCCATGTTCAGAATAAACTCCCTCTGGCTTGGCGGTTTGTCAACCGAGAATTTCATATACTCCCGGTAACAATTAAGAAGCAAATCTTTATCGAGCGACGGATTACGTGTAAGTGCAATATACAAGTCGTATAAATCACGGCCTTTTTTGCGTTGGTATAATGCCCGCAACTTGGTTCCCAATAATTCCTCCAATTTGTATGTAGTAAGATTACAGCTACCCATAAACCATTGCGAATTGACCTCAAAAGGAATTTTAATCAATTCGCTTACCGTAAAATGTTCACGGGTATTTGTTTCTACTTTTAACCTTAAGTTCATGATTGGCGGAAATTCAGACTCAAACCTAAAATACATAGTGAAATCGTTGGCTTTAGGGCTTCGTTTGGGTTCACCCAAAAAAGCAAGCCTTTCCCTAATCCTGTCCACTAAAGGGCCAAATGGTTCTGCCGTGATTTGCACCAAGTCAATATCTTCGGAGTAACGATGCTGAGGGCTGAAAAACAATTTATGCAAAGCTGTTCCTCCCCTTAAAGCAAGACTATTAGCCAATAAATCGTCGGAGAATATCTCAACTAACGCTCGGCATATAACAAGGTCTTGTTCCACCTGTTCCATTGTTTGCCATGGTACTTGTTGGTACCATTCTGATATATAAGCTTGTGGAATCATAAATCAATATCAATTCCGGTGTTGACAATTACTTTCCAACGATTGTCGGAAGAGAAGCCTTTGGTTTGTGCCGATGCTTTTAGAGGTATCCTGAACATCCTGGATTTATTCTTCTCCATCGCATTGTATAAAGCATTGGATAATTCGGTATTTGAACAGGCAAATTCCAGCAGGTAACCCAATCGTTGAAGCGTGGTAACGGCAGCATGTGCCAGAATATCTTTATTAAAATCGGTTGGTTTAAGAACTTCCATCAATTCAAATAATACTGTGGCAGCACGGTTTAAGCCCCCAATTCGCCTTTCGAATTGTACAAGGTCAGTAGCTGTAAGCACAGGATTAGAGATGGTAAGATATCCGGCTTCGGTTTTGCGTTTTTCCAATAGTTTTTCAGGAATTCTATCGATGCTTACATAGTTGATTTTTAATCCTTTTTTTTGTGTGGCACGCATGGCAGGGAAATTAGTCACTACATAGTATTCCTGTGGCTGCTGGTGCGATGCTCCATGATAAGCGGCAGCATTTAATAGAGATACATAATATGGCCTTCCAAGAAACTGAAAGAATGCGTCTAAAAAAAGAGACGGGGGTAAGATACCCTTTAACGCATATTGGGGCGGCAAAATCAGGTAATACCCTTTGTAAACAGAAATTATTTTCCCTTTCTCCGATAAGCGGCTTAAAGCCCTTTTAAGGGCAATTTCACTATAGGCAGGCAATTCTTTTTTAGCCAATTCAAGAGAAAATGCGAAAGCTCCCCTTGATTGAAGCAGTTCAATCCATGTAAGAATCCGTATTTCTTTTTGTCCATTCATAAGAGAGTAAATATTTGCGAAAAATACCTTTTTTCGGTAATTATCGCAAAATATCTATTTTATAATTTTCAACAAACAGGATGATTTATTTACACACGCTGATAAATACTGTAAAGTCAATTTAAACAGACTTACAGATAACTATTTACCCGGATGAGGAAGTTGAAGATTTTAAGGAAAATGGAGAATTGCTTCTAACAATCCCCCAAACCCTTCCTTTCCGATGCAGCATGTAACCTATATCTGATTATTAATTGATTGCACAATTTGAGCAACAAATAGGCAACAGACACAAAAAAACAAATGTGAAGAAGAACAAAACAAGAGATTGTATCAGGCCGTCTATCAAACCTCATCCCCCGGCTTCAGATAGAAGCCGATGGCATTCAGGGAGTCGCTCCTGCGGTAGTATTCAGGGTCAGCAAGTTTGGTGTTCTCTGACCTGGTAACTCTTATCACGACGCTGCCATCCTTGGGCTTCATAACCTGAACGCCCTTCGTTGTCCGGCTTTCAACCGCATTAATCAGAGAGGTGTTGAACAGGATAACCTTTTTAATGCTGCTCATGGCAACCAGATCAATATCACGCTCGATGAGCTCAATAAAAACCAGTCGCGACTCGCCATTGAAGGCACTCCTGAGCTTCTTCCTCGTGTACTCGGTTTTATAGCTCTCCATCGATATCTTCCCGATTTTACCATTTTCAAATGCGACTATCAGAAAGCCTTTATATCTTTTGTCACCGGTCAGATAAACAGGTCTCTCACCCGGTTCAGTATCAATCTTATGAAGCGCCTGCACCTTGTCAGTAAGCTCCTTCTTCTGAACCTTGTAAACATTGCAAAGGGTGGTAAAGACAAGTATCTCACTTGAATTTGAATCGTCCCCGATTTTTATTGTTGCTGTTCCCGACGGAGATACCCTTATCGATTCATTCCTCTGTTCCATCTCTATTTTCCTTTTCAGGCTTTCTGCACTTTGCATGGTAATCAGGTTTTGTTTTGAATCCAAATGTGGGAATTATTCGTTTTGCATCTGCAAAACTCAATTATGTTTTTCGCAGTAATAGTTAGCAGTGAACTCTCTGTTCAGACATTCAGCAGCCTCTCATAGATTGCATGGTTCTCACGGTCAAAACAGACGAACACCACTTCATGCAGGGATTTGTCATTCTTCAAAAACTTCCTGACAGCTTCGATAGCAATGTTCGCTGCTCTCTCTTTCGGGAAGCCGTAGACTCCGGTGCTGATATTGGGAAATGCAATAGTTTTTACTCCGTTATCCACCGCAAGACGCAATGAGTTGGAATATGCATTTGCAAGCAGCTGATCTTCATTGTTCATTCCGCCGTGCCATACCGGACCCACTGTATGAATGACATACCTGGCCGGCATATTCCCGGCCGTGGTTATCACCGCCTCACCAGTGGGGCAACCGCCCTGTCTCTCAACAATCTTCCTGCATTCGTCAAGGATAGCCCTGCCTCCTGCCCTGTGGATAGCCCCGTCAACGCCACCACCTCCGAGAAGCGATGAATTTGCAGCGTTGACAATTGCATCAACCCCGATCTTTGTAATGTCTCCAAGTAGTAGTTTTATCATTTTACCGTTTCTTTATTGTCGCTGAATTATCCCACCTTGTTCCCTGCCAGTGACTGATTCTCCCCTCATTATGACATTCCGGGCAAAGCCACTCTATCTCATCCCTGACATCTGACAACCTGACCACCACGTTTTCAGTACACCCTTCTTCGAAGCATCTGATGCCGGTAGCATTGTACTCATGACTTATCATTCCGGTAGAGGCATCGACTACCAGCGCAAGAAAAGCAGCCATCTCTCTGGACTCGCGGGGTATCTCCGCATGAATATTTCCCTTTTCATCAAGGAAATGAAGCATGTTGGTTATATACATACACTTATCCGCTTGAAAACAAAACTGCAAGTCTGGTCACTGCATCATTACAAAAATACACAATGAAAGTCAATACCTGATTTATGACTACAAAGAAAGGGCATAATAATTATTTACTTTTGTGGCAACACTGAGATAAACTCAACATGAAGAACAGATTTAAGGAGTTCAAATATACAATTACCACTGACCCGAAGGACTCCGGCGCTGAGTCCGGCATCCCGGAGGAACTTTACCGGCAGATGGGCGTCCTTCACGAAAGAGCCTTGAAGGGCGGGAATAAGAACATTGAAAAACTGATCAGGCTAATTGAGCAGTATCCGGGTGTCCCACAGTTGAAAAACTATCTTTCTGTTGCCTGGATGAACACTGGCAATTATGAAAAAGCGAAGGCAATAAATCGTCGTATTGTACAGGAACATCCTGATTATCTGTTTGGAAGATTAAACCTGGCTTTTGAATATTATTTTAATAAGCAATACGAAAAGATTCCGGAGGTGATGGGAAAAATGATGGAGATTCAGGATCTGTATCCCGACAGGGATTGCTTTCATATTTCAGAAGTCACCGGTTTCAACAGACTTGCCATAATGTATTTCTGTGCGACAGGCAACCTCGAGGCTGCCGAATCCCGTTATGAAATCCTTGAGAATATTGCCCCCGGTCACCCTGACACTGAGGATGTCTTCACCTATTTAATGAGAGCCAGGATGAAGAAAGCAGCAAAGAGGATGAAGGAGGAAGGAAAAACGAAAATACGTGTATCCTCTTTCGGTCCGGACACCTCAAAACAAACCAGAATCAAACCTGAATTTTCAAACAGCAAAATAGAATGGCTGTATGAAAATGGTCTTGAAATAGATACCTGGAAGTTTAAGGAACTTCTTCTCCTGCCGCATGACTCCCTTATCTCAGATCTGAGAAAGGTTGTCAAGGATTGTATTCTCCGCTATCATTATTTCAGATCATTATCCCGCAAGGCTAAAGAGTGGCCTGAAAACATCCTGACCTTTCCGATTCATGCAATTTACCTGCTTGGAGAATTAAGGGCTGAGGAGGCCCTTGGCGACGTCCTTGAAACCTTTGGTCAGAGTGAAGAATTCCTTGAGTTCTGGTACGGAGATTTTCTGACTGGCAGTTTGTGGGAACCTCTTTTCTACATGGCAGAGAAGAGACTGAACCAGTTGGAGGATTTTGTTCTCTCTCCCAATATCTATGTCTATGCAAGAAGTGAAGTGTCATGCTGCGTGAGCCAGATAGGGCTGCATTATCCTGAAAGAAGAACTGAGGTGGTTGAATGGTACCGGAAGGTATTCAGGCGGCTTGCGGTTGCAGCTCCCGATGAGGGTCTGGTTGACAGTGACTTTATAGGTCTTGCAATATCAGATGCCCTTGATCTCAGAGCGTTTCAGATCTTACCTGAAATTGAGGCGCTTTTTAATCTCGGTTATGTCAGTCAAGGCATATGTGGAAAACTGAGTGAAGTTAAACAGGAGATCAAAACTCCCGGAAGGAGAATATTCAAAAAGAAATTGCTCAATATATATGACAGATACAAACAGATAAAAGCTGAGTTTACTATTCACGGTAAAGGGATTGATGACTAGGATGAGTACCAGACATCCCCCCGGAAAAACTCCCGGGAACCGGGCAGGAACGACCCGTGTCCGTGCGGCAGCGGAAAGAAGTACAAGAAATGCTGTCTTAATAATAACCGTGATTGAAACAGTTGCTGCCGGGACGGTCAGTATGCCAATCCTGTTTATTGAACAAACAAACATAACCATTCGTGAACTTTCATTATGGTCTTTCCAATGGACAGCTTGAAATAAAAAGAGAACAGAAGCAACCTGAAGGAGAAGAAGAGCAGCAACAGCATGAAGGAAAAAGGGAACAGGCACAACATGAGGGAAAAGAAGACAGGAGCAGCGTGAAGAAAAAGGAGAGCCAACACAGCATAAAGGAAAATGGGAACAAGCCCGGCCTGAAGGAAAAGTTCATAAAGGTAGCGGCTGAGTTATTCTCAACCTCGGGCACTATCAGGTGCAAGACACTTTCTGTTGCAACGGGTGTATTCATTGGCCTCTCTCCAGTATGGGGATTTCAGACTGTGACTGCAATTGCAGCAAGTTATCTTTTCAGGCTTAACAAGATATTGACCATAGGCTTCAGTGCCATAAGCCTGCCACCGCTGATTCCTCTAATCATCTACGGAAGCTACAAGCTCGGAGGAGTGATTCTCGGCAACCGGGCAATTGATATCGATTATAACAGTATCAAAGACTTCAAAGAGATCACGACAGGGGTGCTTCAGTTCGTGACTGGCAGCCTCGTTATGGCACTTATCGTATCATCTGTTGCCGGACTGACCACATACCTGATACTCCGGTGGCGGGAGCGTAAAAGGAAGAGCAAAACCGAACACTGCTGTCACATGAACTGAAATCGCCAATCAACGTGGTGGAGGGGTACCTGAACATCATTCTTGAAAAACAGGCTGACAACTCGGTTGATGATTACATGGTGTTCCTTGAGAGATGCATAGAGCGCCTCCGGGAGATGATAGCCCTCATAGCCTGCCTGATAGACATTGCCAGAACAGAGGCCTGAAAGAAGAGACATACTCAGTCAAACTACTCCTCCTTGCTTGGCGGGATGACCAGCCTCATGTCAGGCATGGCAAATATTACTCCCTTGTTGGCCTTTTTAAGTTCCTGTACGGTGATATTATACTTCTTTGCTATATCAGCAAGAGACTCTCCTCTCTGCACCTTATGAACCTTTCTCCTCTCAGGCTGGACGGGCTTTGGCTGATCATTACTCTTACCGGTTGAAGGTGTCTGCTGCTGAGCCTGTTGGCGCGTTTCTGCCTCAGGCTGAGCATGCTGCTGCATTTCTGGTTCAGGCTGCGCCTGTGCTGCAGTCTGGGTCTTTACATCCGCATTCTCTTTCACTTCCGTGGTTTTAACAGTCATGTCATCGTCAACTACCGGTTTTTCGGTATCACTCCTGGCAGCAGGCTGCTCCTGGAAGGGCATCCGGGTTTGCTGGCGAGCTGTCGCCTGCCCTGGTATCTTTGCGTCTGCAGCAGTATTGCCACGGGGTGCATTTGTCGCAGTTGCAGTGCCCCTGACAGGCGTGGCAGCAGCATCTGCAGGAGGTGTCTGCTCCTCAATCACCTCAAACGCCAATGATGCCGGTATCTTCAGAACCTGGCCGGTTTGTATGCCTCCCGGCGGGATGGAGTTCTCGCGGTCAATATCCAGGATGGTAACCCGGTAAGCCCTGGCAATCGAATAGAGAGTCTGGCCCTTCTGCACCTCATGCATGTAATAAGTCTTTCCGCCCGAAACAATCTTTTCACCTGAAATATCTATCCCGGGAACGCCGCTGGCAATCGCCGGACGCGAAGGCTGCACTGCAGGACGTGGCTGGGTGACAGCAGCAGCCTGCTGAGCCGGGGGACGCGACTGCGATGTGGCCGAGCCCTCCTGATCGGGTGCGGGTACCTTCAGCATCTGCCCTGCCTGGATCCCGTTTGGGGGAATGACATTCTCACGTGACAGGTCATCAACGGATACTCTGTAAGCCTTCGCAATGGAATAGAGAGTCTGGTTCTTCTGAACCTCATGCATGTAATAAACCCTGCCGCCAGAGACCACCTTCTCAGTTGACACCTCCACAGGTACCTGTGCAATGACAACTCCGGGGGCAACCATGGTTATTATCAGTACAAATGCTGGCAGAACACGTGTCAAAATCATACCATTTTGAGTTTTCATAAACAAAGGTAACATTTTCATTAAACTGAGAGGTGTCAGAAAAACTAAACATAGGCTCCGGCCGGTTGTTTTATCTGTTTTCAGGAAAAAACTGACTCCATGAATTCACTCCGCAGAATGCTGACTCTTCTCAGAATGGAGGGATAGTGTTCTCCGATCTCATCTAATTATTGTCACCTATCTGTTTTTCACAGGTATTATCATTGTTCAGAGACTGTTTATAATTTGTATGACATAATAACAGATTGGAATCTCCGGAATTGTTAACTTTGTGGCTTTGCAACCTTTACCATGAGTGCCCTTGAGACATTGAAGAACCTTGTGCTGGCGCCTTATATTCTGAAGGCCACTGCCCTGATAAGCGTACAGAGGGCTGTGGGTGGCAACCAGTTCAGGCACTGTTTTTCTACGCTGGGTATATTGCTTGACTACAAGTTCTTTACTGACACCGTCTTGCTCAAGGCCTCCCTGCTGCATGATCTGCTTGAAGATCTTCCTGAGACCCAGGTTGAAGAGATAAGGTGTATTGACAGTGATGGCACCAATGTTGTACAGCTTGTGCTGGAGGTTACCAAGAGAAAGGATGAGACGAAGGAGCAGTACCTGCAGCGCCTTCTTGAATACGGGTCACGGGATGCCCTGCTGCTCAAGTGCGCTGACCGGATCAGTAACATTACAGACCTTCACCGCGATATACAGTCGGAACAGAAAATCTCCGACTATCTTGACCAGACGGAAAAATATGTCATTCCAATGGCCAAAAGGGTCAACAATGACATGTTTATCGAGCTGACTGACCTGGTTGCAAAGCGTCGCGGTATCCTGCGTATGCTTGAGAACAACAAGAGGGCGGAAACAGTACCCGGTTTATGACCGGCCCTGCCGCCTTATCCCAGCAGTTGCTTCACCTTTGCTGAAATCTCACGGCCATCGGCCTTGCCTGCCAGTTCCTTCGTGGCAACACCCATAACACGCCCCATGTCTGACGGGCCCTTTGCCCCTATACGGCTGATGATCTCCCTGAGAACAGCTTCCAACTGCTGCTCTGTCATTGCTGCAGGAAGATATCTTTCCAGCACTGAGGCTTCATTCTCCTCCTTCTCACAAAGGTCAGGCCTCTTCTGCTCGCGGTATATGGCTGCCGACTCCTTCCTCTGCTTCACCAGTTTACGGATGATCTTTATCTCCTCCTCTTCAGTGAGAACGGTATCCTGCCCTCTCTCTGACCTGGCAAGAATAAACGCGGTCTTTGCCGCCCTCAGGGCTTCAAGTACCCCCTTGTCCTGAGCCTTCATGGCTGCCATCAGGTCCTTTGCAATTCTTTCTGTGAGTGACATGTTGCTGATTGGTATTATTATGTTCATGAATATACGAATTTATACTACTCCCTGTTGCCACAAGTGGAAATCACCCGCGCCCTGTCGCCGCAGGCAGGAGAAGAGCTTTTTGAACTGTTGCCACAGACCGGAGGAGATCTCAGACAACCCGTCGCCACCGGTGGAAATCACCCTCGACCTGTCACCCGGCCGGAAGAGCCTCACGTGCAGCCACAGGTCGGAGGAAAACCAGGGAAACTTGTCGCCGCAGGCAGGAGAAGAGCCCTGTGAG
>Ga0116161_1004757_pt1 | contig 11238 bp, 10 predicted proteins | sample AD_JPNAS3_MetaG_FD_89877 | JGI IMG/M metagenome (GOLD analysis project Ga0116161, IMG submission 89877) | Active sludge microbial communities of municipal wastewater-treating anaerobic digesters from Japan - AD_JPNAS3_MetaG | ecosystem: Engineered > Bioreactor > Anaerobic > Digestate | place... | reverse complement strand
CTCCTGATCCGCCCGGCAGAGACCTGGGAAGCCCTGCCGGCCAACCGCCGCCCTCCCTTCGCCCAGGCGATCTACCCGGATGGCCTGGAATGGGACGGAACAAAACTTTCGAACCCTGGCAAATGCCTGCTACGGCTACCACTTGCAGACGATTTCGGCGAGGTTGTGCCGCTTGGTACGCCAGCGGGCGTTGAGTTCGCGGTGATTTCTGATTGGGCGCGGCGGCTGCGGCATGCAAGCAAACTGGCGCAGGCAGTCTACTGAGCGCCGAAGCGGATTTCAGCGCCCAGCATGGCGTAGGCGCCCGAACGACCCCCGGTGCGGTGTGCCCCGCCTTCGACCACGGCATGGATGCGGCCGATTCGCAATCCGCTCCAGCGGCCGTAGGCCCGCCAGTCGCGGTCCGCGCCGGACGGTGACACCAGTCCCCCGACGGACCACTCCGGGCGGATGGAGAGGAAGCGGCGGGGAGCTGGCAGCACCCGCACGTCGACTCCCCCGCCGGCGTCGCGCGTCACCAGGGCCCCCCCGCCTTCCGGAAGTCGCGGGAGGCGGAACTCGCCGAGCACGAGCTCCGCACCGGCGAGCCCGCCGGGCAGAGTGGATCCGCTCGACCCGACGATGTCGCCGGATGGGACGACGGTTGCCAGGGGCCCGGTGGCGTAGTCGCGCTCCAGTCGTGCGAGGGTCCGGCCTGGGATCACCGGCACGACGAGATCGGCCGGTACTCGAACCAACTCGGCATCAGCCAGTCGCGAGGTCGGGCGGACGGTCACCACGCGGCGCGCCGGCTCCTGCTGGCGTTGCCAGTCGAGAAACTCCCCGGCCAGCAGGATCGCGAGCGCGCCTCCGACCGCGAAGGTCACACCATGCCGCAGCACCAGACTACCGACGCGGCGGAGCCGGGAGTCCCAGGTCGTCTCGGGTGTCATCGTAGTTCCCCGCTGTTTCGTAGGGGTATGCGTGCGCACTCTCGTCGTACATTCCCAGGGGACGCGCAGCGCGACGCCTGCCGAGGTGGAGCGCTACCGCGGAGCCGCTCGTGATCGCGATCAGAGAGGCGTAGAACGGCCAGGCGAACTCGAAGAGATCGAAGTATCTGCCGATGTCGAGCCCCGCCAATGCCAGGTGGATCGTTGCAAGGCTCACGGCGTAGGCCGTGTAGACCCACTTCGGTGGGCCTTCGCGCCACGCCGTTTCTGCCCTCGGCGTTGCCCCCGGGACACTCACGACAGCGCCCGCCGCTCCCAGCCGTTCGCGAATCGCTGCAGGGCCGGGCGCGCCGCGACAAGTCCGCGGTAGTAACCCGCCTGCACCGAGCGGAGCAGCGCAAGGGCCATCCCAGGGCCGGCGCGGGCCAGGTGCCCAAGGGTGTCCGGACCGATGCGGCCGTCGATCTCGAGCGTTCCCCCCGCAGAGCACAGGCCAAGCTGCAGGAGCTCGGCGGCTCTGCGACGCCCGACGTTGACCGCGACATCGAACACCTTGGCGGCCAGATCCGGGCTCCCGGCTTCGGCGATCTCGTCACAGCGCAGGGGACGCCAGAACTCCGTCGCGTAGAAGGATCGGGCGAGCCGCTGCAGCTCGGCGTCGGTCCCCAGCGACCGCGGGAAGCCAGGCTGAGCGCGCAGAGCCTCGACCCTGCGCCACCCGAACCAGCCGGGATGACGACGCCGCGCGATCCCGTAAACGGTCTCGCCCCCGGGATCTGCCGGATCGTTGGCGTACGGCTGTTCCCAGGCGTGTGTCCGCGCGTACGCAGTCTCGAAGGGAGCGAGTCCGGCTGGCGCTCCGGGCACGTCAGCCCCTCCCGAGGAGGCGCCGCAGCAGGCGACACCGCCGGCGCCTGGGACGCGCCGGAGGCGGAGCAGGGGCAGGCGGAGGCGCGGGTGGAGTTTCGCCAGCGGGGACCTCGAGGCGGTAGCCGTCCGGACCGATCTGCAGGCGCCAGAGCTCGGCGCCGCCAGGCTTGCGCAGCTCGCGGGCGCCGTAGAGCCCATCCGATCGCTCGCACCGGAGCAGATCGCCGTCTTCCCATCCTCGGCCAGCGACGATGGCATCCGGGGCTCCCCCCGATTTCCGGCGCCCGTCATCGCAGGCAAGCCAACCTTGTGCCCCGCCCGCTTCCCACGTGGCTGCGTAGAGCGGGGCCGTCGAAGTCCGGCCGCCCGAGGTTGCGAGCATCCAGATACCGCGATCGGTGCAGCCGAGCACGTAGCGGTGCTCGGGGACCCAGCCGTCGAGCCAGGGCAGTACACGCGTGACGGACTGTGCTGAACGGTCCGCGAAGACGGCGGCCAGCAGGGCAACCTCCGCGCTGTTGAGGGGGAGCACGGGGTCTTCGGCGGGGAACGTGCGCTCCACCCCGGCGACATATCGCGCCACCCAATCGCCGTCCTCCCCCGGGTAGGGCCGCCAGGGGATCCCGAGCAGGGACTGCACGAGCTGCGAGGCCGAAGGCTCGTCGAGGTAGCCGCGAGCGAGTCGCCAGTCGTCATCTCCCTGCCACGACCGCTGCCAGGAGCGCTCGCCGGCGAAGACCGAAGGCAAGATCCCGCGCCGTCGGCGGGTGTAGCCAGCCTGCCGGTCGCTCTGAGCGGTGGCAAACACCGGCCCGGGAGCTGGGCGCCCCGGGGGATCATCCTGGTCGGAGATGAGCAGCCCTTCCTCCCAGCCAGTAGCGAGCACCGCGAGCGCGGCCCAGGCGCGCACCCATTCCCGGGCTCGCCGTCCGGCATCGTTGCCGGCATGGACCCGGGCGGCTGTCGCGATGGGGCAGACGATCCATGGCCCATAGACAGTTGAGCCGAATTCGTTGCGCATCAGCACGCCCGGAACCCCTGGCTCGAGGTGCTCCCACCAGAGCGCGGCCGCCCGGTTGAGCTCGGCCTGATCGCCGCGTCGCCGAGCAACTACGTCGAGCGCCGCGCGCGCGGTGAGCGGGATGTTGGCGCTCGGGTGCGCTCGCAGGGGCGCTGCGAGCTCCGTCTCGACACCGGGGAGGACTTCCCCGCCGTGGAGTACCGACAGAAGGGACTGTTCACCAAGAGTTGCCATCAGGCCAGGTCCTCTCCGATCTCGAGCACGTCGTGCCCGGTCGGCGGGGAGGTGATCACGTCGCCCGTGTCGAGCGACACCTGCCACTCCAGGCGCCAGGAGCCGACCGACAGCTCCTCTCCCTCCCAGTCGGCGGTGCTCCATTCGTAGTGCACGATCCCTTTGGCAGCCTCCAGGATCACCGCTTCGCGCACTACCACGCGGCCAGCTCGCGCGAGGTGCAGCTCGACGGTGCTGTTCTCCAGATTGATCGCGGCGCCATCCTGCCCGGTCAGGGTGGCGCGCAGCGTCGGCAAGGTGTCCCCACGCCGGATTCGGTGGATCATCATCGGCACCTCCTAGAGCTTGACCACATAACCGCCTCCGCTCCCGAGGGTGAGGGCTCCGTCCGTCTCCTCGCCGGCGATGCGCAGCGCGCCTCCACCAACCAGCTCGAGGTAATACCCGCTCGAGGGAGCGGCCACGATCAACCCGCCGTTGCTCTGGTCGAGGTGAGCGAACGGCGGATGAGGGATCTCCACGGCGACCCAGGAGACGTACAGCCCTCCCTGCGTTTGCGGGCGCTCGACTGCGATGGTGAGAGTGCCGTAATCCTCGTAATCAGCGGCAATGGCCGCGGGCAGATCGAGCTGAAAGGTGGTGGGGTCATCCGGAGCCCTCCCACCCCAGCGATACATCGCAGTCCCATCGGACAGCTCCACGGCCCAGTACGACCTCCCCTCCGGCTGCGGCCACGCCCAGAGGCGGACATAGACGCGATGGTCCGTCCTGCGCGCCGGCGTGTCTGCCGGGGGGAGGCTGAATACCGCTCGCTGCTCTCTCCAGGGGCCAGGAATCGTCCCGTGCGGACAGCGGATCGCGGTGGCATCGTCTGGATAGCTCTCGTTGACGGCCGGGTGCAGGACTGTGCTGCCCGAGGTGGTGTCCCGCCAAGCGTCGTACTGGAGCGTTCCGGTAGGTTGGAGGATCTGCGGCATCGCTCACCCTGTGATCGGCGTTCCCGGCCAGAAGAGCAGCGCGGTGGTGGAGATGGCTTTCCCGATCACCACGCGGCGGAGGCTACCGGTCGGGTCCGGCGCGACAGCGGTGATTGCGCCATTGGTCGAGAGGTAGTAGACAGCGCCTGCGGTCAGGCCAGAAAGCCCGGTGATCACCGAGCCCGGAGGCCAGTAGGCGTTGCCCTGCCGGAACATCAGGCCGACGAGCTGGTCCACGGTGTCGGCCCGGGAAGCAGCGACCCAGGTATCTGCCGACGAGAGCCGGACCACCTGTCCGTTCGCGCCACCGCTCTGCGAGCTCGGGAGCAGCCCGAGGTTGGCCAGTACGAGCGTCCGCGTACCGATCAGCTCCGAGAGGTTGTTGGCCGTGAAGAGCAGCCCCTCTGCCGGGTAGGACTGGAAGATGTCGCGGGTCCCAGCACTCCAGTTGACCGCGCTTCCGGAGTTGCTCGACGCATAGATGGTCGTTCGCGCGAGCTGGTGTCCGGTTTTGATGGAGTGGGTATATGTTCCGAGCCCCGTTTCCCAGCTCACGCCGTCCGTGCAGACGTAGTAGCAGGTGTCAGCATTCGAGAGAACCGCGCCGAACGCACGGAAACCGGTCGTGGCGCCGCCCAGGGTATAGGCGCCGGTCCCGACGGTCGTGGTGGTCTCTTTCACGCGATCGCGCATCTTCAAGGCCATCAGGGGATCTCCCGGACCGTCAGGTCGACGGTGAAGGTGTTGTATCCAAGGATGCTCACGAGCAGAGGTTCATCGGCGACGCCGTACACCGTACGCGCCATCACCGCGGCCGGAGAGCCGTTGGCTTTCGAACAGACGACCATCTCGCGGGAGGCCCCGCGTTGCCGCGCTAGCCGCAGCGCATCGTCGTGGGCGGACTGCTCGGAATCGGCCGCCCAGGACAAGCGCATCCAGCGTCGCTTCGCCCTGCCGCGCAGATAGACCTGCCCGCCCTCGCTCTGTAGCTCCTGCGGTTGCTCCGACACGCCAAGCTGCGCGCCGTACTCCACCCCGGCGGCGGGGCGGTAGGCGCGTCCCAGGACGAGGCGTCCGGCTTCGAAGTAGCCACTTGGCAAGGCGTCTTCGGAACTGGGGAAGTCGAAGCGGATCGCCCAGAACCTGGCTGTGACCTCGGCGGGGAGGCGAAACAGCTCGTGCGTGCGCCCGTCGTAGAGGTCCGGGTCAGCGCTGGGCATCGGCAGCCAGCCCGAGTCGAAGCTCATGGCCTCGTCGATCAGGTCGTCGAACGAGTCGGCGCTCTGCACTTTCCACGCAGAGCTCGGTGCAGACGGACGCGCTCCGTGATAGCCAAGCCAGACCGTATCCACCGGTTGCAGGCTCCCGAGGTCGAGGTAGCAGCCGGCCAGAGCGGGGTTGGTCCAGCGGCACACCTCGGACGGCTGCATGCGCAAGAGGTTCTCCACCCCCATCGACCCGGGCGTGCTCCCGCAGGCCAGGGGGAGGATCGCGGCGGCATCACTTACATCCGGAGTCAGAATCAGCAGCTCATCCACTCGGCCTCCTCCATTCGCGATAGGTCTCGTTGCGACACGATTCTCCCGGCCGGCATTCGTGCAAGGCGAGCGACCCGGCCCATCCGCGCGCCGTGAGCAACGCCTGCAACGAGGCCCAGACGTGGAGCTGGAGGCCAGGCGCCGAGGCTTCCCACGTCCCGTTCCAGATCCGCCCGCCCTCCTCCGTTGGCATGACCTGTGTTGCGGTGACCTCGGCAGGGGCGACGGCGGCGGCAATCTCGCGCCCCACCCCGTCCGCTTCCTGATCGCCGAGCAGCACTTCGGCGCGTACCACCCACTTCGTCACCCCCACAGCGTCACCCGCATGTCCCCGCTCGTCGCGTCCTCGGCCCAGCCGACGACCACCATCTGCTTACCGGCGGTCAGGCCGTAGCGCGAGAGGCGCAGCGTCACCGTCTGCCCGATGTCGAGCTGGTGGCGATACTTCGTGAGCCCCATCGAGTAAACGTCTCGCGGGGCCGAGTAGAGCGCGAGTCGCCGCTCCGCCTCGGCGCGCGCGTCGGCCTCGTAGGCGTAACAGGAATGCACCAGGACTTCGTCGGCCGTTGGCACATCCGCCCCGAGGTCCGACGACTCCGCGACCGCCCACCGCCACTCGGACTGCAGGTACAGCCATGTAGAAGGAGCCCCGGAGTAGACCGAACCCGCGATCTCGTTCGCGGCATGCGGCCGATGCACCCGACCGTAGGCGATGCGCCAGCGCTGCACAGGAGTTGGCGCAGGGAGCCGCTCCAGCGTCCCGAGCACGATGTCGGCCTCGGTAATTTCGGCGACCGCGGTGCCCGGCCCCTCGACCACGCCCACGGATAGCAGCCCGCCGCGGGTGTAGACCCAGTACGCTCCCACGGAGTCGGCGACCTCCGAGATCGCCTGCTCCGCTGTCGCCGACTCCGCCACCACGTAGCCGATGACGCCCGGGCGCGCCGCCGACAGGGCAGCGAAGCTCCCTTCGTCGAGTTGCGCAGTCGTCAGCCCGGCGCGCAGCGCCAACCGCCGCAGAATCTCTCCGACAGCGGCGGAATAGCCACCCTCCGAGGCATCCCCTTCGAGGCTCACGGTAAGCGGCCCCACGGGCACGGAGCCCAGGCGCAGCAGGCCGCGCGAGCGGTCAGTCCGGTACTTGCCGGGGTCCGGAGCGGTGGCGTAGATGTCGCCGCTGTCGCCGGCCGCAGTCAGTCCGACCCCCTGGTCGTAGACGCCGAGCACGGACTGAATCGGCCCGTCATGGACCTGGTAGACGAGCTTTGCCGGATCGAGCAGCACCGGCTCCACGTGGTTGACCCGGCCATACACCAGAGGCTTGGGACGCCCGGAGACGCTCTCCAGCCCCTCGTTGGTGCCAACCCAGATCGCACCGGAAACGGACAGGGATGCCCCGCCGGTCACCGCGTTCGCGAGCGTGCTGCCGGTCCCCTCGGCCACGCGCCAGTACTGCGCGAGATCCGCCTCGACTCCGGTCAGGCGGCGGTGCATGTCTGCTCGGATCTCAGCGGCCGTTCGGGCGCGCGTCCAGAGCCGGACCTCGTCGATCTCGCCCTCGAAGAACTGCGCCCCGGCCACGTTGCGCCCCAGGTTGACCTCTGTCGGCCCGGTGACCGGCTGGAAGGGGACCTCGATAGACGCTACGGGCTGCCCGTCCTGATAGACCACGAGAGAACCCGCCGCTTCGTCGTAGACGACGGCAACGTGGTGCCAGCGGCCCAGGACGGCCTGTCCGCCGTTCGTAGCGACTCCCACATCGAGTGCGGACTTCACGAGACGAGCGCCGAACTTGCCATCGTGGAAGAGGTAGCAGTACAACGATCCGGCGGCCTTGGAATCGGTGGGACCGGCCGGATACCCACCGGTGCCAACGAGCTGCCCGGCAAGCATCGCTTGCATCGGCCACCCCAGCGGGCGGACCCACGCCTCGAAGGTGCGAGAGCCCAGGAAACCGGCAGCCAGCGAGCCGGTGGCGTAGTCGTCCACCCCGTCGAAGCGCAGGCAGGCCCCACGCCCGTCATAGCGCGCGGTCTGGGCCGGGATGGCAAGGCCAGCGGAAGGAGCGCGCAGCGCGAGGGTGAGCCGGTCGTAACCCCAGGAGAGCCCCTCGGCCGCACCCCGAAACACCGTCGCCCACTCCTGGTACGGGATCGCTCGCGTCCCGACCTTGATCTCGAGGCGCCGCCCGTACCAGGAGGAGGCCGCCAGGTTGTCGCAGGCGCCGTCCGTGTTCACGATCTCGACGACTCCCAGGGAGGCCGACCCGCCCGCGGTGGGCGTACCGTTCTCCAGGATGGAGGACTCCGCCGAGTAGGGGACCGACAGGCGCGCAGGGAACTGCGTGTGCGCCGGCGTGTCCTCGGCTCCCGTGCGGTAGTCGCGAGACGCCAGATAGATCGTCTCGCCCCCCGTCGTTTCTGCCCCCCACTCCGTGCCCAACAGAGAACGGGTCATCGGAGGCCCCACGGTGCAAGAGACGAAGGGGCCCTCCCCGTCACTCCAGTCGCTCGCATGGATCAGCTCGTCCGGGAGTACTTCCTCGCCGAGCGCGTCGGCCAGAGCTTCGGCCGGAGAAAGCGCGGTGCGCCAGACCCGGGTGCGCGCGACGTCCGCGTAGCAGGGAGCCTCATCCGGGCCTGGATAGGCTGGCGTCTGCGATCCCCACGAGATGCCTTCAAGAGGGGGGGGATCGGGCCCGTATCCAGAATCAGAGCCCGCCGGGGCGCCGTTCACGTACGTGTTGACGCGGAACACCCCCTCCTCGACCCTGAGGTTCGAGGCCGTCACAACGTACCAGCGCCCGAGCTCCAGCTCGCCCATCGGGATCACTAGGTCCCCCCCGCCATCCCACTCCAGCTGCGTCGTGCCGGAGGCAATGCGAAACGTCACGCGCGACGCACGAGGGCCGAGCATCTGCCAGGTCCCCGGGACGATCTTGTTCAGCCGGAAGCGCACGGACACCGAGTAGCTGCCATCTGTCAGAGGGTCAAGGAGGCCGGACCCTACGGTGCCGATTCCGCCGTCATGCGTGAACCGCAGCCACTGCCTCTCGGCGAGCAGCGCATCGGCCTCCAGGGCATAGATCAGCTCCGCCGAAGGATCGGCCAGCACCGCGGTCAGCGGGTTGGGGTGCGCCTGCGAATACGCGAAGGGCAGCTCGCTGATCGCCACCTCGCCAATCGCCGTGACTCCAGGGATCATGCCGCGCTACTCCTTCGTGGCGCCTGAGCCTCCCGGCGCGTCAACGTCGTGTTCAGGCGGCGGATCTCGCCCAGCTGCTCTGCCTGGGACTCGCGCATGGTCTCGAGCTCGCGCCGGAGCAGCTCCGTGCCCCGCGCCTGCGACTGCCCGCTGTTGCGGATCTCATCCTCCAGCCGCCCGACGCCAGGCGAGGCCGGAGTGCTGCCCGCGCCCGCTCCGCCGCCGCCGGCTGGATATCCCCCGGCGAGCCACCAGGGCACTCCGCCCGGCAGCGTCGTGGCACCTCGGGGCAACCCGCCGGAGGCCGGCCCGCTCGCACCAGATCCGCCCTGCGGCGGGCTCATCCCGATCAGGACCTCCAGCGCTCGGCGGATCTGCTCGAAGATCAAGGCGTAGCTCTCGGAGCTGGCGAAGAAGTCCCTCGCGGCATCCAGGTAGTCACGCGCCACCTGTGCGAACTGCTCCCGGGCATCCAGATCGCCAGCCAGCGCCCGTTGGTAAACGTCCTGATACCGACGCTGCGCCTCCAGGAACCGCTCCTCGGGAGACAGCGCCGACTGCGGACCGAGCAGCAGATCCTGCTGGAAGGCGATGAGCTGCTCGGTCGCCCGCCGGAATCGGTCCACGGCGTCGGAGAAGACCCTGGTCTCCGGCGAACTGCCGCGCCCACCGCGCCCGGACCCGAACCCTGCCGGGGCAGCATCCGGCAGCCGGTCCCAGATCCGCACGAGGCGCTCGTACTGCTCCTCGCTCAGCGCCCCGGCCTCGAGCAGCAGGTCCATCTGCATGCGCAGGTTGCCCCGCTCGAGCTCCCAGCGAAGCTGTTCGAGCTCCATCAGGAGGCCCTGGTCGTCCAGGTAGCCCGCCATCCGCTCGGCCAGCGAGAGGAAGTTCGAAAGCTGAAGCTCGCCCAGGATGGCGTCGAGATCCGCGGCCGAGAGCCCGAGAGCTTCCATGTTGGTCTGCAGGAAGCCGATCTGCTCTGCCAGCGCGTCGATCTGCATCTGCATCGCGTAGGTGGGCGAGAGCGACGAGAGGATCGAATCCCGCAGCGCCGCAAGCTGCACCGCTGCGGCCTGCATGACCTCGGTTCCATCGAGGCCGAGATCGAAGTAGTCCTGCAATCCCGCGATCATCGCCTGGATGATCCGGTCGAAATCGGCCTGTGGCCCGTTGCCCGCGAGGATCTCCTGCCACGGCTTCCGCGCATCAGCCTGGAGCGCGGCGAGCATCTCGCCGTAGATCCGGTCGAGCTCTTCGGTCGAGACCCCCAGCTCGAGCGCCCGGGCGACGAGCTCCTCGAACTGCAGGTTCAGCTCCGCGAGCTGCCGCGCCGCGGGCGGCAGGAGCGAACGCGACAGCGTGGCCACCTCGCGCAGGAAGTCGCCAAGGGGATCGCCACCTCCGCCGGCGGACACGTCCACCCCGCCCAGGCTCGGGATGCGGATCTCGCCCAGATCGATCGACGTCGGCAATGCCGCAAGGAGCTGGTCGAGCGCTGCGAGCTGCGCCTCGAGCAGCTCGATCTGCGCCTCGACGGCCGTCTTCCCGACCTCGAGGGTTGCCTGCCGGATCTTGGCCTCGCCCTGGGCAAGCGCTCCGAGCGCTTGCAGGTAGTCCGAGCGCATCGACAGCTCGGCCCCGAGCACCTCGCCCTGTCGCACCAGCTCACCCCGGCGGATCCGTTCCTCGGAGAGCCCGAGCTCTCCGCGGCCGCGCGCGATCTCGACCCGGGCGCGGAGGAGATCGAGCTCCTGCGCGAGCTCCCAGCGCCGCAGCTCGAGCTCGGCCTTGCGCAATGCGAGCTCGGCGTTGAAGATCTGCGCCTGCTGTTCCCGGTAGGCACGCTCCTCTTCCGCCGTCCTCTCCCGCCCGGTGATCGCGTCCCGCGCCTCCTGCCAGGCTCGCGCCTCGGCCGCTGCGAGCCGTTCGAAGCCGGCGACCACCGCCGGAGTCGCCTCCCGCAGCTCTGCAAGGACGGCCCAGAGCTGCTCGAGGCCACGCACCGACTCCAGGAGCGACGTCAAGCCGCTGCCAAAGTCGAGCTGGGCGATCTCGCGCAACGCGCCGAGCTTCGAGAGCGCCTCGTCGATCGACGAGTACCGGAGCTGCGCGACCCCCTGCGCGACCAGGGCGTCCACCCCAGAGAGCGACGAGGTGCGAAGCGCTCGGGTGAAGGCGGCCTTGATCGCCTCGTCAACCGACTTGAACTTGCCGATCATCACCCCGTCAACGAACGCCTGCACATCCTTCCCGTCGTTGCGGACCTTGATCGCGAGCCGCGAGAGTGAGCTGAACGAGCCGCCGAGGGTGTCTTCGATCGAGCTGATCAGGTCGCGCATCTGCTGTGCGAACTCGCCGCCCGCCCAGCTCAGGTGCCCCCCGGAGATCCCGACCTCCCCCTGCGGGCTGTACCGCCGCGCGGCCCGGTCCGCAACGATCTGCTTGCCGAGCTGGTAGAT
>Ga0116161_1004756_pt1 | contig 11240 bp, 7 predicted proteins | sample AD_JPNAS3_MetaG_FD_89877 | JGI IMG/M metagenome (GOLD analysis project Ga0116161, IMG submission 89877) | Active sludge microbial communities of municipal wastewater-treating anaerobic digesters from Japan - AD_JPNAS3_MetaG | ecosystem: Engineered > Bioreactor > Anaerobic > Digestate | place... | reverse complement strand
GGGAAGCTGCGCCCAGCATCCCCGTTACCGCCTCTGGCGTGGCAAGAAAACCAATCGCCCATGAGGAGCTAGAGAAATGGCCGAGATGGAAGACCGCTGGTTATCAGTAGACGAGATAGGCAAATACCTCGGTGTCAGCAGTGACACCGTTTACCGCTGGATCGACAAGCATGCGATGCCCGCCCATCGCATGGGCCGTCTTTGGAAGTTCAAAAAAGAACAGGTCGATGCTGGCGGTGCGGCGGACCGCAACAAGAAGGGCTCGGACGAATGAAGATCATCGACAACATCAATTCTTTGCTGGGCGACGATCTGAAGGCTTCCATCCACCCCAAGGCCAAATTGAAGATCGCGGCATCGTGCTTTTCGATCTATGCCTATGAAGCTTTAAAGTCCGAGCTCGCAAAGATTGAGTCGTTGGAATTCATCTTCACGGCACCGACCTTCGTTCCCAACGAAGTCACCGACAAACTCAGAAAAGAACGCCGAGAGTTTTTTATCCCAAAGGCCAACCGGGAACGCAGCCTCTACGGCTCCGAATTTGAAATCCAGCTTCGCAATAAGCTCACCCAACGTGCTATTGCCCGCGAGTGCGCCGAATGGATGCGCCGCAAAGCCAGATTCCGCTCCAACAAAACCAAATCTCCGATGCAGCAGTTTGCCTGCATTCAAGGACCGGAGCAGGAGGCGGCCTATATGCCTTTACATGGCTTCACCGCCGTTGATCTGGGATACCAACAGGGTGATGCTGTTTCCAATATCGTCAACCGTGTTGATGAGACGGCCTTTACATCGACATACCTTCAGCTTTTTGACCAGATATGGACTGACGCCACCAAGCTTGAAGATGTGACCACCGCGATCTGTGATCATATCGCATCGGTCTATCAGGAAAATTCGCCCGAACGCATCTACTTCCTGATGCTCTACAATATTTTCAGCGATTTCCTCAATGATATCGATGAAGACGTGTTACCCAACGACCGCACGGGCTACCAGGACACACTGGTCTGGAACAAGCTTTTCAACTTTCAGCGTGATGCCGCCATAGGCATTATCAATAAGCTGGAAACATACAACGGCTGCATCCTGGCGGATAGCGTTGGTCTTGGTAAAACCTTCACGGCGCTGGCCGTTGTAAAATATTACGAACTGCGCAATCGGTCAGTGCTTGTTCTGTGCCCCAAAAAACTCGCGGACAACTGGTTAAACTACAACAGCAACCTGACGACCAATATCTTCTCCAAGGATCGCTTCAATTATGACGTTCTGTGCCACACCGACCTGTCCCGCACCTCGGGAGAGTCGTTCGGCATTCCTCTGAACCGCGTTAACTGGGGGAATTATGATCTGGTCGTTATCGATGAATCGCATAATTTCCGCAACAACGATGCCGTTAAAGACCGGGAAACCCGCTATCAGAAACTGATGAACCAGGTCGTCCGCCAGGGCGTTAAAACCAAGGTTCTGATGCTGTCCGCCACCCCGGTCAATAACCGCTTCAATGATCTGCGCAATCAACTCGCGCTGGCTTACGAAGGCGACTCCGAAATTATCAGCAAAAAGCTGCGCACAAGCAGATCAGTGGAAGAAATCTTTCGCAACGCCCAGATGGTATTCAATCAGTGGTCAAAATTGCCTCCGGAGGATCGCACGGCGCGGGCTATTCTGGATTCCCTTGATTTTGACTTCTTTGAGTTGCTGGATAGCGTTACCATCGCTCGTTCGCGAAAGCACATCCAGACCTTTTATGACACCAGTGAGATAGGCCAGTTTCCCGAGCGCCGAAAACCCCTGTCATTCCATTCCCCATTGACCGGGCGCACCGATGTGATGAACTTCAATGAAATATTTGAACACCTCTCGTTGCTTAAACTGGCCATCTACGCCCCGATCAGCTACGTTTTTCCCAGTCGCCTTAAAAAGTATGAAGACTTATATGACACTGAAGCCAAGGGAGGAGCTGTAAAATTTCGCCAACGCGACAGAGAATCAAGTCTTCAATCCTTGATGACAGTCAATCTACTAAAGCGCCTAGAAAGCTCGGTCGAAGCCTTTCGTCTTACGCTGCAAAGTTTGCATAACAATCACGCCCGCACCCTGAGCAAAATCGATTCATTCAGGGTCGCAGGCGATGCTGGCAGTGTCTCTGACTGGACCGATAGCCTGGCAAACCTCGAAGCCGAAGAGGACGATATCCCGGTTCCGGATGATGCCGAAATCGGCGGCAAGGTGAAGATAAACCTTGCGGACATGGATCTTCCTTCGTGGGAACACGATCTGAAGGTTGATCTGGAAGTCATTAACGCCTTGTTGGAGTCCATGGCAAAAGTCACACCCGAGGACGACGCCAAGCTGCAACACCTCAAGGCCCTGATTCTCAGCAAGATTGAAAACCCTATCAACGATGGCAATAAAAAGGTCCTTGTTTTCACTGCCTTTGCCGATACGGCGAATTACCTCTACAACAACCTGGCGGACACCCTACTGGCAACGCAGAGGCTGCACACCGGAAAAGTAACCGGCAAGGATACGCCGAAATCATCCCTCAGAAAGAATTATGATTTTCAGTCGCTCTTGACGCTTTTTTCTCCTCGCGCCAAGGAGAAGGCTCAGGTGTTGCCAAATGAACCGGCCGAACTGGACCTGCTGATTGGCACCGACTGTATCTCCGAAGGGCAGAACCTTCAGGACTGCGATTACCTGGTCAACTATGACATCCACTGGAATCCGGTTCGCATCATTCAGCGATTCGGCCGGATCGACCGCATCGGCTCCATCAACAAGACCATCCAGCTGGTGAACTATTGGCCCGACATTTCCTTGGATGAATACATCAATCTCAAGGAACGGGTTGAAAACCGGATGGTCATTGCCGACGTGACGGCCACCGGCGACGACAACGTCCTCACGGCAAAAAGCAGCGAGATTTCGTATCGAAAGGAGCAACTCCGGCGCTTGCAGGAAGAGGTGATCGAACTGGAAGACCTTAAAACGGGTGTTTCCATCACCGATCTCGGCCTGAACGACTTCCGGATGGATCTGCTGAACTATGTCAAAACCAATGGCGACCTTGCCAACGTGCCTAATGGCATGCATGCGGTTGTCCCAGCCAGGCCCGCAATGGGATTGCACCCCGGCGTCATCTTCGCCCTACGCAACCGCAATCATGAGGTCAACATCAATCAGCAGAACCGGCTGCATCCTTACTACCTGATCTATATCTCTGGCGACGGCCAGGTGATCGCCAACCACACCGAGGTCAAAACACTGCTCGACCTGGTACGATCCAGCTGCAAGGGACAACCAGAACCCATTCAGGCGGTCTGCCGCCTCTTCAATCAGCAGACCGACGAAGGCCGGAACATGAAGGCTTGTTCCGACCTGCTGAGTACCGCCATTCGTTCGATGATCGACGTCAAGGAGGAAAAGGATCTGGACAGCTTGTTCTCCGGCGGCAGGACCACCGCCCTGGTGAACACCATTGCCGGGCTCGATGACTTTGAGCTCGTCGCCTTTCTCGTGGTGCAGGAGGAAGGATGACAGCCGTGCTCTTCGACTATCCAAAGAACGCCGCCTTCGGACGCGTGTTGCCCAAAAACAAAGTCTACGAGCACGGAAGCCCCAGTGCTGCCGTCAAACAGTTGTTTGTCCGGCAGGTGGAACAGATCGTCTGGCAGCATAAGCTTGCCCCGGAGACAGTCAACCTGAAGGCATCAAAGGCCGTGCCTGAAATCCAGATCTTCAGCATTGCTCTCAAGGGTAACGAACTCAAACCCGAGGTGCTGCGCTGCATTGACCTGGCCATTCCCTTCCCGATTATTTTTGAGCTCCGGTTCGACGGGAAAGTAAAACCCATTGCCGCCTTTAAGCGGCCGAGTGAAGCGGATGCCAGCAAGTGGGTTATCAGCGAATATTTCAATAGCGACTGGACAGCCACCGATACGCCACGCAAGCCCCTGCCAATGGTTTTCGACCTCGAGGCTCTATACGGCCAATTGCTGATGCCCCTGATGCCGTACCCGGCACGACCGGATGAAGGCTTGCAGGCGCGGGTGGAACGGATGGAGCTCATTCGCCTCAAGCAGCGGGAGCTGGAGCGTTGCGAAGCCCGGCTCCGCAAAGAGAAACAATTTAACCGCAAGGTCGCGATCAACGCCGAGCTGCGAGACCTGAAACAAGAACTTGAAGGTTTGTTTTCATGAACCGCGATGATCTAACCGCTAAAAACGCGAAAAGCGCAAAAGAGGAACTGCTCTTCAAAGATGAATGCTATGTCATCCAAGGGGCTATCTTCGATGTTTATCGCGAGATGGGTTGCGGCTTTCTGGAGGCGGTCTATCAGGAATGCCTGGAAAAAGAATTTCGCTCCCGGCAGTTGCCGTTCGAGGCTCAGAAAGAGCTCATTCTTTCATACAAGGGCGAACAGCTTGCACAAACCTACAAGCCGGACTTCATCTGCTACGGCAAAATCATTGTTGAACTGAAGGCGGTCAAAGAGATTGCCCCGGAGCACAAAGCCCAGTTGCTGAATTACCTCAAGGCAACCGGCCTTGAACTCGGATTGCTCGTGAACTTCGGGGCGTATCCCAAGGCCGAGATTGTCCGAATAGCCAATACAAACTTTCGCGATTTTCGCGCATTTCGCGGTTAAAAAGGATTGAATATGGAAAAGATGAAAATGCACTCCCCAAACCTGACCCAGGAAAACATCGCCCGTATCCGCGAGCTTTTTCCCGGCTGCGTGACCGAGGCTCAGAGCGAAGACGGTAAACTGAAGCTTGCGGTAGATTTCGACCAGTTGCGGCAGGAGTTATCAGAGTCCATCGTGGAAGGCCCACAGGAGCGCTACCACCTCAACTGGCCGGGCAAGCGGGAGGCCCTGCTCACCGCCAATGCCCCCATCGCCAAGACTTTGCGCCCTTGCCGGGAAGAGAGTGTGGATTTTGATACCACGAAGAATCTGTTTATCGAGGGCGACAACCTGGAGGCTTTGAAGCTGCTCCAGGAGACATACCTTGGCAAGGTCAAAATGATCTACATCGACCCGCCGTACAACACTGGCAAGGATTTTATCTATGAAGACGACTTTGCCGAGAACTCAGATGAGTTTCTGAAAAGGTCGAATCAAAAGGATGAAGAAGGCAATCGGCTGGTGGCGAATACAGAGGCCAATGGACGCTTTCATTCTGACTGGTTAACTATGATGTACTCCCGCTTGAAATTGGTTAGAAATCTTCTTTCTGAAGACGGGGCTATATTTATTTCGATAGATGACAACGAACAGCATAATCTGCGAAAAATATGCGATGAGCTATTTGGTGAAGAGAATTTTGTCAATTGTATATCTGTTAAATTGTCAGAAGCTACGGGCGTAAAGATGTCCCACGCTAGTAGCCGATTTCCGAAAACTAAGGAATATATACTTTTTTACCGGCGCAGCCCAGAAATTTCAATTAAGCCTGTGCAGGTAGCAAATGAATCTTGGAATGACGAATATAAAGAAATAGTGCTCGACTTAGACAGGGAGCGAATTGAGCGGATAAAAGAGTTGATCTATCAAGAAATATCCACTGAAAGAGATCTGAAGGAACTCAATCAACTCGCTTATGGAGCAAAAATATGCTCCCTTACACGTCACTTTCGTGACATTGGGCTATCGTCAGATTCTGAAAAGGATGAATTTAAATGGGCCAATGCATGGCGGATTATTCAGGCTGTTGGAGCAGGTAGCCTAAAGGATCGTGCGCTTGAATCCCGGAAGGACGGGCAAGAACTCTCCGCAGTCCTGTCGTCACGGGGCAAGTTGAGCCTTTTTAAAACATATTTTGATGAGGAAAGTCGAGATCCTCGAATTCGTATTCTTTTTGCGGATAAATATCTGCAGCACAATCCAGGCGACTTTTGGTCAGACATAAAAACGGCTGGCGGCGTTGCTCTGGAGGGAGGGGTGACATTTCCCAATGGCAAGAAGCCCTTAAAGCTCTTGAAGAGACTAATTGATACAATAACATCATCGACGAACGAGGATATTGTTTTGGATTTTTTTGCTGGTAGTGGCACGACAGCTCATGCAGTCATGGAGCTTAATGCCGAGGATGGTGGCACGCGGAAATCTATCTTAGTTCAGTTGCGTGAGCCTGCCTCGCAAGAATCCGAGGCCTTTAAGGAAGGTCTCAAGTATGTCTCCGATATTTGCAAAGAACGACTTAGGCGCGCGGGCAAGAAGATTCTGGAAGGCGAATGTCATGAAGGCTGGAACAAAGATATCGGCTTCCGCGTCCTCAAGGTCGATTCATCTAATATGGCTGACGTTTACTACACGCCGGACGCTATCGAGCAAGGTCAGCTGAAGATTTTCACCGACAACATCAAGCCGGACCGCAAGCCCGAAGACCTGCTCTTCCAGGTATTGCTGGACTGGGGCGTGGATCTTTCGCTGCCCATTCGAAAAGAGACCATCCAGGGTAAGACCGTCTTTTTCGTCAATGAGCCGCCCTACGATCTTGTCGCCTGCTTCGATACCGGCGTGAATGAGGACCTCGTTAAGGAGCTGGCCCGGTTTGAACCGCTACGGGTTGTGTTCCGTGACACCGGTTTTGTCTCCGATGCCGTCAAGATCAACGTGGAACAGATCTTTAAGCAGATGTCTCCGGGCACTGAAGTGAAATCGATATAAGGAGGGCTTGGCATGAAACTGAAGTTCAAAGTCCAGCCCTATCAGACCAGTGCGGTGGAATCTGTGGTCGACTGTTTTTCGGGGCAGGTGAATACCTCGGGCATTGCTTACCGGATCGACCCGGGCGTGAACAAAAAGCTGCTGGCACAGGGACCGACTTTGCCGGGAATGGATATAGAGCAGACCGGCTTTAAGAATGCCGATATCCAGCTGACCGATGCCCAGCTTCTGGCCAATATCCATGCCGTGCAGCGGCGGCAGAATCTACCCTTGTCGGACAAGCTGGTGTCAAGCGCCGGATGCAAGGTCAATCTTGACATTGAGATGGAAACCGGGACCGGCAAGACCTACTGCTACGTCAAAACCTTCTTCGAGATGAACAAGCGGTATGGCTGGACCAAGTTCATCGTGGTGGTGCCCAGTATTGCCATCCGTGAGGGCGTGCTCAAGTCGCTGGAAATTACCGCCGAACACTTCACCGAGAGCTACGGCAAGAAGGTCCGCTTCTTTGCCTACAACTCCAGGCAGCTGCACCATCTGGAAAGCTTCTCTTCTGATGCGGGCATCAACGTTATGGTCATCAATATCCAGGCGTTCAATGCTACGGGAAAGGATAACCGCCGCATCTATGACGAGCTGGACGATTTCCAGTCGCGCAAGCCTATCGATGTGATCAGCAGCAACCGCCCCATCCTGATCCTGGATGAACCACAGAAGATGGAGGGTAAAAAGACGCTGGAGGCGCTGGCCAAGTTCAAACCGCTGATGATCCTGCGCTATTCGGCCACCCACCGGACCACGCACAACAAGATCCACCGCCTCGACGCCCTGGATGCCTATAACCAGAAGCTGGTGAAGAAGATCGCGGTGCGTGGCATTGCGGTGAAGGGTCTCGCTGGTACCAACGCCTATCTCTACCTGGAATCCATCGAAATTTCCAAGAAGGCACCGGTTGCCCGAATCGAAATGGAAGTGCGCCAGGGCGGCGGGATCAAGCGGATCGTCAAACGACTGGAACGCGGCAAGGATCTGTTCGTTGAATCCAACGAGCTGGACCAATATCGCGGCTTTGTCGTCGCCCAGATCGACGCCAACAAGGACACGGTGGAGTTCACCAACGGCCATGTGCTGTGTGCGGGTGATGCAACCGGCGACATCACGGAAATGGCTATCCGGCGGATTCAGATCCGGGAGGCGATCAGGGCTCACCTTGAGAAGGAGCAGGTTCTTTTTGCCCAGGGCATCAAGGTGCTGTCCCTTTTCTTCATCGACGAGGTGGTCAAATACCGGGACTATAGCCAGGCCGATGAACAGGGAGAGTACGCCAGGATTTTTGAAGAAGAGTACGAGCGGCTCAAAGCCGAATATTTAAGCCTACTTCCATTGGATGGTGGGGTTTATCAGAAATATCTGAATGGCATTCAGGTTGGCCGCACCCACAACGGTTACTTTTCCATTGACAAGAAAACCAAGAAACTTACCGATCCGAGCTTCAAGACGCGTGGAGAGGAAGCCGGGCTTTCCGATGACGTGGATGCATATGATCTGATCCTGAAGGACAAGGAACGGCTGCTCTCCTTCGCGGAACCGGTCCGATTCATTTTCTCCCACTCTGCCCTGCGGGAAGGCTGGGACAACCCCAATGTCTTCGTCATGTGCATGCTCAAGCACAGCGACAACACGATCTCGCGCCGCCAGGAAGTTGGCCGGGGGTTGCGGATCAGCGTCAACCAGCTCGGGGATCGTATGGATAACCCGGCAACGGTCCATGACGTGAATATCCTGACCGTTGTCGCGAGCGAGAGCTACAAGGACTTCGTTGGGAATCTTCAGCGTGAAATCAGCGACTCCCTCTCTGCACGCCCCCGCAAAGCGGACGAAGCCTACTTCACCGGAAAGGTCATCACCACGGAAACTGGTACGGTGGAAATTACCCCGGTCATGGCCAAGCAGATATACAAGTATCTGCTCAAGAACGACTATACCGATGACACGGATCAGGTTTCCGAAGCCTACCACGAGGCAAAAGCCAACGGGACTCTGGCGGCGCTTCCGCCCGAGCTTGCCCCTCATGCGGAACAGATTTTCGGCCTGATCGACAGCGTCTTCAGCGAGTCCCAGCTGCCCGACGTGGGTGATGACCGCAAGCCGAAGACCAATCCGCTGAATGCCAACTTCGAGAAGAAAGAGTTTAAGGCCCTGTGGGACCGTATCAACCAGAAGGCGGTCTACCGCGTTGAGTTTGAGTCAAACGAACTCATACAGAACTGCATCCGGACGCTCGAAAAGGAACTCCGGGTTACTCCTCTGCAGTATACTATCCAGGGCGGCGAACAGGTCTCTCAGGCAACCTACGATCAAATAAAGGCGGGTCAGTCATTCGAAGTTCGTGAAACCGCTACGGAAGAATATAACGCCTCGATTCATACGATGGTCACTTACGACCTGCTCGGAAAGATCGCTGAAAACACCCAGCTCACTCGGAAAACAATCGCGGATATATTGAGCAACGTTCAACCCGCAGTTTTCAAGCAATTCAAACAGAACCCCGAGCACTTCATTGCTGAGGGGTCGCGGCTGATCAATGAGCAGAAGGCCACGATCATAATTGAGCGGCTGAGCTACGATAACATCACCGAGACCCACGATATCGATATTTTCACCGCAGGCCAGAGCAAGCAGGACTTCACCAAAGCCAGCGAGAAACTGAAGAACCATATCTACGACTACGTGATCACTGATTCCAAGGTTGAGCGGGAGTTTGTGAAAGAGCTGGACACCAGCACCGAGGTGGTCGTTTATGCAAAGCTCCCCAGAGGCTTCCTGATTCCAACTCCCGTCGGCGACTACAACCCGGACTGGGCCATTTCCTTCAGGGAAGGCTCGGTCAAGCACATCTATTTCGTCGCCGAGACCAAAGGCTCTATGTCAAGCATGGAGCTTCGGGCCATCGAGCATACGAAAATCGAATGTGCCCGCAAGTTCTTCGCAGAGATCAACCGCAAGATTGATCCCGAACACGTGAAATACGACGTGGTGACCAGCTATGGAAAGCTGATGGAGATTGTCGGTATGGGAGGGGCAAGCAATTGAACGTCCAAGCTGCTGCATTGGAAATTCTGAAGGGAGCTGGAAGGCCCCTCCATGCTAAAGAGATTGCCGAGCAGATCATGGCTGCCGGTCTTTGGCGGTCCGGTGGGAAGACCCCGGATGCCACCGTCAGCGCCCGGCTCTACTCCGACATCAAGAGCAATGGGGACAAGTCGCCTTTTGTAAAGGTTGGCCCCCAGACCTTCGCGCTGCGAGACTCTGCTGAGATACCGAGCAGCGCTGTGCCGGTTCCTGCACCCGTCGAAGAATCTCCAAAACCTTCTGCGGCAAATGCGGGTTTCTCTTTCACCGATTGCGCTCAGAAGGTGCTCGAGGAGTTCGGCGGCAAGAAGCCGATGCACTACAAGGAAATCACTGAGAAGGCCCTGCAAAAAGGCTGGCTGGTAACCGGCGGAAAAACGCCCGAGGCCACCATGTACGCCCAGGTGATCACCGAGATCAAGCGCCAGCAGAAACGCGGTGAGCGGCCTCGTTTCGTTCAGCACGGCCGTGGCTATGTGGGCCTGAGCCAATGGATGGGTCGTGGACTCGCATTCCAAATCGAGCAACACAACCATCAGGTTCGAAAGGGCCTGCGCGAGCGTCTGCTAGTTATGAAGCCCGGTGAGTTCGAGGAGCTTATTTCGCAGTTGCTGGCGGAGATGGGCTTTGAGATGGTCGAGGTGACCAAGCTCAGCGGAGACGGCGGCATCGATGTCCGGGGCACCTTAGTAGTGGGCGATGTGGTCCGCATCAAGATGGCCGTCCAGGTCAAAAAGTGGAAGCTCAAGAACAACATCCAGGCTCCGGTGGTGCAGCAGGTGCGCGGCAGCCTGGGGGCGCACGAACAAGGCCTGATCATCACCACAAGTGACTTCAGTCCAGGAGCCGTCAAGGAAGCTGCCCAATCCGACAAGACCCCCATCGCCCTAATGAACGGGGACCAGCTTGTGATGTTGCTGATGGAACACGGCATCGGTGTCCATCGTTCGACGCCTGACTTGTTTGAAATTGATGAAGAGTTTGTATCAGGAGGCGAGTCAAAAAATGCATGAGAAAGCCTTGGTTCACGGAGCGGTTGCGAAGCATCTTAGCGACGTAGCCGGGCAACTCGCCATATTTTTAGAAAGAGTTTTACCGCCGCTGTTTGACGACTGGTGGAACAAAGCGGTCGTAAACACCCTGTCGTTTCAGCAAAAGAGGCGGTTGGAGCAACGCAACATCACGTCACTGGGTGGCCTTGACCTCGCTGGACTTCTTCGGGTGCTGGACCAGAACTGGTATCAGATTTCCAACAGCCTGGACCTGACCTCCGAAGCCCGTCACTTCGTCAAGGAAATGCAAACGGTTCGTAATCACTGGGCACATGCGGACACAGAGGGCTTCCCCGTTGACGACATATACCGGGATCTGGACACCCTCCAGCGTTTTGCGGTTGTTATCGGCGCGGATGACAAGTTGATTCAAGATT
>Ga0116161_1004747_pt1 | contig 11255 bp, 8 predicted proteins | sample AD_JPNAS3_MetaG_FD_89877 | JGI IMG/M metagenome (GOLD analysis project Ga0116161, IMG submission 89877) | Active sludge microbial communities of municipal wastewater-treating anaerobic digesters from Japan - AD_JPNAS3_MetaG | ecosystem: Engineered > Bioreactor > Anaerobic > Digestate | place... | reverse complement strand
TTTCTCGGCAGACACAAAACCATGGCGTAAGAAATAAGCAAAAATACTCGCCACTTGTTATACCGATTTTTCCGTTCACTTCAAATCCGTTTCCGGAAAAGCACAGAACCAGTAATTAATGCTGCAAGTAGTTTTTTCATGTCTCATTTTTAGAAGAAGCATAGGCAAGGAAAAACCCGATCAAAGCACTTACTGCCGATACAGTAGAAATTATGATGAGAAGTCCCTCTTCGTATGATTCTACAAACCCCCTCCAGGGAAAGATTAGAAGTAATGAACCGGCCACAAGGCCAAGTATAGCCCCATACGTCTGAGCAGGAACTCTGCTCATTAAAAATGTAACAAGCCGGGCGCCGAATAATAAACCAAACATAACTCCCAGTGCAACGGGAATAAGAAAGGGAATATTCATATTTGAAACAGATGCAATAATTGTTGTATACATACCGAGAACTATCATTAAAAATGAGCCCGAAATTCCGGGGATGATCATGGCAACAGCGGCCAAGGCAGCACTAATAAAAAGGCGTATAAAAAGAGAGAAGGACATATCGGTATAGATTATACTGCTTTCTTCGGGAGATACGAGAAGCATTACTGTCATAAGCGCAAAAGCCGCCAGTAAACTAATAATGATTGACGGCTTTAATTTTTGAGTACGTCTGCCCGGGATCTTTCGTAAAATGAGCGGGATGCTTCCGGTAATGAGACCGCAAAAAAACATATTTGTCGGTACGGGATAGAAGGTAAAAAGATAGGTTATGACCTTGCTGAATATAATGATCCCGAAAACAACACCAAGCCCGAGCGGAAGAACAAATTTCCATTCAGACAGAATTTTCTTAACATTTATAGTAATAACTGATAAGAGGCGTTCATACACATTAAACACGACTGCCATAGTCCCGCCCGAAACTCCGGGAATCACGTTCGAAATGCCGAGTATCATTCCGATTCCAAGTAATTTAATAATTTCCATCATGCTAAAACACTACCTTTTTTTATTAGTTTACACAATCCTAAACACGCTGCATGCACATTAAGTTACTACTGCCCCCGAATTTTAACTTGACAGCAGCAGCATAAAAAACAGCCGGCAAAAAACCGGCTGTTGAATAGTTTTCTATCAATATTAAAAGAGATTAGACTCCAAGAAGTGCTGCGTAGGACTTAAGAGCGCCGTCCATGTCTCCCGACAGTACTTTTTTAGTCAGCTTTTTGCCAAGCTGTACGCCTTCCTGATCAAAACTGTTAACGTTCCAGACAAAGCCCTGGAACATAATTTTGTTTTCAAAGTGTGCTAAGAGTGTTCCGAGCGCCTGGGGAGTCAGCTGTTTTCCGTAGATTAAACTTGAAGGCCGTCCTCCGGGGAAGTTTTTATTCGGATTTGCATCGCTTGTTCCCTGAGCAAAGGCGACAATCTGTGCGGCTAAATTTGCACAGAGCTTTGTCTGGCTAGTGGAGCCTTCAACGTCGACATCCTTACCGCTTTGATTGCTTGTAAAACCGATAAACTGTAAAGGTATAATATCGGTTCCCTGATGTAATAACTGATAAAACGAGTGCTGGCCGTTGGTGCCGGGTTCTCCAAAAATGACAGGGCCTGTTGCATAGTCCACAGGTTTACCAAAACGGTTAACCTGCTTGCCGTTCGATTCCATATCGGCCTGCTGGAGGTGGGCCGGAAAGCGGCTTAGAGCCTGACTGTAGGGCAATACCGCAGTTGAAGGATAGCCCTGTACATTGCGCTCGTACACGCCTATGAGAGCGTCTAAGAGGGCGGGATTTTTGACAATATCAGTATTTTTTGCAGTTTTGTCTGCTTCGTGAGCTCCTTCGAGAAAGGAGGCGAATACCTTTGGACCAAATGCTAAGGAAAGAACAGCGCCTCCCACTGCAGAGGTGGAAGAAAATCTTCCTCCGATGAAGTCGTCGATGTAAAAAGAGGCAAGGTATTCAGGATTATTTGCAAGAGGGCTGGTTTCTGAGGTAACGGCTACCATGTGTTTGGAAGGGTTTAATCCCTCTTTTTTAAGAAAGTCTTTTACAAATAGCTCGTTAGCGAGTGTTTCCTGTGTGGTGCCGGATTTTGAAACAAGAACAAAGAGGCTTTTTGCAGGATCCACAGAAGCCATCACGGCGCTTGCGTCATCGGGATCAACATTGGAAATAAACTTTGCCTTCATCTTCATACTGTTGTTTTTTACTGCCCATTCTTCGAGCGCTAAGTACATAGCGCGCGGACCAAGATCCGAGCCGCCGATGCCTATTTGTACAACAGTGGTAAACTTTTCGCCTTTTGCATTTGCAACGGAGCCTGAGTGTACCTTGTCTGCAAAGGAGGCAATTGCATCCTCCTGGGCCTTGTAAAAAGCAAAGCCGTTTTTACCTTCGTACGTTACATCTTTACCAAGCTGGCCTCTAACAAGATGATGAAGAACCCTACGGTTTTCTCCGGTATTAATCACCTCCCCTTCATATAAAGATTGAAACTTTTCTGTAAGCTGGGCTTCATCCGAAAGTTCCTGGAGTACTTTTAAAATCTGTGCATTAACCTGTTTTGATGCATAATTATACACAAGACCGGAAGCCATAGGCACAGAATAGGACGCAACGCGCTGTGAATTAAGGTCTTTCTGAAGATTAACCTGACCCTTGAGCGACAATAATTTTTTGTACGCATCAAGGCTGTCAAAATTTTCCCATGCAATATTCATTTTTTTCCCCTGATAAAATATATTTTTTCTGATACTAAGCTTATTCGTCGAGTTCCGGCATTTTCAATTTTAAAGTATCCATAAACTGATCGCCCGAGACGCCTTCACGCAGACAGGCAAACACACAGTTGTCGCCGCCTGCAATGGTTCCTATTATTTCGTCAAAGGCCATTGCATCGAGAGAAGCAGCAACCACATCGGCATGCCCCGAGTAGGTTTTAATTACAACAGTGTTCCCTGAATATTCTATTGAAATGTATCCCCGTAAAAAATCCTGCACTAAGGTCTGTTCTGACTCCTGCCGTTCATCTTCACCCGGAAGTGTATACACATAGCCGTTATGACCGTCAGAAACCTTCCCGACCTTAAGGAGTTTTAAGTCCCGTGATAGAGTTGCCTGAGTAACCTCGTAGCCTTCTTTTTGCAAATACCCTAAAAGAGCTTCCTGCGATTCGATGCGGTAGGTTTTGATTAATTTTTTAATACTTTTTAACCGCGTAAGACGTTCTTTCACTGTATGCCCCTCGTATAATTATGCAACAATAATGTATAAAGATTTCATAAATGTCAAGGCTAAGCCTTAGAGGTTTACATAGGTTTTACCCGTTCCCCCGTCCTCAGGCAGCGCAAAGTGAAATTCCTTGATGCCCCCGTAGTTTTTTAAGTACTGATGCACACCCTGCTGGAGAATACCGTTCCCTTTTCCATGTATGACAGAAAAGCTGTTAAGGTGATGTATGGCGCATAAATCAAGCTGCCTCTCCAAAGCCTTCATAGCCTCTTCATAACGCATACCCAGGAGACGCAGTTCAAAGGCAGGCTTTGCACTCATAACAGAGCTTTCGGGGCTTGAAAAACTGACTCTTGAATCGGGGGAGGCATCTTCTTTTTCCATTTCTATAGAAATAGAAGGCTTATGAACTTTACCTTCGCATGGAATAAGATCCTTTTCACTTACGGTCATTTTGAGACTTCCTACCTGAACAAGCCAGGAATCTTTTTTTGCCTTTCCTATAATTTCTCCCTTCATCTTTGAAGACCGGATTATAACGGGGCAGCCGGGGCTAAGTTCCTGTGAACACGAAAGGATTTTATCTTCGTCCTCTTTTACAGCACTTAAATAACTTTCTTTTTCTATAGAAAGGCTTTCATTTTCTTCATCGACGCTTTGAGACAGGAGGGCTATGGTCTCTTTAACCTTAAGCGTCTTCTCACGGGTAATGGTTCCCTCACCCTCTTTTAATTCTCTTACAAGATTTTCAAGCATTCTGCGGCTTTCGTCCAAAAAGGATTTTGATTTTTTATACCCTTCTTCACGAAGCTCAAGCTCCTTCTGCTTGAGGGATAGTGACTTTAAATCCACCTTGCGCCATTTTTCATTAATATACTGCTCCTTTTTGCGCAGTTCTTTTTCCAGAAGGGCTGCTTCCCCGTGCTTTGCCGTTAAACCTTTAATGAGTTCAGAGACATCGGCCTCGTTATTTTCCATATAACTTTGCGCTTTATCGGCAACTGTAACCGGGAGTCCGCTTCTGCGTGCAATGTCTAAGGCATGGCTTTCGCCGGGAACACCCATGAGGATGCGGTAGGTTGGAGAAAGGGTTTGGCTGTCAAATTCAACAGAGGCATTAGTACACGAAGAATGAGTATAGCCGTAGTTTTTTAAGATGCCGTGATGAGTCGTAACCAAAACCATAGCATTTCTTTCTATGAGGGTGTCGAGAACGGCCATAGCAATGGCGCCTCCCTCCTGAGGATCGGTACCGCTTCCAAGCTCATCGAGAAGGACAAGAGAGCTTTTATCAGCCTGAGAGAGCATTAAACCTATATTTTTCATGTGGCCCGAAAAAGTTGATAAGGACTGGTCTAAAGACTGCTCGTCGCCGATGTCGGCAAAGACCGATGAAAAGACAGGAAGAGCGCTGCCCTCGTTCGCAGGAATGGGAAAACCGCTTTGATTTAAAAGTGCAAAGAGGGCTATGGTTTTTAAAGTAACGGTTTTACCGCCCGTATTAGGACCGGTAATGATGAGAACGCGGCAGTTTTGGGTAAACTCGACATCGATGGGAACACAGCTGGAACCAAGAAGCGGATGCCGTGCTTTTTTGAGCGTTAAGCCACTCTCCCCGCTTGTTTCGAAGGCAAAGGTTCCCTGTACTTCCTTACCCCAGCGGGCTGCGGCAAAAGACGCATCAAGCTCAAGCATAATTGCGTGGGATTGAACAAAGGCGTCATAAAATTCACCCAAAGAAGACGTAAGTTCTTTTAGGATGCGCCGTATTTCCTGTGAAAGGCGGTGTTCTTCCTGAACAAGGGCGTTATTTTTCTGCACAATGTCATCGGGCTCAATGTAGACGGTCTGCCCTGTCTGAGAAACCTCGTGGACAATTCCGCGTACCTTTCCCCGGAAGTTTGCCTTAACGGCAAGCACCTGACGATCGCTTCTGAGAGCCGGGACATCGGATTGGAGAGCATCGCGGAGACTCACATCGCTCGTATATGACCTCATCGTGTTTTCTATGTCCCGCCTGATAGAACTTATGCTCCGCCTGATGTCGCGAAGCTCGCTAAGATCGCGCAGCTGACCCGAGGCATCGATGATGCGGAAAATTGCATCGTTAGCTCCCTCGAGAGACGGCAATGATGATGACTTATTCATGAGGTGCGGAATGTTGAGTTCTACACTTGAAAGAGAAGATTTGAGATGCGATGCTGATATACAGAATTGTCCCAGAGCATAGACCTGATCCAGTTCCAGCACAGCCCCTTCTACGGGAAGTTTTAAAAAAAGATGGGCGCAGGGTTCCCAGGGTTTTAGTGCTCCGGTTTTCCCGGCGTCCAAATAGAGCTTCCACTCAGAAGCAGGAATTTTCCAGGAGTCAATATCAGACTGAGAAGTAAAAGGAAGACGTTCAAGAAGAAGAGCCTTTCCTTCGCTGCTCATACAATAACCCGCAATAGTTGAGCGGATACGCACGTAATCGAGTTGTTCTAAAGTTTTTATGTCCATGAATCTTTTTTAGTCTGCCCAGCTGCCGGTTTTAATTTCGTCTTTAATGCGCTGCCAGCTGTCAAAGCGTTCTTCGCTAATAACACCTGCATATACTGCTTCTAGTATTTTACAGCCGGATTCTGTGTCGTGAGAGCATGACATGCCGAACGAGCACGTTCCAACCAGCGTTTTCATTTCGCGGAAATACAGGGCAAGGTCATCGGCTTCAATATCGTGAAGCACAAACCGGCGAACACCGGGAGTGTCGATAATTGAGGCAATGGCGCCTGATCTGCCGCCGACAAGGGCTTCATTTAGTTCCAGATGAAACAGCATACCCTTTGTGGTAGTATGTGTTCCTCTGCCGTATTTTTCAGATAAACTGCCCGTTCTAAGTACTACAGAAGAATCAAGTACGTTAATTATACTCGATTTACCTACACCGGACTGTCCCATAAATGCACTTAATTTACCTTCGAGCAGAGACGCGAAGTGCGGCAATCCTTCACCCGTCTTTGCCGATACCTTAAGCACAGTATAGCCTATTCTCTCCCATTCGGCAATTCTCGCATGAAAATCCACCGAAGCCTGGTCTGCAAGATCGTATTTATTGCAGACAATAACAGGTTCAATTCCTGTATATTCTGCCTGTGCAAGAGCCCGGTCAATAAAACGAGGACGAAAAGGAGGCTCATCGGGCGTTGTTACAATAACGATATAATCTAAGTTTGCAGCTAAAAGCTGAGGAGAACGGCCTTTAACATTCCACCTTATAAACTCATTTTTTCTTTGAACTAAGGAAAGTATCTGCCCCTCATCCTCGGAAAGCTCATCGGCCTCAACTTCTACACAGTCGCCGGGAGCTAAGGGATTATAGTAGCCCTTGGATTCCTTGAGTTTTTTTCCTTTTATACTACATTGCCGGATAACACCATCATCGCATTCAACTTCGAAAAAATTGTTGCTTCCGCCTAAAACCGTTCCTTGCATGGAAATAAGTTTTACCGATAATGAACAAGATGTCAATGCCTTTTTTATGCAGTTTTTGCAGCACTTGGAAAATGAAAGAAAAACACACAGTCTCTTGACTTTTTAAGTGCGAGTTGGTATATTTCATTCGTTATGTTATTCCCCGATAGTGTAACGGTAGCACTACAGTTTCTGGTACTGTTTGTGGGGGTTCAAATCCTCCTTGGGGAAATTGAGGCTGATTCCTTGTAATCAGCCTTTTTTGTTAGTGTAAAAAGCTCGATTTTTGTTGAGCATAATTAATCAAGTTTTCTATGAAAACTTGAAAAGCTGGCAATATTGAAAATCCCTTTTCAATATTGCCAGCTTAGGTCCCTTCGTCTATCGGTTAGGACAAAAGATTCTCAATCTTTAAAGACGGGTTCGATTCCCGTAGGGACCGAATAATTAGGTGTTAAATCCTTACATTATCTAGACTTATGGACTAGCATCACACAGGTGTAAGCATTTGTGTAAGCAGTTCAGAACACAAGCCTGTTGTTTCTCTTACTGTAGAAACAGCAGGTTTTGTTTTTTTATATATGTACTTGCCTCCAAATATTTTATTAGGAGCTTGTAAATGCATTACCGAAACCCCTATACCCTTTTTAAAAGGACTCTAAAATCAGGAAAAAAAATCTGGTACTATTCTTTTTATGATGCAAAAGGTAAAAGGCGGCAGCTAAGTACAGGACAGACTCGAAAAATAGATGCGGACCATTTTTGCTTATATCTTTATAACCAAGGTGCAATGTTTCCCAATGTACCAAATGGTATGACTGTAAATATAGTTGATTTGCCTAATCAAAAATCAAAGCCTTCTCATGTATCTTCTCCAGAATCATCTAATTTAAAAAAACGAAAGATGTCACCAAAGATGAAAGACTACCTCGCCAAGTGGTTTGTCTTTGACAAATGTGAATACATACGCATAAAGCAGCTCCATGGTTTTCACATGACTAAGGGGTATGCACGAAGACGGAGATCCGAAATTGAAAACAAGATTATTCCTTTTTTTGGGGAATATAGGTTAGATCAACTGAATGAGCAGTTATTTGAACAGTGGATAAAACACTTGAAAGAAAAAGAAAAACTTGGAAATTCAACCGTAAATAAAATTTTAAAAGCTTTGAAAATTGTACTTGGAGAAGCATACAGATTAGGGGACATACACGAGGAACTTGCTAAGAAAGTTCGGTTGCTAAAGAACGATTCAATGGCTCACGGTGTTTTCACTAAAGAAGAAGTAAATGAGCTATTTCGAAAAGACAAATTTCTTGAATATTGGAAGAGCCATAAAGTATATTACAGCATGAATTACTTGGCATCAAAAACCGGACTCCGTGTCGGAGAGGTACAAGCTTTACAAAAAGAAAACATCTTTCCGGACCATCTTAAAATAGTTCATGGATGGAATGAACAAGACGGATTAGGAGATACAAAAACACATAAAAGCCGTATCGTACCTATATCAGATGAAACATATAAACTTATCTGTGACGTTATGAAGGATCAAACATCTGGAACTTTTGTATTCTCGACTAGCAACGGTAAAAAACCGGTCAATAGATCTGATATGAGCAAATACCTTTATTACGCCATGGAACAAATGGGAATAAGCAAAGAGATCCGAACTAAACGATTTTTATCATTCCATTCCTGGCGTCATTATGTGAACAGCCTTTTAATTAACAGCGGGGTTCCAACAAGTATCGTTCAATCGATTATTGGACATGTAAATGATGATGCAATGACAGCACATTATACTCATGTAAGTCTTGAGGAGCAAAAGAGTATTATAGGTTTTATATAATCTGCAATGTTTTATTATCCTAGTCATTGAGGCTCCTCCTTTTTATTTCTTTCTTTTTTGATATTTAAATGCTACAATCTTTCATATTTACCATTGATATTAAATGTAAAGGATAAAAAAATGGCTGGTTATTCAAAAACAGAGGAAAAAGCCTATTTACAAGAAAAAGCCAGAGAACTTCTCTCCCCCTTAATTGAAAGCTATTTTCGAGATATTAATCTCCCAGCAAAAGCTTCCTCATATGAAGGGGTTTATCACTGGAATAACAGATATTGGGAAAAAACAACTAAATCTGAGTTTGAAAACAAATGTAATACTATTCTCCAGGATCTAAATCTGAACACCGCAATCCAAAAAAAAGTACTTCATGAATTTATCCTCTCCTTAGGAAAAAAAGAGTCCGAACTAAATAGATTTGGAGAGCACTTATTTTGTATAGAGTCAGGTGTTCTTGCCTTCTCTCACCTGATAGAAGAAAATTCTGAAATTGATCAATTATTAAAGGAAAATGTATCTGAAATACAGAAAATAAATGCAAAAAATGTAACAATCTGGAGCATACCCCACAGCCTCTGTAAAAAATTTTATATAACCCAATATTCTGACTTAGTTTTTAAAGATTCACCAGATGATGAAGCAATCACAAAGTTCTCATCTTTTTTAGAAAAAAGTATTGTAAGTTTTAAGGATTATTCAGAATTTATATTCAATCTAATTAACTCATTTTTCTGTGGTGATGATTCCGGGTCTTTTTTTGTAAATTTTTTAGGTAAAACCCAATGCGGGAAAACAACATTCGTGAATTTTCTAACAGAGCTTCTTGGTGGTTACTATGACATCATGGGAAAAAATGAATTAAAGTATGAATCGACTGAATATTCTTATGATCTATACAGGAAAAGAAATGCCCGCCTTTTAACTTACTCTGAGCCTACTTCAAATCCAATAAATGCTACTTTAATTAAAGAAATTACTGGAAAAACGAAGTTTAAATTTAACGATACCGGCTACTATATTAGAGGTCGTTTACTAATAGACAGTAATTATCCCTTAGCATGTACGGATAAATCAGATAATGCTTTTTATGAGCGATATGTGTTGGTTCCCTTTGGTCCAACCCTTCCTATAAACGAAAGGAATAAAGACCTGCTAAAAGAACTTACATTATATAAAAATGACATTTTTTCATATATTATTATGAAATTATCTGATAAATGTTTATCTGAAATAAACTTACCGAGTGAAGAGAAAAATCATCTCCGATTACTTTCAAATCCTATAAAATTTTTTTATGAAACAAAGTGCTGCAAAGCAATCGTAAATTACAGTATGTCTACATCACAGTTATTTAATCACTACCGAAAGGATTTTATTCAGTGGTATTCTAATCATGTTTCAAATATAGATTACCTAAATGATCATTATCAAATGACCCTAAACGCCTCTAATATTACGAGAAAAGTATTTGAGCAAGCGATCATTCATTTGCATACTGATTATAAAATTGGCATAAATACTGATTCAATTATCCTTCTTGGAATAGATTTTATTCCATATGAAGAAATTAGTGACCAAATGAAAAAAGATCATAAAGACCTTTTAAAACAGGTTGATGCAGAATTTAAAAGACTACTTCTAAAAAACAACCTAAATTCTGATTATGTATTAACTTACTCTAATTCAGAGCAAAAGAAGGAACTAATGACGCTGTTACTTAAAAATGAAATTATGGGAAATGTGAACAATCCTATTTCAACAGATCAGGATGAAAAGTATGACGAAACTGAAACTGTTAGTGAGGATAATATCATGCTAGATGACGATGATTATCCATTGGATGAACCAGACATTCCAGATGATGATGACTTAATAGTAGTAGAGGAAGAAACTGACAATTAAGACGAAATGGAAAATCACGTTGGTAATGAAAAATCTGATCGTTCACACAGTGATGACTATCGTAACGGCTATAAATCTGAAGCTGAAAATTCCAGCTTAGGCGAAGATGAACTCGAAGTTCCACAGGACAGAAAACCATCTTTTGAACCCAAAGTTTTAAAAAAAAGGCAGAAAGAAATTACAGATGAAGAAAAAAAAATAATTGAGCTGCATGCAAAAGGTATGACACCCAGACAGATTTCTGAAACCATTGAAGATATCTATGGTTATTCTGTTAATAAAAGATATATATCTTTTACTATTGATAAATATTCTACCTCAAATTGACGAATGGCAGAATAGACATTTAGACAAGATTTACCTTGTAGTTTACATTAATGCAATTCATTATTCAGTTTGGTATAATTCAGACCGAATCAAGCAATTACTTGGTTTTATGAGCCCAATGAGATATCGTAAAAATTTACATATTGCTGTATAAAATGTCCAAGAATTCGTCCACACCCCCTTTTCATCGGTCAGTTGTTTCCGCTTTTCTATAAAATATTGGATTTAAAGTCCTAAGCAGTCAACGACTCCTGTTTTAATGCGGTCTTTCATTCTATAAGAATCCTCTTTGAGAGATATGACATGTGCCTGAAGGAGAAGCCAGTCCAAAGTTACTGTAGCAATTGCATCATCGCTCATAATTTCTGACCATTTCTTAAAATGTTCTAATTTATATATAAGCAATTATTTTAATACTACTTTTTATATTTTTTTTTATTTATTTATATAATATTTTTATTAAAGTAGTAAAACGTCATAAGCAGCACACTCATATTAC